>Ga0268356_10165_pt1 | contig 10975 bp, 16 predicted proteins | sample BioMet10_FD_194415 | JGI IMG/M metagenome (GOLD analysis project Ga0268356, IMG submission 194415) | Sewage microbial communities from Oakland, California, United States - Biofuel 10 (PacBio Assembly) | ecosystem: Engineered > Wastewater > Sewage > Unclassified | place: USA: California | collected...
TCAATGAAAGTCCTTATCACGGAAAGTTCCTGTGAAATAAGGGACTTTTCATCTGGTCGGGTATTCTCAAAATATGTGAAGTGTGATAGACCATAGGTATAGACCAGATAGGATGAGCACGCAAAAAACTCAGATTTTCTAAGAATTTCCTTCGAATTCTCATGGAAAGTGCCTTGCAGGATGATGAGATGTGCCGCCATGATCTGCTAGTGGAGAATAGGTGTGAGCTTGACTTGATCGAGGCGAAGCGAATGTAAGTCTGTGAGCTGGCAGCACCTTTTCATTTAGGAAAAAGCACGGACAGTTCCAACGGTGATTTGTATGGAACAGCCTGCGTGGATAGTTGTTGATCATATTGGATGCGTAAATTGATGTCATGAGTGGAAAAGTGTGTACATGCTCAGACCGGGAGGGATGATCTCTCTCAGCGGCTCATGGTTCTTCTCGCACTTTCCTTCTGGTCCGATCTCCTTGGCTCACAGAAATAAATATTGATCAATTGCTCGCCAGTCTGCGGATCTGTCTCAATGAGAAGAGGCTCACTGAACTCAGTGCCATTGGTCGGTCTTGATCACAGTGAAAGTCTCTTTGAACAGGTCTGGTCCAAGGAAATCCTTGATCTTGTCGAATACCGTGACGACATTCTCTGAGGTCCTTGGAATCAAGAAGGAAATACAGCTGCAGGTTTCGTCCTGGTATATAGCAGTGTGAGCAGGCATTTCCTCCTCTGATCCTTTCTTCCCGATGACGGTGTCCATCTGCCATACATTCACAGATGGGTCTCTTTCCATCCTGTCATTGAAGTCCGTCAGTCTCCTCCCGTTGAGGAAATCAGGGTTCTTCGGAATGATCTTTGGCTTGCTGGAAGAACGTGGCGAATAACGGGTCTTGCGCTTTGAGGTCGATGTTCTTGACGGCAGGGATGAGATGGGCATCGATGTAGCGATATGCAGTCGCTGTCGAGATGTTGAGCCCATACTCCTTGATGATGACATCGACGGACAGCCCGTTCTGTATGCCTTTCTGGAATGCACGGATGATGGCAGCCATGTCATTCTCGGATTTCTGGCATCCTTCCTTCCAGTCAGAGACGCAATGGCAGTGATCGATATCAGCCTTGTCAGCGAAATAGAACAGCTTCGGCAGATGGGCAGTCCCGACAGCTTTGCACAGCCATTGCATACATAGGGCCATCGTGAAGAGCGGCTGCACACAGGATGGTCATTGAAGTCAGGACAGATCTGATTGCAGTTGTCATGCCTGCACTCACAGCACTTGCCAGTGATGCAATCTGGGCACAGCCTGACTTTGGTACAGATGTCCTGAAGACCGCACTTGTTATGCTGGTTGGAACGGACCTCTCACAACTGCACGATGTGTCACTATCATAACGGATCGACTTCGGATCCCTGTTCAGATGAGCAGCGATCGTCTTTAGCTTGATGTCTGGATCATTCAGATCGGATTCAATAGAAAGCCTTTCTTCTCTTGATAATTGTTTTATATGTTCTGCCTGTCATAAATAGGCTCCTTTCTCTCCACATAGGCAGCACATCCTTGTCTAGATATCATAAACAGGCACTTTCATTGAGAAAAGTGCACATAAAAGAACTTTCAATAATAATTGAGGATATAATGATAAAAAGAAGTATCCTGCATATTTGTTTCATCATAACTGATCATGAGAGGAGCCTGCCATGTCTATCGCTGAAAATATCAAGGATGCCCGCATAAAAGCAGGCTTTTCGCAGCAGCAGCTGGCAGATGGGCTGGGCGTCACAAGACAGCTCATCAGCAAATGGGAGACAGGGATCTCCATGCCGGATGCTGAACAGGTCAGATCATTGTCGGAAAAGCTCCATATCTCCTATGAAGCCCTGCTGGATGGCCGGGAACCGCAGGAAAAGGATGTCTCTGGGATCACCCAGATCAATGTTAAGTCAGAAAATGTACAGCTGATGATCATGCTCTGTCTGATGATCCTCTCCTGTGTGGCACAGCCATACGGTGCGATTGCAGCCGCTGCGAATGTGGTCTACTGCTGGAAGCACAGACTGGGCATTTTCCTGAATCTTGTATGCCTGGTCATGCTGGCATATACCGTATATCAGTTTATCCTCTATGTTTTCCCACAGTGATCAGCGCGTTCTGCATCATGCAACGAAATCAAACATCACTGCAACGAGATAAATCTTGTTAGGCAGCAGGATACCAGCTATGCTTCTGGTATAGAAAGGTAGGTGACTGCACATGATCGTCGTAACAGACAAGAGAACGTATTTATTTTTACTGTCAGTCCCGATTGGCTTCGCCAAGATCTTCTTCTTTGATATCACTTCAGCCGGCGTGAACTATGGAAATATTTATGTCTCCATCATGGTCATGCTTGTGGGAATCTATTTATTCATCAGAGTGAATACATATTCTCATATTTATAATCCAGATCATCCAAAGCATAAATAAATGAGCAGAGAAGACAGACGAAAGGCGGATCATAAGACCCGCCTTTTCATATGCTTATAGGTATTTCTTTTTATGCTCATTGGCAGCTGCGATGACATCATAGTCATCAATGATATTGCAGCCGAGCCCTTCCACAACAGACAATGCACGGTTGAGGTCAGTATCGTCCAGGAACAGCTTTGGATCATGAACATCCAGGCCGATCACAATCGGGCATTTCTCCCTGGCAAATTCTTCAAAAAAGGCGCGGGTAGGATAGGCATACCGTTTTCCATCTTCGTATTCCCGCATACCATGATGGACACCGGAACCTGTGTTCAATTCCAGCGGAACATGATACTGATTGGAAATTGCAGCTATCTTTTTTGCTGCGTCACGGACAGATCCATCGATTCTCGGATACGACCAGAGAATGACATCCGGGTGGCAGATATATTCACATAAGTCATGTGCACAGGCATATTCCAGCCGGCTGACATAGATGTCCAGAAGGTCAGGTGTAGTCGCGAGGTAGCTCAGGTCATCATCCAGATTCAGACTGTGCTGACCAAGAATGCAGTAATCCATCTTTTTGCGGTATTCTGTGAGAATTTCAATTTCCTCAGGATAGCATTCAATTTCAGTACCTAAATACAGGGTGATCTGGTCCTTGTATTTTCCTTTAGCGCACGGATGGAAGCCATATAATCGGGGAACTGTTCCAGATCCATGCGATCTGTTCTTCTTGATTTTGTATAGGCAGCGTGATCCGAAAAGCCCAGAGTGGTCAAACCTCCCTGAATTGCGGCCTGAACGTATTCTTCATCCGTACCGACGGCGTGCCCGCAGCGAAATGTATGTGTATGCCAGTTTGTCTTGATCATGACTTCGTGCTCCTTTAATGGTGTCATTATAACTTCTTTTATAATGGATTGACAGCAGGATGCGCCAGTACTAATATGATATAGGAACAATTGAACAACTATTCAATTGTTTGGAGACAAAGATATGACATACAAGTATAAAATCGATGGTATTGACTGCGCTGCCTGCGCAAAGGAATTAGAAGAAGAAATCTCTGAAATTGATGGTGTATCACAGTGCACATTGGCTTTTGGCGTTCATTCTCATCTTTCATATGAATATGCAGGAGAGGATGCTGCGAAAGCAGAAGCACAGATGAGGAAGATCATTGAAGACGACCAGGATCATCCAGTTATCACCAAGGGAAACAGCATCTGCAGAGAAATCATATAAATACTTCATCAAGAATATCGACTGTGCTGACTGTGCCAATGAGCTGGCAGAGAAGACTGCCAGGATCAATGGCGTGACACATGCCGAAGCAGATTTTATCAATCAGACACTGACATTTACCTGCAGTCCGAAGGAACACAGCAGAATTGCCGGGGAAATGACGGCGATGATTTCGAAGGAAGAACCAAGCGTAGAAGTCTCTGAATTCTCCATTGAAAAGAAGGGGGATGAAGAGGAAACAGAAGGAAAGGGAATGCTGGTGAGACTGATCATCGGCGCCATTCTCTTTACAGCAGGGATGCTGACGAGCGGGACTGTACAGATTGTGCTCTCGCTGGCGGCATATTTCCTGTTAGGATATGATGTCATCTTCAAAGCTCTTCGCAATATGGGCAGAGGGCAGCTGTTCGATGAAAATTTCCTGATGACAGTTGCGACAGCTGCGGCCATCTACCTCCATGACTGGAGAGAGGCGGCAGGCGTCATGCTGTTCTATCAGATTGGCGAATACTTCCAGGATCTGGCCGTCGCAAGAAGCAGAAAGTCGATTGGAGATCTGATGGATATCCGCCCGGAATTTGCAATGGTCCAGGAGAATGGCGAATACGTTAAAAGGAACCGGAAGAAGTGAATGTCGGAGATATTATCCGCGTCAAGCCGGGAGAAAAGATTCCTCTGGATGGCGTTGTCCTGACTGGTTCTTCCAGTTTGGATACAGCTTCGCTGACCGGTGAATCCAAGCCAAGAGATGTGGATGTAATTGATGAAGTCATCTCTGGTTCTCTCAATCAGACCGGTGTGCTGGAAATCCGCGTCACCAAGGAATATGGCGAGTCTACAGTAGCCAAGATCCTGAATCTTGTCGAGAACAGCGACAGCCATAAGGCACCGCAGGAAAAGTTCATTACGAAATTCTCCAAATACTACACACCGATTGTGGTCTTTTCAGCTATTGCGGTAATGATCGTGGTCGGCATCCTGTATCAGGATATCAATGTCGGTATTGCCAGAGCCTGCACCTTCTTAGTCATCTCGTGCCCTTGTGCACTTGTCATATCAATCCCGCTTTCCTTTTTTGCGGGCATTGGCGGTCTTTCCAGCCGCGGTGTTCTGGTGAAGGGTGCAGATGTGATTGATTCCCTGGCAAAAGTGGAACAGGTCATCATGGATAAGACCGGCACTTTGACATCAGGCAAGTTTGCGGTGGAAGAAGTCCTGCATGCGGCTGATCAGGAACAGATAATCCAGGATGCAGCAGCGGCGGAACACTTCTCCAATCATCCGATTGCGGCAGGAATCAAGCAGGCATATCACGGTACATTCACAGATGCAGAGATCCAGGATGTCAAAGAAATTCCCGGCAGAGGCCTGCAGATCACCAGAAACGGAGATGTCATCCTGGCTGGCAATGAAAAGCTGATGAAGGAACAGAATATCGTCTGTAAAGAAGAAAATACAGATGGAACGCTGGTCTATGTTGCCAAGAATGGTGTCTATGAAGGATGTCTTGTCTTACGTGACCAGCTGAAGGAAGATTCTGCTCGGGCAGTCAAGGAACTGCAGGCAGACGGCAGAAAGTGCATCATTGTATCCGGTGATAATCAGAACATTACAGATCAGGTTGGCAGGAAGCTTGGTGTTGATCAGGCAGTTGGTGGATGCCTGCCGGAAGATAAGGTCAACACCGTGCAGAAGTTCATGAAGAACGGCCTGACGGCCTTTGTCGGTGACGGTGTCAATGATGCACCAGTCATACATTCAGCGGATGTCGGCTTGCGATGGGCGGTCTTGGTTCTGATGCGGCGATTGAAGCTGCCGATGTTGTCCTGATGGATGATTCTCCAAGCAAGATCTCACTTGCCATCACTTCTTCAAAGCGGATCCTGCAGATTGCCAATGAAAACATCTATGGTGCCATTATCATCAAGGTCGCAACATTGATCTTAGGCGCCCTGGGCATCGCCAATATGTGGATGGCTATCTTTGCGGATACTGGCGTGGCGATGATCTGTGTATTGAATTCGATGCGTCTTCTCTATATTGCAAGAAAGAAGTAATCAGCAGCGGCGCTGTATCTGCAGTGCCGTTTTTTCTTTGCATTCAAAGTCAGCGGCATTACAATAGGTACTATGCAGAAAATGTTCTCAAATAGGGATCTGACAAGATTGATTGCGCCTTTATTTGTGGAACAGCTGCTGATGATGTTAGTTGGAATGGCGGATACCATTATGGTATCCATTGCCGGGGAAGCAGCAATCTCGGGTGTTTCCATTGTCAACGATGTCAATAATCTGATGATCCAGCTGCTGGCAGCTTTAGCCGGCGGCGGTGCTGTTGTTGTATCACAGTATCTTGGATCAGGGGATGACAGACAGACCAGGCTTTCCGCTTCACAGCTGGTCATGATATCGGGCTTGATATCTCTGGCATTCGGCGCAGTCAGTCTGCTGTTCTATCAGCAGATCCTGAGTGCACTGTATGGAAGTGTTGCCCCTGAGGTCATGGAAGCAGCCAGGACCTATTTCTGGATCACAGCACTGTCCTTTCCATTCTTAGGGATATACAACAGCGGAACCGCTCTGTATCGGTCGATGAACCGCACCAATACGACGATGCTTGTGTCGATCTTAATGAATACAATCAATGTGGTGGGAAACTATATTGGTGTATATATCCTGCATCTGGGTGTAGCCGGGGTCGCCTGGCCGACCTTGATCTCACGGATGGTGGCTGCTATTGTGATGATCTCCTTAGCTTTTGAAAAGGAGAATCCGGTATCCATCAATTTCAAGGATATCTTTGCCTGGCATCACGTAGTGCTCAGAAAAATTCTTTCCATTGCCGTTCCGAACGGTGTTGAGAACGGTCTGTTCCAATTAGGCAAGATCCTGCTGTCCACCTTTGTGGCAACCTATGGGACCTCACAGATTGCGGCTAACGGGGTCGTCAACAGTCTGAGCACATTATGCTATGCAACAGAGAGTGCACTGCAGCTTGCGGCTGTATCCGTCATCGGCAGATGTGTCGGTGCCAATGACTATGACCAGGCTGTCTACTATATCAAGAAGATGATGAAGCTTGGCATTGTCTTAGCTTTCGCGGATAATATTGTTGTGTACCTGATCATGCCGTATGCCCTGTGTCTTTATACACTGTCGGATGAAACATACCGGATTGCGACAATCATCCTGACGATGGAATGCATTGCCACAGCTGTTCTGCATACCGCAGCATTTGTCCTGCCGAGTGCGATGAGAGCGGCGGGAGATGCGAAGTATACGATGATCATTGGTGTAGCTTCGATGTTCATCTGCAGAGTCGGCGGTGCGTATCTGCTAGGCACGGTCATGGGGATGGGTGTCATCGGTACGAAGATTGCCTGGTATATTGACTGGACAGCCAGGATTATCTTCTTTGTCGCACGTTACCGCAGCGGCAGATGGAAGAACTATCGTCTGGTAGGATAAGGAGGAAACAGGATGTTTGGCTTGAATCTGTTTGATACGATCTGTGTTGGTGTCTTAGCTGCCTTTGTCATTGGCTTCCTCTGGGTCAAAGTCGTCAAGGCAATCAATCCAAAGGATGAGTAGAAACAAGAAGCAGAGGGGAAAGAAATCTATGAAGAAAATGATGATTGTATGGGCAGCGAATATTATCTCGCTGTGGGTCGTGGATGCTCTGATGAAGTCAATTGCATTCTATGACTTCTGGGCACTGGCATTAACAGCACTGCTGCTGTCCATCTTGAATGTAACGCTGAAGCCGTTCTTAAAGCTGCTGTCACTGCCAATCTCCATCCTGACGCTGGGACTGTTCTCCTGGGTGATTGATGGGATTGTCCTGTATCTTGCCATCAAGCTTTCTGGATCCTATATCAGTTCCTTCGGCATGGCAGTGGTCGACAGCATCATCCTGAGCTTGGTCAACAGCGGGCTTGGACTATTAATGGAGTAATCAGGGAAGATGAAGATCTTCCTTTTATATTGGGCTAAAAAAAGACCTCTACATTTAGCAGAGGTCAATTTCATTATTTAACGTAGATGTAACCAATGTTAGCTTGGAAACCATCACCGGATGCAGATACCCAGCGCTCATTGTAATGACCGGCATAGTTGCCTTCAATGATATGGACTGCAGAACCGTCTGCAGAAACTGCATCGACATAAGCTACATGGTGTGAATAAACTGCAACAGATCCAACAGCTGGAGAACTTCCAGTTGCGTAGCCGTCTGAACTTGCACTGTAGAGCCATCCGCCGGCATCACCAAAGTTTGGTAAGGAGACACCTAAGTTCTCATAGACAGCTTCCCAAGCACCTGCAGTACAGTTGGACCATCCGCCTGAATATGGGTTCAGACCGGAGACGCCATAGAGCTTGCCGGTAATACTTGAAGAATTCTGTGCGGCAGCCAGAGCAGCGGCAGCAGCTTCTTCCTTTGCCTTCTTCTCTTCAGCGGCTTTCTGAGCAGCAGCTTCTTCAGCAGCTGTAGCAGCGGCAGCCTGTGCATCAAGGACTTCCTGAGGTGTCTTAACAGTCACGTTCAGGACAGCTGTTGTGCTGACACCCTCCGCATTGACTGCAGTATAGGAAGCGAAGTAATCGCCGTCCACACTCATATTGACATTATCGACTTCCTTCAGTACTGGTAAAGCACCAGAATCATCAGAGACGGAAGCGATGTATGCGGAAGGATTCCAAGTATCACCATTATTGACTACAACAGAGAACTTCTTCAGTTTCAGCGTAGGAGTAGATGTCTTAACAACATTGATAGCAGCTGTTTCTGTAATAGAATAGCCAACGGATGAAGTTGTACCGCCAAGCTCGGTCAATCCAATCTTGATGGTAACAGCCTGAATACCTGGCTTTGAAACATTCAATCCAGATACAGACATCTGGCTGTTGGCGATATCAATAGTGTCAAGCGAAATAGTGCTGTCTTCTTCGGCAAGCTTTGTAATGACCTTTGTCTTCAGTGAGTCAGAAGCATACGGATCATTTGAGTTCAATGTATAGACGGCCATTTTTTTGCCGGCATCATCGGCTGCGGCAACCTTCTGGGAAGGAATGAGCATTCCCGTGATGGCTGCAGCGCCAAGTACTGGTAAAATATATCTAAAAGGGCTTTTTTTATTGTAAGGTAATTTCTGCATGCACCTATTTTAGCGAATCGATTCTCAGCCAGTCAACCTTTTTGGGCCATTTCACACACCTTTCACACTAAAAATTATGCAAAATTACTCATGCTTTATACAAAAAAAGTGCCAAAAAACGCTTTTATAGAGCGAAATGACACAATTTTCATAAAATTAAAGCCTTAAAAGTAGATATAACCAATTAATGGCTGTGAAGAAGTACCGGATGCGGAGATCCAGCGTTCATTGTAGTGACCGCAGTAGCCGCCTTCGATGATATAAGCCTGTGTTCCGTCTGCGGAAACGGCACTGACATAAGCTACGTGGCCGTAGTATACCGCAACGGATCCTGCCCTAGGGGTACCGCCTGTCGCATAGCCATAGGCCTGTGCACTGGCGACCCAGCTGGACGCATTGCCGAAGCTTGGCAGAGAGATGCCTAGGTTCTCATAGACAGCTTCCCATGCCCCATAGGTGCAGTTGGACCAGCCGCCGGAGTATGGGTTGGCACCAGCAGTGCCGGATACTGGGGAGGATGCAGCAGTTGAGGCAATCGATGCCAGACGTGCAGCTTCTTCGGCCGCTGCCTGTTCTGCCTGTGCCTCTGCTTCTGCAGCAGCCTGGGCAGCTAATTCTTCTGGCGTTGGTTCCGGCGTCGTTACATTGACTGTGAGAGATTTCTTGGAAGATCTGCCTTCCAGGTCGATGACTGTATAGCTGACGGTATATGTTCCATCTGTGCTTGTATCTACATCACCTGTGATCTTGAGGGTCGGCAGCTTGCCGGTCTCGTCATAAAGGTATTTGATGTAGGAAGATGCGTTCCATGTATCTCCGTTGTTGAGATTGACAGTGTCAGTGGAAAGCTGGATGGCTGGATTTGTATCAGTATCTACTTTGACAGCTGCTGTTTCCGTATAGGTAGTTGACAGACTATCCTTTCCTGTAGAGAGATTCAAGGTCACACTTTGAATTCCTGTTTTTGTGCGGTCAAAACCGATAGCGGTCAGAGTTGAAGATGCGGCATCAACGGAAACACCGGTTGAAGCCTTCTCGGCAATCATCTGCGTTTTCAAAGTTTCCAGCGGTTCACTGTCAGAAGAAGACACGGTATACACGTGCAATTCTTTTGTTGCAGGAGTGAGTGTTCCATCAGCCATGACAGGCAGAACTGAACCAGTCAGAATGACGGTCGCTGTGAACATGAAGAACGCTTTGAAAGTTCTCTTTTCTTTTTGTTTTTTCTGCATGGGCAAAACCATAGCGGAAAAGTCCCACTTTTGGCAAGCTTTTTGCATCATTTCACACACGATTCCCATATTAAAGCGCTTACAATAGACATATTTCAGTTGGTGTTCACCATTTTTGCATGCTTCATATCCGTGGATGAAAGGCTGTTTCAATGGTATACTTGTAGACAATGAAAACAGTTATTCAAAGGGTAAAATATGCCTCTGTCACCATCGAAGAAGAGGTCCATGGGAAGATCAATCAGGGGTACATGATCCTGGTCGGAATCAAGAATGAAGATACTCCCGAAATCGTTTCCAGGATGGCAGACAAAATTGCCAATCTCAGGATCTTTGAAGATGCTGACGGCAAGATGAATCTGAATCTGAGTCAGGCGGGAGGTGCTGTGCTTTCCATCAGCCAGTTCACTTTATACGCTGACTGCCATAAGGGAAACCGTCCTTCTTTTGATACTGCCGGTGAACCGAAACATGCGAAAGATATGTATATCCGTTTTAATAAGGATATGAGAGAAAAAGGTTTTCAGGTCGAAGAAGGAATCTTTGGTGCCGATATGAAAGTAGAACTGCTGAATGACGGACCAGTTACAATCATTCTGGACTCAGACATCGACATCAGACATTGAGGTGAACAATGACAACTATTATATATGGAAGCGAATTGTCCAAAGAATTAAAACAGGAAATGAAACAGCAGGTCGATGCCTGGAAGGCAGAAGGAAGAAGAGTACCATGTCTTTCGGTCATCCTGGCAGGAGATGATCCTGCTTCATTATCTTATATAAAGGGAAAAGAAAAGGCGTGTTCTGAGATTGGCATTCTTTCGCAGATGCATCATCTGCCTGGGAATGTATCACAGGAAGATCTGGAGAAGTGCATTCAGGCTTGT
>Ga0268356_11062_pt1 | contig 10940 bp, 14 predicted proteins | sample BioMet10_FD_194415 | JGI IMG/M metagenome (GOLD analysis project Ga0268356, IMG submission 194415) | Sewage microbial communities from Oakland, California, United States - Biofuel 10 (PacBio Assembly) | ecosystem: Engineered > Wastewater > Sewage > Unclassified | place: USA: California | collected...
AGGATCTGCGGATTGTTTCTGGAGAAGAATCCAGTTTCAGAGAACGGTCAGCATTATGAGAGACTCCCATCTTTGTGGCAATTACCACTTTGTCTCTGCAGTCCTTCAACGCTTCTCCGACAAGTTCTTCATTGTAGGAGATTGTTCCATCAGGATATACTCCGGTATATGCTTCAGCTGTATCAAAGAAGTCATACCCATATTCATATGCCTGTCGTAATGTCTTTACTGCTTCATCATGTGGAGTTGGATCTCCTGATGCATGAGAAAACCCCATGCAGCCAAGCCCTACTGGATTGACATAAAGATCCGATACACCAAGCCTTCTTTTTTTCATACCTTTTCTCCTCAGTATTTTTAATCGATTGTACGGATGACTCTAGCGGGGTTGCCTACGGCAATGGAATTGTCGGGGATATCCTTTGTTACAACACTGCCTGTGCCTACGATTGCATTTTCGCCAATCGTAACACCAGGAAGTACGCTGACACGTGCTCCCAGCCATGCATTCTTTTTAATATGAATTGATTTTGTTATAACTGTACGGATGTTCTTTGGCTCATGATTCACGGTAAAGAAGCCGCACTCAGGTCCAATCATGACTCCATCTTCTATCTCGATACCACCAAGAGACATCATTGTTGCATTATGATTGATATAGTTATTGTTACCAAGTTTTACTTGGTTTCCACAGTCAATTGCAAATGGCGGTGTCAGAAAGGTACTGTTCCCCTGTGTGTTCTGGAACAATTCTTTTTCTAAAGAGAATACTTTTCCAATATCTGCAGGATCTGTCTGACGAATCTCCCAGCAGAGATGATCACATCTTGCTATTTCTCCATGGACTTCTTTTTGGTATGCTTCATCACGGATATCGTAAGACTTTCCTTTTCTCATTTCTTCAAATACACTCATTTATTCCTCCTGATTTTTTAAAGACACATCCGATAAATTGCTTCAACATCCTTTGGATATAGATCAACAAATCCTTTGATCACACCCTGTTCACCACAGGAATTCTTAGCCATCTTTTCAAATTGGCTCTCATCAATATTTAATTCAGACAAATGGCTCTTCAGTCCCAGTTTTACAAATGCAAAGTCTTCCATTGCCTTGATTGTCAGATCTGCCGCCTGCATCACTGGCGTCTCTTCAGGAACATCAAATACTTTGTATCCTAAACGGGCAATCTGTGGTGCTGTTTCTTCATTCAGGATATATCGCATCCATCTAGGCATCAGGATTGCAATGCCATGGCCATGGGTAATGTTATATTCTCCACTCAGCTCATGTTCCATTGCATGTACAGAGGTTGCCTGATGGACACCACATGTCATGAAGCTGTTCAATGCCCAGGTGGCAGCCCACATCAGATTTGCACGGGCTTCATAGTCATCCGGTTTCTGTAATGCAATCGGTGCATATTTGACGACAGTCAGGATATGCTTCATCCATCATGCGGTACAGCATGTCCATCTTGTCATCCTTTGAAAAATACTTTGTATCAATCGTATGTGACATGATATCAAATGAACCGCAATGCGGTCTGATATGCTGGTACGCTAAGGTATTTTCCGGATTCAGGAAGGATGCAGTCGGTCTTACTCCAGGACCTGCAATCCCCTTCTTTTCTTTCTTATCATCGTTTGAGATGACATGCACTGGCATCCATTTCTGAACCAGTAGCTGCAGCCGTTACAATTACAAAGATCGGCAGTGCTTTTATGATTGGCTGATGTGCTTCTACAAGGTCCCAGACATCTTCTGTATCACTGACTGCTGTTGCGGCAATTGCTTTTGCAGCATCGATCACAGATCCGCCACCAATGGCAAGAACAGCACCAATTTCGTTATCCCGGCATATCTTTGCTCCAGCATTGACGGTCGTATGATGCGGATTTGGTTCTACACTATCTAGATCAAATGTTGTGATCCCGGCTGGATGCAATACATTAATGACTTTGTCATAGAGTCCGGTTTTCTTAAGAAAATTGCCGCCATAGACGAGAAGTACGTTCTTCGAGACCTTTCTAATCTCTTCTGGTAGATGATTGATCTGGTTCCTGCCAAAGTAGATCTTGGTAGTATTCTGGAATGTAAAATCATTCATATTTATATTTCTCCTTACGCATTTACTGAGCTTTCTGCCCATTTCTGAATCTTTATTTCTGAATCATTAACTGCATGTCCTACAACTGCCAGACTCTTTCCAAAGGAAGCTCCTTTTAACATCTTTTTAAGATCATGTTCAGAGTTGCCCATACCGCTTCCTTCATGCGTCATGCAGGCAAATACATTCTTACCATTGAAATCTAATCCTTCTAGACATGTGAACATCGCCATTGGATAAGTGCCCCACCAGCATGGGCCAACGATAAATACATTTTCATACACAGAAATATCCTTTAAGTATTTCTTTAAAACAGGTCTTGCATTGTTTCTCAGTTCCTCGGCTGCCTCGTTTGTACAGGTCGTGTAGTCTGCACTGTATGGCTTTACTGTTTCAACTTGAAATAGATCTGCACCAACAGCCTTCTTTATATCTTCCGCAATTACTTCAGCGTTCCCCTTTTTTAAATCCTTGATTGATCCATTGACGTAGTTCTGACCTTTTCTGCAATAATAGATGACTAAGTTCTTCATATTGACCTCCTGTTTACACATTTAATGTAGCAGTTAAAATTTAAATTATTTATAATATAATTTAATAATTGATTAAAATATTTAATAGGAGGCACTATGAATTCAAAACAGATAGAAACAGTATTAGAACTTGCAGAGACGTTGAATTTCTCCCGTGCTGCTGAAAATCTGTACTTGTCACAGCCTACAATTACCTATCAGTTAAATGAACTTGAAAAAGAAATAGGTTTCGGATATTTGACCGCTCAGGGAAAGGTGCTGTTCTTACACCAGCAGGATCCCAGTTCATCGTCACCCTCCGAAGTGTACGTCAGGAACTAAAGCAGGCAATCGAACAGGGCCAGAATTTTTCTTCTGTATATCAAGAAAATGTTCGCATCTGTATGCCTATCCGTTCAGCTCTTTATTACCTTCCTCAGACAATTGAAAAATATGCCAGAGAGAATCCAAGTGTACTAATCACTCCTTCTTTTGACTGGTATCATGGTTTTGATTCCTTTCTCAAAGGAGATCAAGATATCCTGTTTGCTATTGAAAATGAAGTATCTCATCTCCATGATGTCAATATTCACCCTTTATATCTGAGCCATATCTATCTGGTATGTAATAAGACAGATAAGCTGACAAATAAAAAGATCATCACAGAAGATGATCTGAAAGGCAGAACGCTGATGGTTGGCGGCGGTTCGCAAGCTCCATTGCGTGCTGTTCAGCAAAGAGTACTCTCCGTAATACTGGCATCGATTATTTTAATTCAAAAGATCATGACACATCTTTGACAAATGTTGCTGCTCATAAAGCAGTTGTGCTTTCTCCGGGGTTTCTGAATGATCATTCCAACCAATTTCCTGGATTCCTTTTGATTGTCCAGAAACAATCTCGTGTGTTCTGGTTACACATAATAATGATCAGCGCTGGAACCTGAACCATCTCATAGAAATTCTAAAAAATTATTATGATAAATCAGATTTGAATTTTTAATCTACGGTAATTGCATGATTGGTATACTGCATATAACAATAGAAAATTCATCCTGCGGAATTATTGTTTGTCTTCATTTTCTGAAATTCATCATACGGCAAGCAATGATTGATTCATTATTTTTTCAAAAAAATCATCATTTGCACTGAGGATATAGAGAAACACCATTTAATCATGTTTTCCTGACATTACATCTCGATATCGCACTCTTTTTGGTGACGAAACAGCCAGCTTCATGAAAGACAGCACCTTGTCATACTTATCTTCTGGTTCATTCATGATGAACCACAATAGGTTCAGCCAATCCTGCAGATATTCTCTGTCATACCCATCATGTTTCCGAAAGAAGCGCTTCATTAATCGATGCATTTCATTGATCTGCCGTAGTGGGTTCTTATCGTCTGACATATCTTTTGTTTCTTCAGTTGAATATACTTCACTTTTTAAATCAAGGTCTTGTATCAGAATTGAATGGGAATGTTTCTCCATCATGAATCAGTGCTGATCCAGCTGCTATATGTGTGCCATAGGCATCCCAGGTGCTTTTGATGGATGGCTTCGATGTATCCATCGTTATCATGACTGAATGACCATTCCCATCTTTTGCACATGCGATTGCTATCTTATTCCTGGAGATGCCCCTGAGCTTCTTCCCGTTCCGTTTTTTGATCTTTGATTTTGGAACAGAAAGGAACGTCTCGTCAATCCAAACATTTCTGTTCAATACCACATCATCCTGGATATCTTCTAAGACACTGAAGACCTTCAACAGCCAGTATCTGCCTGTAGATTCCGCATTTCGATTATCGAATGAACTGGATCTGACAGAATGGAATTCAAAGAGATGCAGTAAATACTCGATCCATTCAGATATCGGGATCTTCTTCTCATCAAAGGTCGTATTCGTGAATGGACTGAAGCGTCCACCACAGTCAGTGCATTTATATCGCTGTATCCCTGATCTGTTGAATCCTGCGCGACAGAAATCAATTGACCCACAATACGGGCAGTATTTAATTGGAAGATTATTAATGAATTTAATTTCTTCTCTAGACTCTGGACGGTGCTTGGCACCATACCATTCTGTCACTGTGGACTCAATCAGGATTTCACTATCGCTCTTATGTTCCTTGTTCTCCCACGTGAAATGCCTTAAAGGGACAGAACGATGTCTGCCTTTGGAACTGTTCTCATTTTTCATTTTTGGCGGTTCGAGACTTTAGGAAACTGACAGCCTGAACCGCCAAGCCCATTAACGACCGTCAGCTTCCTGAAATCTCTTAATTGTCCATCTTTCTAATGGACAATTAAATTATATCTTCAAACTAACGATTTATTGTGCTATTTCATATCCTCAGTGCAAATGATGATTTTTACATAAAAACAGAGAAAATTTTAGATGTTTTCTCTGTTTCCTTTTATATATTCAAACAATAATTCATTTAAAATCATCAACGTTCTACTGATGCCTTATTTAAGAACATATTTGAAGAAATCACCGAGGTATCCGCATGCTTCTTCAAAATATTTTCCACGGTATCCATGGTCACTACCTTCCAGAAGATGAAGCACAGTATGATTGCCGTTGCCTTGATAGACTTCATATGCTTTCTCAGCATAAGAAACTGGAACAATGGAATCTTTTGTGCCGTGGCTGATCATGACTGGTCCGTGGTATCCTTTGATCTCCGCAAAAATATCCATATTCATGACGGATGCTGGATACGCGCGGCAGACTCTCATTGGGCTGTTCCAACATGGTCTGGAATATTGTTCGGATCAAAGCGGATGATCTGCATACTGCCTTTTCTGGCGTCATCAGGAATGCATAAGGCCGGGTATTGAAGAACCAGCCCTGCTATCTGAGCATCAAGCACTGCTGCCGCAAGCGCACTGACAAAGCCTCCCTGAGAACAGCCGACGAGAATGATTTTCCCTGGATCGACATCGGTATTGGACTGTACATATTTCACTACTTCAAGCAGATCACCTTTTTCTGTTAAAGGTGTCATATAGTCCTCAAAGGAACCTTCACTCGATGTATCCATGCTGCCGCCGCAGAAATCAAATATAAAAGCACGGCATCCGCGGGAAGCAGTGTATTCGCCATATGGCTCGGTCTTTTTCATTGTACTTGTAAAACCGTGAGAAATGATCACTGCCGGAAGCTTCTCCTCAGTATCATTCGGAGATAATACACAGCCATTAATTGTATAGCCGTCAGGATTCTTGCAGGAAAATGCTTCTTTCTTAAGTGACATGAATTGCCTCCTTGTATAGAAAGAACTGAGCATTCACCCAGTTCTACAGCCTGCGAATCATAATTATTTTACACTGCATGCATTGAAGTGTTTGCTGTCATCTCTTGTACATGTCATTGAAGTGTTGTCAGTATTGATTTCTTCAACAACAGATGGTGCTGGAAGTGTAATCGAGGCAACGGTTGAACCGGAAACGTTGAGGTTGGTCAGCTGCAGGTTTTTGGACAGGTCCAGCGAGGTGATCTTGGTGCTGGATACATTGATGTTCGTAATCAAGGTATTGCTGCTGAAATCAGCTTCAGTCAGTCCGGTATTGGAGACATTGACTGCCTGCAGGAGCGGGAATAGTTCAATCCCCTTCAAATTAAGCAGCTGAGGGTCTCCTTTTAATGTGATGACCAAGACTGCATTGCGCTCGTCCGGACTGAGGCTTCCATCCGAGTCAGTATCAGAATTCTGCTTGACATATTCGCGGAAAACTTCATTTGGAAAAGACGTTTCATTGATTTTGACCGAACTTTCAGTTTCAACGACAGCCAATGGGTTTGCTTTTGATAACGATGAAGCAGTCCCTTTTTGTTTGTTAATCAGCTTATTTGCTAGGATACCAAGAACACTTATAATGATACCAGCTACCATTAAACCTAAAATGACATGAAAAATATGTTTTTGACGAGCTTCCTTGGTCTTCTGAAGTTCAACCGCTTTCATGACCTGATCTTCAATTGGGGCGGTACGGTCAAAGTGGATCATTCCTGTACGTTCAAAAGCTTCCTGATCATCTTTGGAGAGCACCTGCATGGCTTTGGTGACCTCTTGGTCAACATTGATCATGCCAGTCTTTTCAAGTTCTTTTTCTTTCAGCTGTGCATCAGTAATGCCGCGCATTCTGTCTAAACGTTCAAAAAGATCATCTTCTTCAGGCTCATCATCCTGCGGGTCAGCATCAGGGAAGCTGTCAGACGTTAAAAAGTCATCTTCTTCATCCCTTTCAGGATTATTAGATGACTCATTTTGTCTATTCAAGCTGTAGTTATCAAATTTATTCATTGTTCTCCATTACCAGGCAACAGCAATATCCAACTGAGTTGTATTGGAGTAAGCAAAGCCGCCGGTATCACATACAATGCCCATACCTAAGCTTGTCTGTACCAAGGAACCTCTTGGACGCAGACTGAGGTTGGCAGCTACCATGACGTAATTGCCAAGCATCTTGACGCCGTCTTCTCTGACCCAGTATTCATCAGTATTGCCCATACCTCTCATGATATTGACAACACCGCTCATATTCAGGTTATAGTATGTTTCTTTGCCGGAAGGTCCTATAATTGTTCCGCTGGATGGGTTCAATGCTGTACCATTCCAAGTAATTGTAGCCTGTGCCGTATTAGCAGATTCAGTAACGACAGCTGCTGTTGCTGCATAGGTCTTTTTGACATTGAGCTGTTCATGGTCTACATAATAAGTTGCACCATCTACAACGACACGCCAGTATTTCAGATCATTCGAACCGGTAATCTGCAGTTCATCATTTAATTCTGTTGTTCTCAGTACTTCACCCTTATCAGATGGAATCGATCTTAACTCGGTTCCCTTAGAAGCATACATTGTTACATTTTCAGCGACAAAGATATATTCTTTCTGAGATGTCAGAGCATCAATGCTCACATAGCCGATATTACCAGTATTGGTCAGGACCTGGCACATACTGCCGTCAACGCTGACGACAGAGACCTGTGTGCCGCTCAGCTGTGTCTCTAAGACAGCCGAAGCAGTACTGTTGGAAGTCAGGATCTTTGTATCACTGAGCAGATACATCTTCTGCATTTTTGCAGTAGAGAGATTTTCAAAGTTTGTGCTGGTATTGCCAATGAGATTTGCGCCGTTCTTTGAACCATCCAATGCATACAGCTGCGTTCCAGGGAAAAGCAGGAGTCCTGCAAAAACCGGGATAAATTTCGTGTATTTGTTCATGCTCTCTCCTTTCGGATTAGATATTTCATCATTAATAAAAAAATATGTACTTGTTTAAAATACAGGAAAAATAGAATTATGTCAAATTTTGAGTATTTTAATTTTTGAGACTTTCAATATATTAAAAGATTATTTGTCTTTCTTTTTGGCAGGAATCTCAAGTTTCTGAAGTGATTCTCCAGGATGAAATTTCTCGTAAGATGTGAACATCTGGCGGTTCTGAACATGTGTATAGATCTCAGTTGTCTGTATATTAGAGTGTCCGAGCATCTCCTGAATAGAACGCAGATCTGCTCCGCCCTGCAGCATATGCGTGGCATAGGAATGCCTGAGCTTATGCGGCGTAATATGCTTTGTAAAGCCTAATTCTACATCTTTTCTCTGCAGCATCAGTTCGACATAGCGAGGGGTCACCCGACGTCCAAAGCGGTTGATAAAGAAGAGCGGTGTCTTGGCTTTCAGGAAAACAGGACGCACGACATCCCGCCAATACTTCAGCAGTGAAATACTGCCCTGAGGAATTGGTACGATCCTCTCTTTTTCCCCTTTGCCAAGGACTCTCACCTTGCCGGAATCAAGGTCAACGCGGTTCAGAGTTAATGAGACTGCTTCTGAGACTCGCAGTCCACAAGAGTAGATTGCTTCAAGAATCGCATGATCCATATATTGATTCGGGTCAGTGTCGTCAAAGGAAGACATCAGCTGCGAAATCTCATCCACCGTGCAGTAGACCGGCAGTGTATTTGTACTCTTATGCACTTCCAGGTTCAAAGATGGATCTGCTTCATTATGCATAAAGGCTAGATCATGATGAAAAGAACGGATGCTGGCAGCCATGCGAACAACGGACGAAGACGCTTTTAAAGTGCTCTGCTCTGTAATGAACTGTTCAATCAGCTGGTACGTGATCTCTGCTGTATCTGTGACATTGTGTTCTGACAAAAAGCAGTATACTGCTTCAGATCTTCATCATAAGAGGATACTGTCCGTGGACTTCTGCCTTCATTGACTTGAATATGGACCAGATATTCTTTCAGAGCTTCTTCTAGTTTCATATTATTTTGTGCCTTTCAACAGCGTACTGGCACGGACAAAGGCTTTCGTGCCCAGCAGCCGGTTCAGATCAGAAAGTACTTCTCGGATCTCTTCTTTTTCATCTTCAGTCTCTGGTGAGAACAGATTCATCTGTTTGGCAGCATCTTCACTCATGAATTCACTGACTGACAATCCCAACAAACGAACTGCCTCTCCTTCATCCCAGTTTGCATCAAAAAGAGTGATAGCTGCCAAAAACAGATCATCAGGTTTATAGATTGGCTGTTCTTTATGAAGTGAACGGTCAGCATTTCTGAAATCATAGTAGCAGATGCGAAGAGTGATCCGGCTGCCAAGCTTATGTTCCTCTTTCAAGCGGCTGGAGAGCTTTCTGGCAAGCATTCTCAGCATGCCGCGGAGTTCTTCGTAGTCAGTCACATCCTCCAGCATTGTCTCAGAAACGCCCATAGACTTGGATCCTGTTTCCATCTCGATGACACGGTCATCATGTCCATTTGCACGGGCAATGATCTCTTCCGTATTTCTGCCGAAAACATCACGAAGTTCATTCAGATTTTTGTAGTTGGCAAGGTCTCCGATAGTCTTGATATTCAGTTCTTCCATAAATGGGAGGGTCTTGGCGCCGACACCGCGCATGTCGCCAATCGGCAGCGGCCACATCTTTTCCGGTACATCCCGGATGCGCAGAACTGTGATGCCCATCGGCTTCTTCATATCGGATGCCATCTTCGCTAAAAACATGTTCGGTCCCACCCCGATGGAACAAGGCAGTCCTACTTCAGTCAAATGCGTTTCTGAATCTCCCATGCCAGATCCAGAGGTTTTGCATAATGAATGATCTTATCAGTCACATCAGCGTAGCATTCATCAATCGAGGCAACCTCAATCTGATCTGTATACTCACTGACAATATTCATGAATTGAGAAGAGAGTTCCTCGTAGTACGCATAATGGCCTGAAACAATGATCAAGTCACGGCATAGTTTCTGTGCTTCTGATACCGGCATGGCACTGTGAATGCCAAAGGCACGTGCTTCATAGGAGGCTGTGGAGGACAACACTCCTTCTGGTTGCCCCGGCAACAATCAGCGGTTTTCCCTTTAATGATGGGTCCAAGAGAATCTCTGCATTGGCAAAGAAGGCATTTAGATCGATGTGGAAGTAAATGCGGCTCATGCTTTCTGATTCCTCCGGTAGAGTTCTTCCGCCGCTTTCAGGGCAGCCGGTGTAATGGAGCCGTTTGCAATCAAGGCAAGCTGCTTGATCTTTTCCTTTTCATTCAGGAGAGTCACAGTCGTGTGCGTATTGCCGTCCTGATCTGATTTTGAAACTAGATAATGATGTTGTGCAGAGGCAGCGACCTGTGCAAGGTGCGTCACTGAAAAGACCTGGCAGTTCTTAGACAGGCTGTGCATCTTTCTGCCAATTGCTGTCGCCACCGGACCGGATACACCTGTATCAATTTCATCAAATATGACTGTATGAATGCCCTGCAGCTTGGTGAAGATCACTTTCAGGCCTAGCATCAGACGGCTCAGTTCACCGCCAGAAGCTGTCTTTGACAATGACTTCAGTTCTTCTCCCTTATTCATTGAAATCAAGAATTCTACTTTATCACTGCCGTTCAATGAGGCATTTCCTTCCTGGATCTCAGTATGGAACCTGGCATTTGGCAGCATCAGCTCCTGCAGATTCAATGCGATGGCTTCATCCAGTTCATGTGCACGCTTTTTCCGCAGTGCAGAAAGCACGCCTGCCTTTTGATCATAGACTGCTTTGGCTGCATTCACCTTCTGATTCATCTGTTCAAGATATTCCTGCCGGTGGGTAATGACCTGGACCTGTTTGCTCCAGTTCTTCCTTCTTTGCGAGAATATCAGAAATTGTCCTGCCATATTTTCTCTTCAGCTTCTGGATCGTGAAAAGTCTTTCTTCCATTGCATTGATATCATCTTCAGACATATCAAATGAATCCAGTAGCTGTCTTAACTGCTCCATCGCATCATTAAGCCGTAATAGCTGTCA
>Ga0268356_11111_pt1 | contig 10932 bp, 12 predicted proteins | sample BioMet10_FD_194415 | JGI IMG/M metagenome (GOLD analysis project Ga0268356, IMG submission 194415) | Sewage microbial communities from Oakland, California, United States - Biofuel 10 (PacBio Assembly) | ecosystem: Engineered > Wastewater > Sewage > Unclassified | place: USA: California | collected...
GAAGGCGCACGTCCTCCTCAAGACCGTGTGCGAGGAGGCCATAGAGGACGGCCTGCTCGACCGCAACCCCGTCGCACGCGTGAGGGCGCCGAAGGTCGCCCGCCACGATGCCGAACGCCCTCCCGGACGACCAGAGGAGGACGCTCCTCGCCTACCTCGAGGCGGCGGCCGACACGCCCTTCAACCTCGCCGTCACCATCGCCCTCATGAACGGCATGAGGCAGGGCGAGATCTGCGCGCTCAGGTGGGGCGACGTCGACTTCGACGCGAGGACCGTGTGGGTGAGGCGCGCCATCGCCCGCGACGGCGGCAGGACCTACGTGAAGGAGCCCAAGACCGCGAGCGGCAGGCGCGACGGTCCCCATGGCCGAGGCGCTCGTGGGACCGCTCCGGCACCGCTACCGCGAGATGAGGGCCGAGCGGCTCGAGGCCGACCTCGACGACTCCCGCGAGCGCATGGCGCAGCTCTACGTGCTGGGCGACGTCCGCGGGGGCTATGCGAGCGTCTTCACCGTCTGGAAGCAGTGGAACGCGCTCGCGAGCTCGATGGGGCTCGTGGGCACGCAGGGCAGGGTCCCCCTCGTTCCACGACCTCAGGCACACGTTCGCGACCTTCGCCATCGCCGAGGGCGTGGACGTGAAGACCGTGAGCTCGATCCTGGGGCATGCCAACGCCTCGATGACGCTCGACATCTACGCGAGCGCGGACCCGGCCTCCAAGAGGGCCGCGGCGAAGACCATCGACGACGTCATGAGCAGGAGGCCGGACCCCGACAAGGGAGGCACGGTCCTGCTGTTCCCGGGAGTGGCAGGGGAGCCAGGACGCAGGCGCCAGGGCTAAGGACCCACATGAGGGGCTTCAGGTCTACCTGCATCGGCCAGCCAGCGACACACGGCAAGTCGGCTATTCTTGGCATTGGATGTCCTATGCGGAGGCGAGGGAACGATGAACGGCGAGCTCGACATACCATCGCTCGTTGACGAGCTGCGAAGCCAGGGCTCCGAGACCGAGTGGCTGGAGTTCAAGGTCAGCAACAAGGACCCCAACATGATCGGCCGAGACATCAGTGCCCTTGCCAACTCGGCATGTCAGCACAAGGTCCCCTCTGCCTACATGGTATGGGGCGTAGACGACACGACCCATGAGGTCATCGGGTCTACGTTCAGGTACAGGGAGTTCAAGGTGGGGAACGAGGAGCTCGAGAACTGGCTCCACCACCAGCTCTCCGACAACGCCTCGTTCGGGTTCAGGGAGACGGACGTGCGCGGCAGGCACGTCACCGTGCTCATGATAGATGCCGCATGCTCGCATACCGTCGATTTCGAGAGGACGGCCTACGTGCGGGTGGGGAGCTATACGAAGCTCCTGCGGGACTACCCGTCGATAGAGGCCGCCGTCTGGGATAGGATCACCCAGTCGGACTTCGAGGCTGCCCCTGCCGTCGGCGGGCTCGAACTCGACCGGGCCCTCGCCCTCATCGACTATCCCAAGTACTTCTCGCTTCTAGGGATACCCATGCCCCAGGGCCAGGAGGAGGTGGCGCACTACCTCCTCGAGGACGGCATCCTTTGCCGGCAAGACGACGGGAGACACGCCATCACCAACCTGGGAGCCATCCTCCTGGCGAAGAGGCTCAGGGACTTCCCGACCGTCTCCCGCAAGGCGCTCCGAATCGTCCAATACGAGGATGCCACCCGCACCGACATGCTCAGGGAGAGGGAGTCCCAGAGCGGATACGCCTGTGACTTCGAGACGGCCGTCGAGATGATCATGGCCCTCACGCCGGCTCGGGAGGACATCCAAGGGGCCCGAAGGGTCGCAACGACCGCGTACCCGGAGAGGGCCGTCAGGGAGGTCCTCGCAAACGCACTGATTCACCAGGACCTGACGCTGTCTGGGAGCGGCCCCGTCGTGGAGATCTTCCGCGACCGCATGGACTTCACCAACCCAGGGAGGTCCCTCGTAGAGCCCCTCAGACTGGTCGACAACCCGCCCCGATCACGCAACCAGCAGCTCGCAAGCCTTATGAGGCGATTCCACTACTGCGAGGAGCTGGGAACGGGGTGGGACAAGATCATCTCCTCCTGCGAGGGCATGTTCCTCCCCGCCCCCGAGGTCAAGGAGTACTCGCCGGCAGGCGGGAGCATGAGGGTGACGATCATGTCCTATGTACCGTTCCGCAGCATGGATGCACATGGCCGCCTCCTGTCCTGCTACTGGCACGCATGCATCTGCTACACGAACGGCACCGCCATGAGCAACCAGTCCCTCCGCTCGCGGTTCGGCGATGACGGTCCGAGCCAGTCGACCGTCTCGCGACTCATCGGAGCGGCCGTGGAGGCAGGGATGATCAAGCCGGTCGACCCAGACACGGCGCCACGGTACATGACCTATGTCCCGGCGTGGGCGTAGGCCACTTGCCTACCATTTTCATCGGGAGGATCGCCTGCCCTGTTCTCCCAGGTACCGGGCTCCTACGCCAACGGGCATCAAAGGGCCCAACTTTCGCTCTCGGGAGCGTGAGAACGGGGCGGACGCCTCCTCCAGGCACTCGCGATTAACTTGCGCGCCATTTTCATCGGAGATGGCACGACACAACATATTGTGTCGTGCCATCTGGTTTACTCTTCTGACGACCATATGTAGTGATCACTAACTTGCGCGATGGCCTGCGCGGAGTGACATTCTTACCATACCGAGAGGCACGTTATCTGGCGTGTTGCTGTGCCGGAAGACACGCGCGGGTACCCTGCTCCTCGCGCCAGATCGAAAGGCCCCAGGGGCGGGCTCGCTTCGCTCGCGACGTCTCGCCCCCTCGATTAAGACGCTAGCACGGGGAGCAAGCACCTCTTCCCGCTCCCCGACGGTCCCTCCTCCCCGTCCGCGCCGCGCCGCGCCCGCAAGGGCGCGCGGACGGGGAGGAGGGACCTTGCTCGCTCTCTTAATCGAGGGGGCAAAGGGCCCCCACGTCCTAGGGAGCCAGCATGAGCAGCAACGACAACGGCAACGTGACGGCAGCGGACGAGGAGGGGCGGGAGCCGGCCCCGGTGGCCGACATGACGTCCGAGGAGGTCGAGGCCGAGGGCCTGAAGCTCGCCCGCCTCTACCTCGCGAGACGCGGCTACGAGGTCGCCGACGGGGAGAACGGGTGCGACGGCCTGCCGATCGTGGCGGACGACGGCGGCGAGACCGTCCTCGTGGGCGTCCGCACGAGCCGCGACCTCGGGGGCGAGGACGCCATCCCCGCGCTCGCCGTGGACGGGGCCAGGCAGTCCGAGCTCCGCCGCGCCGCCCTCCTCCACCTCGCCGCGCACCCGACGCTCGACCGCATCCGCGTCGACGTCATCGCCATCTCCATCGTGGGCGAGCGCTGCGCCCGACTGCGCCACCTCGTCGGCGCCTACTCGTGGGAGGAGTGAGACCCTGGGGCGAAGGACAGACCGCCCACGGTGGCAGAGGTGCCGTCCACGGAGAACGTGGACGGCACCCCCTTTTCCACCGCCACGGCCGCAGCCAAGCCCTCCCGCGGCCGCTCCCCTCGCGCGCAGGGACACCTGACGCGCGCGAGGGGAGCGATGGTCGCCATGCATCCGACGTCGCCAGTCTCGCCGATGGTTTCAGCGCCTCGGGGTTGGAGGACCCTCCGTCTGGCCACCTGGGCTCGCCCGGGGAGGCATCCGTGGCCTTCGGTTCCGTGGACCCTTCGCCTGCGAGTTCGTGTCCGCCATGAAGGATATGCTCGTGGCATTGCCAGACGAAGGGGAGGGCCACCCATGCCAGGACCACGGGACAGGAACAAGGGATCATGGCACCCGTCCGAGAGGGACTGGGTGCTCGCGCGCGAGCTCGCCTCCGCGCGTGAGGGCAGCCGCGACAAGGCCGCGTGGGCACTCCTCGCCCGGATGGAGGGAAACGGGACGGGCGATGCCTCCTACGACGACGGGCACGGGGTCAGGGACGTCACGGACGACCTCTGGGGCGTCTATGGGGACACCGACGAGCTTCGCATGGGCACCCATGACGTCCGTTCCATCGCGGACGCCGATGACGTCCTGGAGCTCCTGGGCCCTGCCGTGCGGACGCTGCGGGACACCTCGCCTGCCGACCCCGTATGCATCCATTGGCAATGCGTGGCAGGAGAGCTTCGCCTCGACGTCTTCAGCGCGGTCGACGGGGAGGAAAGGGCCATGGGGCTCGCGCGCGCAAGGGGCGAGAGGGTCATCCGCCGCTTCGCGGACGACGCCGGCGTTAGGGTCTCCTACGTGGGTCCCGGGGGTCCCGGCTACGAGCGCGCCCGCAAGGCCTGGTGCCTGCACGAGATGATGCTCCACCACCCCTACCTGAGTGTCGTCAGGTAGAAGGACTCCGCATAAGTGGCCCATGTGCCCTCCCTCCCCGCCCTCTAATCTTCTTGGTCGTATCTAGTTCAGGATTCCCACCGCGGCCCCCAACTGTCGACAAACTATTGACTGGAAACGCCTCACCCTCGCGGGGGTCACGTGCATGGCTGTAGTGGCGTACGGCTGCCGGACAGCCTGCCAGAAAGCGTTCCCTCAAAGAAGATGAGCCCCCGCGTGATAGGACGGTTTTTCGCCATGGCCTCTCCTGCGTCTGGCATTGCGTCCAGATGGGCCGTCATTCGCGACGGCCTTTGTCGCGAGCAAGCACTTTCCGCCAGGGAACAATACTTGCATCACGTTCCTAGCCCAGCCGGACGTGCAGCTATAATTATCACATTGGGAAGGGACTCGTAGCTTTTTCTTTCTCATGGGCTGTTCCCCCTGAGGCGCCCCGTGTGAAACGGGGCCTGGAGTTCTTGTCGGGGATTCGCGCTGCGCCGGTTGCTGTCGCAGCCGGTGCCAAGTTGGAGCCCCTTGCCGCCGGCCGCGATAGCAACCGGCGTAGGTGCGAGTCCCTTCCCATCTTCTCTCGAGAGGCAGCTCTATGGATATGCGAGTTTACACGGAAGACGTTCTCGAGGTGCTGAAAGGGCATCTTGCCAAAAAGGCCTTCTCAATGCGTCGCCCGCTCTTTGTGTTTCTATGCGGAGGCGCATCCGAGAAGTACCATTCCCGAGAAATGGTGGCGGATTTCGTCTCGAGGCATAGCGAGTCAGAGACGAAGAACGTCTTCTGCGTCACGGCCGAGAATATTGCCGCAATGAACGTGTTCCAGGGCATGGATCTCTTGCTGCAGGAGGCTCTGATTGCTGACGTCTCGGATTGCATCCTCCTTTTCTGCGAGAGCCCGGGCTCGTTCTGCGAGCTAGGTGCCTTCACAGCCCTCCCAACGGTGAGGTCGATCCTGTCGGTTGCGGTGGATAAGAGGTATCGCGGATCTGGCGCGGAGGGCTTTTTGGCAAAGGGCCCGGTTGCCGATCTGGAGAAAGCGTCACCCCTTTCCCCTTGGACAAACGTCTTCTACGTGGACCCCCCTTTGCCCGGTCACCACGCCAGACCTGACGAGGTACCTCCTCGCTTTTCGATCTACGGTTCAGAGTGAGCGGAGAAAGGTCTCCCAGAGGAAGCCGATCAATAGTGTGGCAAAAGGAAGGGACATCTACGAGGTCAACGTTGGCTCTTTCGTACTCGAGCTCCTTGACTTGGTTAATGTGCTTTCCCCTATTTGTGGCAGGGATCTGGAAGAGGTCTACTGTCGGATAAAGGGTTCAAGTCGTGACAAATTGCGGGTGCTCTCGCCTACCATCGAGGATAATTTCAGGCAATATGACTATCGCATCGGATACGAGTCGGTTCTCCTGTTTATGAGGGCGATGAAGATGGTCCGCGCGACCGAACGCCGCGGTGCGGAAGAGGATATCCTGAGCGCTTCGTTCGCACCGCTAATCCGACTTGAAGACTCGTTTATGTTTAAGGGAGCGAATGACCCGGACTTCAAGCGCATGATCGCCCAGGTGCTTCTTAGGAAGCGAAAAATGGGAGTAGTGGGGGCAAAGGATGTCTATCGTCGATATGATTGCTGAGGACCTGCCCCTTTCTCCCGAGGCTATCAGAGCGCTCGCAAACTCTTCCCGGCAGAACTACCGGCGGTTTGCTGTCGACGGCAGGGTGCTATTTGCCCCCAAGCCAGAGCTCAAGCTAATACAGTGCTGGATATCAGATCTTGTCAGGGCCTCCAGCGGCCGTCTTCCATCGTTCGTCACGGCATATGAACCCGGATCGTCAATCGTCGAAAATGCGTCAATCCATCGGAGGGACGCTCACCACCTATATCTGGATATCAGGAGCTTTTTCCCAAGCTGCAAATCGGCGAGAGTGTCTCAGGTCTTCTCGGGTCTCAGCATTCAGGAGAAAGCCGGAGCAGCCCCACGTGAGCTCGCGGCGGACGAAGTCTTCCTGCTTACGAGGCTCTCTACGATGGGCGGTGGCCTGGTGGTCGGGAGCCCATCCTCCCCCGCGATTGCCAACAGAATACTGCTTCCCGCCGACGCCGAGATAAAAAGCCAGCTAGGGGATGCTTGCCGCTACTCGAGATACTCTGACGACATCTGTATCTCGTCTGATCGCTGGATTGACAAGGCTCGAGTCGTTCAAATGGTGGACATCGTGCTGTCCCAATACGGCTTCAGGCTGAACGCGCAGAAAACCCGTTGCGTCGGAAGGGGCGATGCCAGGAGAATCACGGGCGTCACCGTGACCCCGGAAGGGGATTTGAGCATCGGAGCGAGGAGAAAGGGGCAGCTTAAGTCAGAGCTGTACAGGTATCTGCGATATGGCGAAGGCGAGCCAGAGAGAATCTTGGGCCTCATCTATTTTTGCAAATCCATAGATCCCCGGTACACCGCCAGAGTGTTGTCGAAGTACTCGACGTACTCGACAGGTGGCGACGTCATGTCAGCGCTCGTGGGCTTGCCTGGCTAACCTGATGGTATTCCTATGAACCGCGTGCGAAATGGTGTCCGGAAGGTGGTTTGCTCTCGAACTTGCCTATGCGAGGATGCGCCCCTTTCAGGGTTATAGGACAAAACGTGTTGGTCAGGGCTAGTCCCAATCAGTCCCGAATGGAGTCGACTGATGGAACTCCGACCACACCACGGCATCACCCCACTGCTGAGGCCCGACGCGTTCCCGCTCTCCGTAGGCATAGTCCCGATACAACCTATCAACCTCGGAGTCCGTTGGCATTACCCTCAGGATCTGCGCAGCGGGCAAAGGGCACTCCGTGTGCAGGTAGCACCACCAGAAGACAGCCTTCACTCGGCGCATGAGGGAGAGACCACGATGGTCTCTCAGCATGCGCCTCAGCTGGGCGTTCACTCCGCCCTCTATCCTGTTGTTCGTGGCGGGCACGTGTTCGAGTCGATCGGCCACGTCCGGATCAACGTAGGTGAAGAGTGTTCCTTGCCTGACGAGGGTCGTAAGCGAGTTCCTCGCCTTGACGAGCCTCTCGTGGGTGTAGACCAGGTGGCCATGCTCGTCACGGGTTTGCTCGGCCAGGAACGCGTCCCAGCGCGAGCACCACGACGCGTAGGAGACCACCCAAGCGGCTGCCTGCCCCGAGTCGGCGACATGCAGCAGACGACATGCAATGCCATAGAGCTCGACGCCTGCCTCGAGCTTGGGACGTGAGGTGGTGTAGCGCCTGACCTGGCAGAACGCATGGAAGGTGCAGCGCTGGACCCTGGTGGTGGGCCAGGTCTTCCGTGCTGCCTTGGCAAACCCCGAACCCCCGTCGCTGATGACGATGGCTGGGGGCGCGATGCGGCACAGCAGGGCACCCCATGATCTCGGGTTCTCGCTTCTTGCCACGTACCACCCGAGGACATGCTCGTCCGTGCAGGCTATGAGCACGACGACGTCGCGAGCGACCCATATCCCGTCGACGTAGACGACATCAAACACCTCGTCCACGAGGGGAGGCATCGGCCAGACCTCCCAGAACCTGGAGGTCCTCCTCCTGAAGGTCCTCCCACCACCAGGCAGGTCAGCCTGCCTCTCACCAGACAGCAGCCATGCCAAAAACTCGTCGAGCCTCTTGGCGGAAGTGTCTATCGGACGGGTGGACGTGGCACCACACGACGGGCATCTCCACCTCTGCGATCCTGCTTTCGTCTTGCCATACCTGCCCATCAAGGTGTGTTGAGTCAATAGCACTTGAGCAGAAATCGCATCAGTTTCTGAGCAGATATCGCAAGAGTGCCGGGCAACTTATTGAGCACCCCCGTCCTGCATCAGCGCGTGGGTGACTCGATACGACTCGCCTCGGAACTGGAGAAGCCGTCCGTGGTGCACCACCCTGTCGATGACGGCCGCGGCCATCTGGTCGTCGCCGAAGACCGAGCCCCACCGGCTGAACTCGAGGTTTGTCGTGAAGACGACGGACTGCCTCTCGTAGGCGTTCGAGACCACCTGGAAGAGGAGCCTCGCGCCGTCCGTGTCGAGCGGCAGGAACCCAAGCTCGTCGATGACGAGGAGCCCTGCCCTGCCCACCTGGTTGGGCTCACGGTCGAGCCTCCCGTCGTCACGGGCACGGCGGAGCCTCATGACGAGGGACGATGCGGTGAAGAACCTGGCCTCGACGTCGGACTGGCGGCACGCCATGCAGAGCGCCGAGGCCATGTGCGTCTTCCCGTTATGGAAAGTTTGGTAGTGTCGGAAATGTTGGTGTAAATGAGACTTCGACTCTGACGACAAAGCCTAGAACCCTAGTTGATGAGTCGAATCCTACGCCGCCTCCCTTTCCATGGCAACCCCTGCGGCATCGAGCACCTTGCGAGCCTCTTCGTCTGCTGCGGCACGTCGGGCATCAGTGATCGGTTCCGACCCGTCCCCATGTCCGCATCTCTCCAGTAGCGACCAGAACTCGTCCATCTTCCCCTCGGCGAAGTAGCGTGATTGTGACCATGTCTCGTCGGACTCCGCGACGACGGCACCTACGAGTCGCACGAGCGACTGCCTTGACGGGAAGACCTGCACCACGCGACTCCTGCGCCTGGTCTCGCGGTTGCATCTCTCTTGGACGTTGTTGGTCCTCAGACGCTTCCAGTGCGAGGACGGGAAGTCGAGATAGGCCAGCGCATCCGGCTCGGCCTCCACGAGGATCCTTTGCGCCTCCTGGCTCACCTGCCCCACCATCTGCGTCGCCCTGTGATACAGAGCCCTCACCACCAATGCGTCCTTGGCGCGAAAGACCGGAGAGAGCAGCTTCGCGACCCGCACTCTCTTGGAACGGCTTCTCGTCGCACGGCAGCAGTCGCGGATCAGGTGCACGATGCATCTTTGCCAGGCAGCCCCCAGAAACGTCTCCGAGATGGCTCGCACGAGACCCTCGTGGGCATCGGAGACGACGAGCCTCACGCCCCTGACGCCACGCGATCGGAGGCGTCTCAGAAAGGGGAGCCAGGAGTCATATGACTCGGTGTCGACGACATCGAAGCCGACCATGTGTCCGTGACCCTGCCCGTCACAGGCGATCGCCGTCACGACGGCTGTCGAGCTGACATGCCCCCCGTCGCGGCATCTCGCATAGGTCGCGTCAAGCCACAGGTAGGGAAGCTCCTCATCCTCGCCGAACATGCGCCCGTCGGGGTCGGCTGCCTCGGCGTCGAGGGCAGCACAGATACGGCTCACCTGGTCCTTGCCGGGCCTGTCGACGCCAAGCGTCTTGGCCACCCCCTCGACCTTTCTGGTGGAGACTCCGCTGCGACACGTCTCCGCCACGGCGGCCACGAGCGCGCGATCGGTCCTGGAGTAGCGCTCGATCACATCCTCCGGGAAGAAACAACCGTTCCTCACCTTTGGTATCCGCAGGTCGGGCGTCCCGATACAGGTGTCGGGCTTTCGGTCACGATAGCCGTTCCGTGCGGTACCGACGTCTTCGCAGGCCATGTCTGCCTCGGTGCCCGTCACCTCGTCTGCCACTTGCTCCACGAGCTGACGGGCAAGCTCTTGCATGTTCACCGACCCGTCCCCGAACCTTGGCATGCTGGCTGCGGCCGACATGCTCGACGCTGCTACACTCTCCATTGCGGTCATCGTCCTTTCCACGAATCCACGTACTTGGCAGTCGCAGATTCTAGGCGATGACCGTCCTTTCTACCGACGTCTCTCCGGTAGGTCCACTTTCGGCCTTACACCAACTTTCGCGACGTAATCGGACGAGTAAACGCCGCCTACCGACAGAGACCTACTACCCGTATATATGCAAGCGCTGACATACTCGAAAGGGGTTCTCAATCGGCAATACCTGCGTGATATGACCCACTAATCCTGGATATGTTCCCGATTCATATTCATTCGATTGGTGCCACTTTATTGTTCCAGTCCACGTTTGCATGTGCTGCCTCCGTGGGCGTCGGAAGGCGGTACTGTACGCATCGCAGAAGGTGGCCAGGGTGGCGAGCGGCCGCACACGAGAGCGAATGCCGGCCATGGCTACATGGCCATCGAACGGAAACGGTCACGGGGCATTTTGACGGTGGAGCGAGCACTACAGGGAGACGGGACCGGATTGGCTCTCCTCGAAGAACGAGTCGATGTCGTCATACACAGTCGCAAGCTCTCCATCGATGGCCCCAAGGACATAGCGATTGCGAAATTCCGGCTTTGTCACCAAGCCCCATCTGGAGCTGTTGGTAGGCGTACTTTGCGAACAGGGTCCATTGCGGGGTAGTTGATGGCCAGGGGGTTGTCCGTGAAGATAACCTTTCCTGCATTGACAGCCGAAGCAGCAGAATGGCCAATGAACAGCATGGTCCCGAGCTTCGGCATCTTCTCGTGATTCGTGCTGACAGGTTATTGGCATCGCCGACGGTGGCACCGTCCTTGATTCTTCTAAGCGCATATCCGATCTCACGGCCACCCCGTCGACGATGGCGGCGCCCATGGACATGGAGCAGAAATGATGAAGTCATACCCCTCGTAGTACATGCCCTGCACGATTTCAGCGACCGTTTGCTCATACTCTCCAAT
>Ga0268356_10605_pt1 | contig 10885 bp, 14 predicted proteins | sample BioMet10_FD_194415 | JGI IMG/M metagenome (GOLD analysis project Ga0268356, IMG submission 194415) | Sewage microbial communities from Oakland, California, United States - Biofuel 10 (PacBio Assembly) | ecosystem: Engineered > Wastewater > Sewage > Unclassified | place: USA: California | collected...
CTTCTCAAACGTCCTTTTAGTGGATGAGATCAACCGTATCAACCCCAAGGCACAGAGTGCATTTATCGAAGTCATGAGCGAGCGGCAGGTCACCATTGACGGGATTACCACCCCTCTGCGCCAGCCGTTCTTTGTCATCGCGACCCAGAACCCCCGTGAGTTTGAAGGGACATTTCCCTTAATCGAGGTCCAGCGGGACCGGTTCATGTTCAGTCTTAATACCGGCCACCTGGACAAGGAAGAGGAACTGATGGTTGTCCGGCGCGCATCCGATAACTACCTCTCGAATAACGAGTATGAATTTCTCCTTGAACCGGTGATCTCCCGGGATCTCCTGGCACGGATGATCGGGATGGTCACCACCGTCCGCATTGAAGAACCGGTCCTTGCCTATATCCGGGACCTCGTAATCGCGACCCGGCACCACAATGATATCGACCTCGGGGCTTCCTCGCGTGCCTCGCTTGCCTTTGTGCGGGGTGCAAAAGCCCGGGCAGCATGCCTGGGCCGGACCTATGTACTCCCCGATGACGTCAAGGCAATCGCCCCCGCAGTCCTCACCCACCGGATTCGTCTTTCCTCAGAAGCAGAAATCGAAGGGATCCGCACAGACACCACCATTACCGAGATCGTAAAAAACACTGAGGTGCCGTAAAACTGTGAGGCCGACCCGCTGCACGTATGCCCTTGCTGCCGCTTCCGGTATATTTCTGGTCTCCGGGCTTATCCTCGAGGACCCGGGCTTTCTTCTTGCCGGGGCCTCGCTTGCAGTAATCCCGCTTGCTGCTGCGGTTCTCTTTCAGAAAAAGGTCCGATCCCTCCTTGCCTCCGTTTCCGTAAACCGCCGGCCGGAGACCCGCACCGTCCGCCAGGGCATGGCATGTACCATTACCACCGGTATTGCCTGCATTGTCCCGGAACAAACCCGGGCAGATATCCGGGAGATACTTCCGATCGGCCTGATCCATCCGGATACAACCCCGAAGATCTCGCTCCCCACGGAGTCCTCTTCAACGATGACCTATACCCTCATCCCTCTTGTCCACGGATCGTTAGGGATCGAAGGTATCCATATTGAGATTACAGACCGGTTTTTCCAGACCGGGACGGATATGACCGCCCCGGCATATGCCGGGCCGATAATCGAGGTGTTGCCGGTACCACTCTTTGCCGGTACCGAGTCGCGTCCGGATCTGAGCGGGACGCTGGAAAAGGACCGGTTCAGCATCTACAAAGGGGCCACAATAAGGTCGTTCCGGGACTATATCCCCGGAGATGACAGCAGGATCATCGACTGGAAATTATCGGCAAAATACGACAGGGTCATTGTCCGGGAATATGTGGCACAGGAGACGGTGCCGGGGCTCATCGTCCTCGATCTCCCGGACCGCTCGGCCGCATACGATACCGGGGATTTTACCCGGCTCATCAACCGGGTCACCGGGCAGGCAGACCAGATCATCCACATGGCAGGCAAAGTATCCATACTCCTGATCTCGGGGATAACCCTTGTCGATATGCTCCTTGACGAGCGGCACCTCCCCCGCGTGGTCACCTGGCTCCAGAACGAGGCCCACCCCAGGAACAGGGTATACCACACCTATCGTCTCGAAACAACCAGGGATATCCGAAAAACCCGGCACACGATCCAACGGGAACTGGCTGGTACCACCCCACAACTCCGGGACTTCCTGGAAAGGTACGACACGGTCCTCTCCCAGAACAGTATGCACCGGGAAAACTATGTATTCGATCTCCAGTTCTCCCGGCTTCTTCTGGCAAACGGCCCGTTCCGGGAAATACTGGTTTACAGCCTCCTTACCGGGGATGTAAGCCATGTCCGTCATATCCTTGCCGTTGCAGAGGACGCACATGCAGACAGCCGGCTCATCTCGTCGGCATTCCGGGACCCGGCCGCCCGGCGCCGGTTTTCACGAATCGCCGGCAGTACACGGATCGAGGCGCTCGCATGAGTTCTGTTCCGGCACTGGCAGCGGGGTGGGCGCTGGTCCTGCTCGGGGGTATGCTTGCCCTTCCCGCATCCCCGTCATGGCCCGCGCTCCTTTTTGGATGCGGCCCTCCTTGTTGCAGCACAGATCCTTTCCCCGGATAAAAACGACCGCCTTATCGTAAGGGCTTTTGCCGGTGTCCCTTTGGTCATCGCCCTTGCTGCGGCCGCGTTCTGGGCGGGCGTTGTTGCCCAGGCCGGGATCCTGGTGCTTATCCTCTCCCGGGAAGATATCCTGCCCACAACCCGCATGCCGGTCCTTCTCGGTACGGGTATAGGAAGCGTTCTTGTTGTTGGGGCACTTATCGGTTTCTTTGACCGCATGCTCCTTCCCTTCATCCTGGTATGTATCAGCATCCTTGCCGGCACCGGTATCCTCTGGGTGAGGCTGTACCGGCTCAAACGAATCTACCGGAGGAGTCCAAATCCATGAGATTTTTTGACCTTCACAAAGTCCAGATAGCTCCCCTGCTGCTCCTTGGTACAGGCGCCATTCTTATTGGCATAGCACTTTTTGGTGCCCGTGAAGGGATCACTGCGGCAGCAGTTGTCATTGCAGGCACGATCTGTTTTTTTGCCGGCATCTTCATACTTACCTTTGCCGGGGAAGAGACCTTTGATACCCGGATGATATCCCTTCTTCCCGTACAGGGCATCATCAACGTCTGCCGGCTAACCGCTGACCTCGGCATCCACGGAAATGCCTGGTTCCTTCCGGAAAAATACCACCAGGGATCCGGCGTTGTACAGGTTATCCCGGTTGCACAGTATAACGGCGAACCGGTAACCGGCGATTCGTTTTTGGCAACCGGCTCCGGGGGGGTTATCGTCCCACCCACCTGTAATCCGCTCCTTTTGGATTTAGAGGAACGCTGTACCCTGACTGCCCCGGCCGAACCAGCGGCGGTCGATGCCCTTTTTAAGGAACTGGCCACCGAGGTTATGGGCTGCGCGGATGCCGTAACCATCGTCCGTCGGGAGAACCTTGTCACGGTAACCCTGACCGGTTACCGCTTCATCCACGGGTGCCGGGAGATCGCGCGGGAATCCCCGCGGTGCTGTATCACCTGCCCCTGCCCGGTCTGCAGTCTCTTTGGCGTACTCCTTGCAAAGAGCAGGGACTCACCCGTAGAAGTCAGAAGATGCGAACCTTCGGAAAAAGAGGATCAGGTTACCGCAATATTCGCCTACTTATGAGGGTGTACGAACGGTAACCCACAGGTGGAGGTCCCGGTAACTCTGGTTGATCCGGTCCATCCCGGTCACATCAGATGAGGGTACTGTTTCGTTAAAGAGAAGGAAATCGACGCGGTTATACCCGGCACCGGTAACCGAAAGCGAATAGGGATCCACAGACGTTGCGTTATCTGCTACAATCCGGGTAAACCGTTCAGCAAGGTCCATTGCTTCGATGTGCGAGGAATTGGTTGCCGGATCGAACACCATCTCGGTATCCCACACCTCAACGGTATAAGTGATATTCCGGTACTCGTGGTTGCCGATTCCGATGTACATTGGATACGATGATCCGGTAAGGACTGTCGTGGGGTAATCCGCAGCCATCTTTTTTTCGCCCAGGATATAAAATTCCGTGAACTTCTCGCCTTCCTTGGGAACCGCGATAACGTATATCGTGGTGATAACAGCAGCAAGGATCGCGACGATAAGAATAATACTAAGCGCCCGGTCCAGTCTGCTGCCCGACTGGGGGAAAAGCTCCTCTTTTGCCGCAGCAGAAACCTCCCGGAACGGGATGCGGTACTGTTCATCCCTTGGCAGGATCGCGCGCCGGTAGTGGGCAACGATGAGCATCGCCGCAGAAAAGATTACCAGCGATACAACGATCGGGTCCAGCCGGATACCCCAGGGCGTGTAGTTAAGGCCCAGGCCGATGAGGGGGGCGACCGCGATGGAGAGGCCAAATGAGAGCGCGATCCGTTCGAATCTGATCGATATCCGATTTTCCCGGGAAAAGAGCAGCGATCAGGCAATAGCCGGGTATAAAGAGCACGACCGGCAGGGCAAAGAGAATGCGGAGTGGGGTTTCATTCAGGAACGGGACATATATGAATACAACCGCCGCGATAATCCAGAGCGCGGTAAACACGAGATCCGGTGCCGGACGTTCCTCGATAAATGCTCGGATCAGCTGGTCAGTGACGGTATCCTCTGGCGGCATGATCAGGTGACCTCCCGGTTTCGGGGGAATTGTCTGTACGCCGGATCCGTGGTCGAAGGGATATGGTATTTATACCAGGGTAACGTTTCCGGGAAATGCACATACATGGGGGAGAGATCAGCCGGATATACATTCGTCTCAGGGGCATATAAGCCCAATGAGGCGGGGTTCGATGTTAAGGGCACCCCGTACTTTTTTCTCCCGGATTGTTCCATTATTCAGGACCACTAAATTCACATAAACAAAATATTAATCTGATAAAAAAATAATAAGAGGTAACACATTTAGTGGAAGGTGAATTTTTGATGCTTCAAAAAAGCAGTTTACAGAAAATGGTAGTACGCCTGCTACTGGCAGGTATACTCCTGATGGTATGCACGGGAGTGGCACTTGCTGCCGATGTATCGTTCAGTCCGACAAGTGGATCGTTAATCACCGCAGGGACGCCTGTCTCTGCAACCATAACCGGCGTTTTGGCCAGTGACCCGGTAAGTATTGCGGTCACTGCATCAGGAACTACGGCAACGAGTTATGGCGTCCCCAGTTTTACCATGCCCTTCCAAGTGGATGGCAGTACATTTACAATCAGTGGATCTAACGTGAATACTATATCTCTCAGTGTAGCAGCCCCGGATGGTACACACAGTGTTACCAATCATGCGCTCGGCACCCTGTTAAGCGGCTATACCGCACAAGCCGGGACATATCACAACAATGGTGCCTCAATAACCCCCACAATTTCAGGACAACCCACTTCAGTCACCGTTACGCTTGCAGGGAATGCACACACACCTATTTCGGGTAGTACCCTTACTTGGGACACCACAGGGGCGACTGTGGGATCAACCATAACGATAACTATTGCAGGCCAGAGTGCAACCTACACGATTGTTGCCCCGACACCCGAACGCGATCCTAATACCGTGGGTGGCTCCGGTGACGGCGCCCCAGCAGCTGGTCCAGCAGCTGCACAGAGAGGTGCCCTCCAGCAACAGCAGCAGAGTACGTGCAACATCAACCGTTTCTGTTACCTTCCACCGGTTCGGTGGGCAGCGGAACGCTCTCGGCCGGCTCCGTCCCGGGTATGGCCGGATCTACAGCCAGCTGGACAAGTACGGTTCTTCCGCACCGGCCAGCGGGGCAACTGTGACAACGGCAATCTCTGCAAGCCCGGGTTCTCAAGTCCAGGCAGCAATTCAATCAGCATTGGGTGCACAGGGTTTACAGAGTGCTCCGCCAGCATATTCAATGACGGTTACCTCACAGGGAACTACGCTGGGCCCGGGAACGCTTACTATGACAGTACCGACCTCATATGTAACCGGACTTTCAGCGGGAGGTTTCGCACCGGGGATTGTTCAGGTTACTGATGGCGGGCAAACGAATGTGTTCACGAGCGGCGGGGGATTAACGATGAGTCAGGACGCCGTAACCGGATTGACTACATTCACTACAATAGTTCCAGGTTACTGTACCTTTGAGATTACGGGAGTCAAACCCTTGCATCTGCCGCCGGGAATACAACGGTGACGGCGACACCGTCAGTGACATCAGCAGTATCGCAGTCAGTTACCATGGCACCGACAACAGTTCCAACAACCTTAACTGCACCAGCCAAGGCAACTGCAGCAAACGACCCGCTGGCATCCTTCTTTGCTCCCCTCCTTAACCTGTTAAACCTGGGATAAGCAAACAGGGCCGGGAATCGTTCCCGAAATAAAAATACTTTTTTTGGATTCTTTTGTAAACATCGAATCATGACTTTTCAGGAGGAGGCAAGAGGGTTTTAAAAATATCACCATAACGGAATATCTGTCCTTAAAAAAAAGCAAGAAAGATACATATGGGATCTGCACGAATAGTATGAGAGCGGGGCCATAGGGTAGCCTGGCCATCCTAGGAGACTGGGGGTCTTCTGACTCGCGTTCAAATCGCGATGGCCCATTATCGTTGTTGTTTTTTGGTGAGTTGTGCCGTGAAGATTACGGAAACGTGTATCGATTGCCTTGTTTCAAGGGTTGAAATGGAATGCGGCCTTGTCGGGGCGGACAAGGAACGACCCGCCGGGTCTCGTCAGCCTGCCGCTCGTACCTTTTATCCATTAAGGATGAACCACTCACCCACCCGCAGATCGCAAGCCTCGTCCATCACCGGGCCTACGAATCTGCTCGGCTCGTCCGATCCGTTCGAGGCTCTCAAAAAACAGGGAAATCAGGAGGCACTCGCTGTCTGCAAAGAGATCCGGCCAACGCTTCACACGTTCCGGGATTATGTGCTCGCCTCCGTTATCGGAAATACGTTCGATTACGGGGTCAAGGGACATACAGTCACGGACAATTTCTCCGTTTTTTTAAAGGAAGAATTTGCAAAAGGGCCTCGTTATCGATGACACCGATAAGATCCTGCCTCTCGCGCAAAATGTGGTTTACTTAAGCGATAACTGCGGGGAGATTGTCCTCGACCGCCTCCTGATTCAGTACCTCAAAAACCAAGGCGCACATATCACGCTCGCGGTCAAGCTCCTTCCGGCGCTCAACGATGCAACCCTTGAGGATGCACAGCGCCCTCGGTCTCGACCGGATCGTGGACCTTCCTGACCACAAACAGCACAAAAGCAGAGATCGGTCTCTGCCCTGAAGAAGCCCCGCAGGACTTGCCGCTGCAATAAAAACTGCACTCTTATCATTGCAAAAGGTATGGCAAATTTCGAATCCCTCTTTGAGCGAAACGATCTTCCCCCCGTGGCGTACCTGATGGCGGCAAAATGCAGGCCCGTTGCGGACATGATCCATGTCCCGGTCGGTTCAAAGATTGCACTTCTTAAAGTGTAAATACCGAAGAAAAAGTTCCATAATGTTTTAACTGCCCGGGCCCATCATTACACATGGTACTTCTTGAAGGAATGGCACTGGGATGGCTGCTGATTGTCATCGGGGCCATCCTACTCCTGGTCGAAGTGCACAGCCCGGGTTTTTTTGCCACGGTTCCAGCGACAGTTACTGATCATCCTCGGTATCCTGCTCCTTGTTGGGAATTGATATCTTCAATTCCGGCTGGGGCGTTGTTAATTGGAGTAGTGGCAGCCCTCTGCGCTGCAGGAGTCACCGTATGGATGTACAGCCGCATCACCCCGGAAGGGAGCCCGACCACCCTCAGCCGGGATTCGCTCATAGGAAAAGAGGGCCAGGTCATTGCCGATGTCGACGCGACAACGATCAAAGGCAAGGTCCGGATCGGTACAACTGACTGGAGCGCCCATTCAAACGGCGCTCTGATCCCTAAAGGAAAAACCGTCCGGGTCGTCGATTCGGAAGGCGTTCACATTGTCGTCGAGGAGGTATAAGTAAACCATGGCATTTATCGAGACATTACTTACCATATTTCTGATCCTTGTCATCGTTATCATCTTTGCAAAAGGTGTCGTGATCATCCAGCCGTACGAGCAGGGACTCCAGATCCGGCTCGGGAAATACATCGGGCGCATGAACCCGGGGTTCCGCTGGATCGTCCCGTTCGTGAGCGATGTGACCAAACTCGACCTGCGGACACAGGTTGTGGATGTGCCCAGCCAGGAAGTGATCACAAAGGATAACTCCCCGACCAATGTCGATGCGATCGTCTACGTCCGTGTGATCGATCCCGAGAAGGCTACTTCGAGGTCTCGAATTACCGGATGGCAACGGTAGCCCTCGCCCAAACAAGCCTCCGAGGTATCATCGGGGACATGGAACTCGACGAGGTACTCTACAACCGCGAGGTCATCAACACAAAACTCCGGGACATCCTTGACCGCGAGACCGACCAGTGGGGCGTAAAGTCGAACGGGTCGAGATTAAAGAAGTGGATCCGGTCGAGGCCGTCAAGAACGCAATGACCGAGCAGACCGCTGCAGAACGGGCGCGGCGTGCTGCAATTCTCCGGGCAGACGGGGAGAAGCGTTCCGCGATCCTCAAGGCAGAAGGCCTGCGTCAGAGTATGATCCTCGAAGCCGAAGGGGAGCGCCAGAGCAAGGTGCTCCGTGCCGAAGGGGAACGGCTCTCGAAGATCCTTCAGGCACAGGGAGAGGCCCAGGGGCTGCGCATCCTTTCGGTGGGTGCGGCGCCGCTCGACAAGCGTGCGATCACCGTGCTCTCGCTCGACGCGTTAAAAACGATGGCAAACGGGCAGGCCACGAAGATCATCTTCCCCTTCGAAGTCTCGCAGTTAATCCGGCAGGGTGCGAAGTTCCTCGGCGCCGATGAAGAAACCGTAGAGGAGGTTTCGGGAAGGCCGGTTATGGACGAGAGCATCCTCGGCGATATCCCCCGACAGGAAGCAGTTGATGCGATCTTAAAAGAGATTCAGGATGCCGTGCCCAAGGTCTCTGAAGACGAGCTGAAAGATACGAGCAAACGCCGGCTCTCATCAGAGAAAAATGACGGGACCGAGCCTGTCTGAAAGAAACTGAAAATTTTCAACCCTTTTTTTGTTTCTCTTTTTCCAGAAAAATGGTTATCTTGTAATAATCATTGTTGCCGGACATTCTTCCCATTGTTCACGTATCCAAAAACCTCATCAGCGTGTGGCACGATACCCTCAACCGGGAACGGGAATGCAGGTGAAGATATGACAGGTACCATCGGCGTCCTGACCGGGGGCGGGGACTGTCCGGGGCTCAATGCCGCGATCCGGGCGGTCGTGCGCAGCGGGATAAAACAGGGTTACACCGTCACCGGCATCAGGAACGGGTGGCTGGGGCTCATTGAAAACAACACTGGACCGCTGACAGACCGGTCGGTCTCCGGGATCGTTTCCCGGGGAGGGACGATCCTCGGGACCTCACGGACCGATCCTGTCGCATATCCTGGGGGAATAACAAAGATCCGCCGGGTCATGGAGTCACAGGGAATCGCTTCGCTTGTCGTTATCGGAGGCGACGGAACACTGGGGGCGGCCCACGAAATCTCTTCCCTTGGCATCCCGCTGGTCTGCATCCCCAAGACCATCGACAACGATATCTTCGGGACCGACCGCTCGATCGGCTTTGACACCGCGGTATCTATCGTCACCGAAGCTCTCGACCGGCTCCATACGACCGCCGAATCCCACCACCGGATCATGGTAGTCGAGGTGATGGGAAGGAGCGCCGGATGGATTGCCCTTGCCGCAGGGATGGCCGGGGGTGCCGATGCCATCCTTGTCCCGGAGGTCCGGGTCTCCATGGACCGGCTCTGCCAATCGCTGAAAGCCCGGTACGATGCAGGAAAACGATTCTCGATTGTCGTTGTAGCCGAGGGGAACCCGGCACGAGGATATCGCAGGGACAATTGTACCGGTCTGCGACCGCGACGAATGCGGCCATGAAAAATTTGTCGGCATCGGGAACGTACTTGGGAAAGAACTGGAAAAGAGGCTTGAGATCGAAACCCGCGTCACCGTACTCGGCCATGTCCAGCGCGGCGGAAGCCCGACGGCATTTGACCGTATTCTTGCCACGCGCCTCGGGATCGCTGCCATCGACCGGATCCACAACGGGGAGTTCGGGTGCATGGTCGGGGTACAGGGAAACAGGATCGTTTCCGTGCCGCTGGAATCTATCGTGCACAAGCCGAAAGGGATCGACCGCGAGGATTATATCCGGGCGGGAATTGCAGCCGGTTGGATGGACGGATCGGACAAATAACCTGCTTTCGCCAGATTCACGAAAACGTGTCCAAAAGATCTGTTTCCCCCGAGGGTTCCGACCGGGTAATTGCACATTTAAAAAACAACAAAAAATGATTACGGGTTTACCCCGGGACATTCATGAAGTCCTACGAATACCCCAGCGCGTGCATGATCTGGGGAAGGGTAAAGGCCAGGACAAGGACCAGCAGCATTGCGTAGCTGACCATGAGGACGATCGATCCTGAATATTTCATGAGACCGCGGGGTTCGAGGATCCGCTCCACGCTCTCCTTGAAGATATACCCGCCGTCAAAGGGCACCAGCGGCAGGGCATTGCACAGGCCTACCGTGATGTTGAACCAGGCACACCAGAAGAGGATCTGGATAACCTGCCAGTAGCCGGGGAACGGGACGCTCCAGGCAACGGCATTTGCCGAATCGTTGACAAGGATCAAAAACTGCCCCCATCCACTCGGATCGAGGATCACGTAGACCGGGACTGCCAGCATGGCAATAAATCCGAGCGGGCTTGCAAAACCATTAAAGATCCTCTTGATCCCGGCAGAATCATAGTAGGTCACACCCATGAACCCGCTCTGGCTCTCTCCTGCATCCTGCGGCCGTGAGGTCAGCGTAAGCTGGTGCGATGATGATATCCCGTCTTTTTCCGTGACGATCACGACCTGATCCCCGGGATGCGTGGTGTTAAGGATCGTAGACACCCCATCGATTGTAGTCACCGGGATGCCGTTGACACTGAGGATCACCGAATCGGCGACGATGCCAGCCTGGTCCGCGGGATAATCCTTGTACACGGTGTTTACCATGGGAGTCTGGAGCGGTACGGCCATGCCAAGGAGAAGGACGAGCATGACAAAACAGGCAAAACCCGCCACCATGTTGTTGGTAATACCGGCTCCGAGCATCCGGATCTTCGGCAAGACCATGGAGTTTCTCAAACTCGGTCTCGTCCGGTTCGACAAATGCTCCTATCGGAATAACGCACCAGAGAACCCCGATAAAACTGACCTTGAGTTTCTCCACCCGTGCAA
>Ga0268356_10712_pt1 | contig 10883 bp, 11 predicted proteins | sample BioMet10_FD_194415 | JGI IMG/M metagenome (GOLD analysis project Ga0268356, IMG submission 194415) | Sewage microbial communities from Oakland, California, United States - Biofuel 10 (PacBio Assembly) | ecosystem: Engineered > Wastewater > Sewage > Unclassified | place: USA: California | collected...
TCAATAAAAATTAACCCTAAAAAAATAGACTATGAAAAGAATTATTCCTTTCCGCTCTATATTACATTACAGGGCGAATTGATTATTATCAGAAACTACATGGAATTGCTGGCGTTTTTTACCGCCCGCAACCCGGAAATGACTGCCGAATACGGGCAGGACTGGAAACGCGCATCAATCAGGCGATCATCAGTTTTTACAACTGACAAAAGACTGGAGCAGAAGGCGGCTACCCGCGACATCAAAGCCATCGTGGCCGATGGCAAAATCAAATTATCCGATTTATTTACCGATATTTCGGTAGCGTATCGTAACGACAAGCCAAGGGTTGCCATCCTGAAAAATGAGTTGGGTTATACCAAATTTAACAAAAAAGCCAGCATCAATGTACAGGAAGCCATCATCCAGTATTTATTCACCTTTGCCGACAACCTGCCGACTTTCCGCGCCGAACTGGAAGGGAAAAAGATCGCTGCTGCCCGCCTCGATGCGGTTTGCGCAGTTGGCCGAAGAATGTAAAAATGCCAACATTACCCAGGAACTGAGCAAGAATAAAAGCAAACGGCTTACCGCCGAACAACAGACGGAGATGAATGCCCTGTATACCGAGGTGATGGCCATCTGCCGCTTAGGCAAATCCATTTTCCGCAAGGATAAAGAAAAATGGCAACTGTTTAATTTCCGGACTGTGGTGAGGGCTTTCGGAGGAGCACGAACGAAAAAAGAAGAAGATACTGTGCCAATTAGCTAATTTGAAGATTTGAAAATTAACGCGAAGCAAACGGAATGTAAGTGAACCCTGCCCGATTTTATTGAGCGGGTGGGGTTGCTATTTATGAGGAGAGAGATGAGGAGAGAGAGATGACAGGAATGGTTAAAAACAGTTTGCAAAAGAATAATGAATTAATATTTTCATTGCTATTTACCTCCCTGCCTTATTTCTCAATTACCGACTATCATGCTGATCAATGGTTAAGATTGTGGCTTTTAGGGGGGACTGAAAATTCACAATCACTTAGGGATAAACACAAAGGTAGATTTATTAATAAGCAAGAATACTATGAATTACTTGATATAGTTTTTGGATTGAGTTCTAAAATTATGAAGAAGAAAAGTACCATCTATGTAAGAACCGACAAACGTGAATTTACCTTTAACACAACTTTGGAGATTCTAAAAAAGCATTACCCTAAGCACAATGTTCAATCATTGATAAGCCGTTGAAACGAGACACAAAAATGCAGACAAAGTTTTACGGTGATAAATCATTAAAACCAGGTGAAGTTGATTTGATACTAACATATTAATAACAAAAGCGTAAATGAAAATTTGTAACGGAGATAATGTATATATTCCTCTTAATCATGAAACAATTAAGACTGGTCAATATTTTGGGCCAATTGATTATTCTATTCAAAAGAGTTCTCACATTCATCATATTGAATATATTCAACGTGATATTAATTCATTTGCAGATATTAAAGATGAATATCTTTTCCCTTTTGAAATTTACTCTTTGCCAAGAACACTATCGATTAGCGGAGGTTTTAAAAAGTTAAATGAAATAATTTCTATTTCTGGTGAGAGAATCGTATTTCAATCATACAAGCCAAATTGTTTAATGTCAGGATATGTTTATGTTGATAAAATACTTTTAAAAAGCGGGTTATTGTATGGTCTATTTAGCTCAAAGACTGTAAACGATAATGGTGAAAATCTTTTAAAATCAAAAGACATTCTAATTTTGGTAAATGGTTCAGACAAAGAAACACTGAAGAATCTAATTCAAGAAACAATTGTCAATAAAACCTACCTTAAACCTAGTGTGGATTATGTTTATATTGGCTCAATAACTCTTTCGTTTCGTCATAATTGGAATGAACTATTCTGGAAGAATAACATTCATACGGATACTTACGCTCAATCCTTGGGGTATGAAAAAGGGCTTATCGAAGCACCATGTTTAGTTGATATTGTTCTTTCCAACAAATACATCTGCCCATTAATAAACAGACCTTTCAAGGTTAGCTGGACTTATTTTGGTCCATTATATCATGGAACTTTGGTAAAATTCCTTATGAATATTCAAGATGAAATCATCACTGTTTTAATTATTAATTCAGAAGATGATTCACAATTAATGAAACTTAAAATTGAAAAACATGAAAAATAAATCAATTTGGATTGCATCAGCATTTATTGTAATTGCTGTCATCCTCGTATCCTTAATATTCTTTTTGAAATCACCTGAAAAGACAGATAGCAAATTCTCAATAAGGATTCCTGATACGAAATTCATGGGGCTATTGCCACTCTATATAGCAGAAGAAAAGGATTTTTCAATAAGAACAATATTCAAATTGAATGGGTAGATGTTAAAGACCCAGGTCAAGCTGAAAAATCCTTTCTTGCCGGTCACGCAGATTTAAACATTACAACTTTTGCAAGTTCATTGCAAGCGGAAATTAGACAGCCAGGTACTTTGTCCTTGTTTATTCCTATATGTGAGACATCTGATAAACCTGGCAGTTATTTATTAGTACCAAAAGATTCTAAGATTACTTCAACAAAGCAGTTAAAAGGAAAAAAATTGGTACTTATTCTGGCCCAAGCCAAAAAGCTTATGCTCAAATTGTATTAGGTAAGTTAGGATTAAAAATAGATCAAGATTATGAAATGATTCAAGTTTCGAGTTCTTCACAGATTCAGGCACTCTTTGGAGGCACTTTTGATGTCCTTTTTACAGTTGAACCATATGGCTCTGTCGCTATCAGCCAAGGAGCTAAAGTTTTAGAAAATGGTGTTAGAACTAAGTATATAAATAATCCTTTTTGGGTTGGTTCATTCGTAGTAAAAAAAGAATTCACACTAGATAAGAAAAAAATGAATCAATTCATAACTGCAATTGATGAAGCCATAAAATACATTTCTGAAAATGAAACTGAATCAAGGGCGATACTATCATCTAGGACTAATATTGAGAAAGATGTTGCAAGTATTTGTTATTTATATAATTGGATAATAAAACCGAGTGATAGTAATATTGACGAAATGCAAGATTTAATAGATTTGCTTATATCCGAAAAACTTCTCGACAAAAATGTTGACATAAGTACGATCTTATATTATAATGATGAAAAATGACACTTTTAAAGAAAACTTTGAAATAGATTCTGAATTATTGGTTAAAACTAATAACTTGGAATATAGCTATTCGATGAAGAAAATTTTAACATCGATTAATCTGAATGTTGGGAAAGGAGAGATTGTAGGTATTATTGGTCCAAATGGGAGTGGAAAAACTACACTTCTGAAAATAATTGCTGGGATAATTAAATGCGAAGAAGGAAGTATTTCTGTCAATAATAAAATTAAAAAAGGATTTATTTTTCAATCTACTGAGCAAAATCTGTTACCTTGGAAAAATTCAATAGATAACATCCTATTACCATTCTTCAAGTTAGATAAAGATGAAAGGAGTATTCTCACATCTAAAGCCCAATCATTAATCAATGACTTGAATCTAAATGGTGTTAATGATAAATATCCCAATCAGCTTAGTGGTGGTCAGAAGCAATTAATTTCTTTAATCAGGTTTTTAATCTCAAAGTTTGATTTATTACTAATTGATGAGGGCTGGAGCATGTTGGATATCATTCAAAGAGATAATATCCTGAATCTTATACTTAGAATAAATAATGAAAACGACACATCAGTTTTAATTGTAAGTCATAATTTAAGAGATCTTGCTTATTTGTGCAATAGAGTTTATTTAATTTCTAACTCACCTGGTAAAATTGTTGAACATATGGTGTTTAGCAAGGATGATAATGTTACTTTAAAAAATGAAATACTATGGCAAAAAGCTTCAATGATTTTTCCAAATATTACAAAGGATTGATATTAATTTTTATTCTACTGCTATTTTGGGAAATTGCAGTAGAATTTGATTTCATTTCAAATCTTGTATTACCAAAACCATCAAAAATATTAAAGGATGGGATTATCATGCTTTCAGCAAGAGTGTTTTACATCAATTTTTTTGGCACCCTTTACAATTGGTTTTTTGCATTCATCGTTGGTATGTCAATTGGGTTATTTTTAGGATTCTTAGCTGGTATTAATAGGCAAATCGAATATGTTATACTTCCATTGTCAGCATTTATAAGATCAATTCCCCCTGTTGCATTATTTCCAGTATTCTTAATACTTATTGGGCCAGGAAAATTACCAATTATTATTGCCGGTATTATCGGCGTTATTATTTATGTTTTTCCCATTGCTCATCAAGCAGCAGAAAGTTCAAGAATAAATACTCCGATTTATCTCATGTTTTGGCTTTTAATCGTACTGATTTTATTAAAATATTTATTATTCCCAGTACAATAATAAATTCAATAATTTCAAGTAGGATTGCTGCATCCTATTTATTTTCAGTTTGTATTGGTGGTGAAATTATTATTGGGGGCAAACATGGTATTGGTGCTGCAATCCTTGAATATTCTGAAAATATAGACTTGAAGAAGCATATTTTTACATAATAGTTGCAGGCATCCTTGGATTGTTGATTGATTTATCATTTGCACAATTACAAAAATCATTTTCAAACAAAACTTGATTATGTACTTACAATTAAAAAACCAATTAGAAGAAAAACTTGATGAAATTGTTGGCAAAATACAATCAAGTACTAATAGCCCAGTTGTTTTCGGTCATATCTGTTGGGGAAATTTATCTTCACCCGGTTCATTAAGATTAACAAGGATTGCGGTTAATCCTGATATAAATATTTCAAAACAACTACATGGATTTCCAAATAATGAAATTACATTTACTCATCATATTAATAAGGTTGGTCGAAAAAATACTCTATTGGATTTCCTTTCAATTTATTTTTTTAATAAAAAATTGTTTAAGAAAGATGAGATAATTAAATCTAACTTTATTTGTAAGATTGTCGAAAGTAATGAACCGCTTCAACTAGATTTTGACACTTTTTTAATTTCAACAAACTTTGTTGAAAAGCTTTTCCCAATTGATTCATTAAAAGCATACTTATTGCTCCTTAAGAATGAATTTTTAGAAAATAATATTTCTAATAACTCTAAAGAAAACACCATTGAACAAATTAGATCTTTTCGATATAGAGCTTATGAGTATTTGATTGAAAATAACTTCAATAATTCCATTCAATTGCTTAATGACCTTTCAAAATTTTATATAAAATATGAAGAAGAAGAAAATTATTTGTATTTGAATTTTTTAGGAGCATTACAGACTGGTTTAATGTATGTTTTAGCTAGTTGTGATTCTATTATTTTAGGTTCAGGTTTTATTGCGAAAGGTCAAGCTATTATAAAACAGAAACAGAAATATTTGACAACCCCATGATAATGTTTTCAAGTGTGTTCTGTCAAGAATCACAGCTAATTAATGTTATGAAAAGCATTGATAATAACATTGAAAGTATTTATCCAAAAATAAACTCTGTATGTGAAAAAATAGATAAGCCTATCACAAGAGTCCTTGAAAATAGTATTTCTAATATAAAGGAGCGGTTTCATGCCTATCATATTGAGAGCTTGATAGAACAGAATGTAAAAGACCTACTAAATCCGAAAGTTCTACCCAGATGGACTACTCAATTAATTCTTTGGAATGCTATTCTAATCGAAAAACTCAGAAATTCTATTCATGAAGGTGAGTCCTTAAATTTTTTCTTTGTAGTTGCAGATATTTCTGAGATTAAGGATTCTGGCTTATTTGATATGATAAAGCTTGATTTTAGTGATTATCCCGCAAATATCGCTTTTCATCCATGGGATAATTCTGGACAAGAGTTAATTAAAGATGAAAAAGGATTAGACGAATTAATTATTGCCGTAAAACGAGAAATTGAAAAAAAGAATTACTCGTGGTTTCTTGATGCTAAATATGCATTATTATGGGATTCTACATTCCCCGAAAAATTTCCTCATAGCCTAATTCGCATTAATAATAGTAATTGGAATATTATTATTAGTGAATTACGAAATAGAAGAGCTGAGGATTTTTTCAATAAAATTAATTTGTCACTTATTTTTTTAAAAGAAGATCAAAGTGGTGGTATAATTGTTAAGAACAAATTAATCTCATCATTCAGAAAGGGTTCGAGTTGGAGTAAAGGAAATATTCAAAAGGAGAAAGATGTTTATTACGAAATTAAAGCTGCAATAAATAAATGGCCTCCTCAATTTGATAATTTAAAAGTAGATATTATTGAAGAAATAACAAAAATAATATTAACCATTTCTGATGATCCAAATTCAGGTTGTATGGCAATTTTCTCATGTAAGGATCTGGAATTTGATGATATGGGTAAACCTTGGAAAACAAAGCCATATAGCATAAAGAGTCGAAATAGTAAAAGGATTTTTAATTATAGTACAGATGAAATAACCGCACTTATGGGAATGGATGGTGCAACGTGCATTTTCTTAGATGATGCTGCACCTCATATTTCATTCAGAAATATTGTCATGGTAGGTAAATCGAAAAGGTTTAAAGGCATTAAAGACCCTGATATTCTGTCAGGAGAGGGTTCAAGGAAATGGAGCGCTTTTAATGTTGCAAAATTGTATAATGTTGATCTTGTAATTGCAGTTTCGCAAGATGGCCCCATTTATATTTACAAACATAATAATTCACATGAGGTAACCATCATTAAAATCGAATAAAACATGCATCCTTATTCAATTAATAATAGTGATAAAAAGATTGCATATACAATAAGTTTGGTGCTTTGCGTCGTTCTGGGTTGGATATTTTCAAAAGGAATTGAGGGCATTCCTAATTTAAATAAGTATTTATGGATTGTTGATGTTCCATCAGCATTTGTTCTATTTGGACTGGTTTTTAAACTATTCGATGTATTTTTTTGGAAATATTTCTCAAAGTATTGCATGTTTTTTAAAACACCAAACATGAATGGCATATATGAGGGTGAAATTATCAGTTCAAATGATAATAACCATCATACGGTTAAAATTACTATTAGACAAACATTAACCGATATACGAATATATTTGAAAACGGATTTAACTTCTTCTAAAAGTGAAATAGCAAGCATTTTAATTGATGAGGAGGAAAATCCTATAATTCTATACGAGTATATCAATATTAACATTAATACCATAAAAAGTGCTTTGCCAATGCATAGAGGATTAACTCGTTTGAATTTTAACAAAAATGAGAAAACACTTATAGGAGACTATTTTACTTCACCAGAAAGAAAAAATTATGGGAAAATAAATGTTAAAAAAATTCAAATGTAATTCCACTGCATTTACAAGCACATTGTCAAAGCCCCGGCTGAGCGGCATTTGCAATGCCGCTCAGAATACCGTTGAAATTGTATTTCAACAAAAAATAATATAATTTCGCAAATACGATAAACAAATATGCCAATAAGCTATCAAATAAAAGATCAATATGCCACGCATTACTTTACTTTCAGGTGGTTTTAAGGGGATATTCCCGGCTAAGCAAAAAATGTTTTTCCACTTGTAACATAGCTGAATTTATCATTCCGTACAATGAAAAACAGTAACAGAAATAGTTTGAAATAAAACGATTGAAAAATGGAAGAACTAATCATCAAAAACAAACAAAAGTATCTTGATGACAATTATCCGTTTAAGGGTATTCCAAAACTGACGGATAAGAAAAGATGCATCCATTGCAACAGCATTATTACCGTCGGCGATTATAAAGTTTTTAAGGACAAACAGGGGAATGAATTAATTTATTGTCCCAATGCACCGGATTGTAATGGGACTATTATTGACTGGCTTGACTTAGATTGACAACGGACTCCCGGCTAAACAGAAAATGTTTTTCCGTCCGGAACAAAGCGGAATTATAAATTACGTTTAGCGGGGATATTGGGATTATTTAGTCATGTCGGTAAACAAACCAAGAACAATTTTAGAATACTAATTTAAAATTAATATAAATATGAAAAAAATATACTTATTATTTGTTTTTTTAACTGTAATTACTTGTGGCTTTTCTCAGCAGATTCATTCTCCAGCCGAGATTGTAAAGATTATGAGTGATTCAAAACTTTCGTATGAGATTACAATTCTTGATAAGACAATAGAATGTACGGACTTTTCTGAAAAATTGAATTATCATGATTGTTATCGGGTTTCAACGGATTCAGGTCTTTTTACATATAATATTACTGTAATGATAAAGCCAAACCGTTGTTTGATAAAGCTGAAAACTTTTTTCAGTCAAATAATTATGATAGTGCACTGGTATACTATAAATTATCATTAACAGCTGATTCCTCACTTTATAATGTAATGACTTACATTGGTCAGATTTATGAACATAACAGAGATTATGAAAATGCTATAAAATGGTATAAAGAGGTAATCAGTAAAAATTATATTGATTACATGGCTCATTGGTTCTTAGCGGATTCTTATTTAACAATCAATGATTTAAAAAACGCAACCGATGAGATTGTAATTGCTCAAATATTAAACAGGAATAATCCAAGGATTAAAAATGCGATGGTAAATATCTTTGAGAAGGCAAAACGAAGTACAGAAGATTGGTGCTTTAATCCTCAAATGAAGTTAGATAAAATTTCTGATAATAAAATAAGTGTAGCTATAAATGAAAAATGGACTGGATACGCAATAGCTAAAGCAATATGGGCTTTTGAACCTGGATATAAAGAATCAATGGGGGTTGCTCAAGGGCATTATTCTACAATTGAAGATAGAGAATGTTTAATATCATTACTTGCTGGCATAGAGAATGCGAAAATAAAAATTAAAAAGGATCCTCAACTAAAGATATTAAAAGAGGCTGCAGAAAATAATCATTTGAATGATTATATTCTTTATGAGATTGTTTTGCCTCAAACCCCATTTGTTGCTTTTCAGTTACCTGAACAAACAATATTGGATATAAAGGACTATATTTTAAATTATCGAAATACAAATAACAAAATGTACCCGGTTGAGAAGTCCCCGGCTGAGCGGCATTTGCAATGCCGCTCGGAATACCGTTGAAATTGTATTTCAACAAAGAATAATGTAATTTCGCAAATACGATAAACAAATATGCCAATAAGCTATCAAATAAAAGATCAATATGCCACGCATTACTTTACTTTCAGGTGGTTTTAAGGGGATATTCCCGGCTAAGCAAAAAATGTTTTTCCACTTGTAACATAGCTGAATTTATCATTCCGCACAATAAAAACAGTAACAGAAATAATTTGAAATAAAACGATTGAAAAATGGAAGAACTAATCATCAAAAAACAAACAAAAATATTTTGACGACAATTATCCGTTTAAGGGTATTCCTAAACTGACGGATAAGAAAAGATGCATCCATTGCAACAGCATTATTACCGTCGGCGATTAGAAAATTTTTAGACAAATCAAAAAAAATCGTTGATGGAGAAATATTGAATCCTATCACCCAGAAAATAGTAACAGTAAATGCTCAACCAACTCAAAAAATGATGGAACTTATTGCAAAATTAAAATTACCACACTAAAAGGGACAAGTCAGGAAATATTTGTATTTTTGAACTTTTTATAAAGCATACAATGTGTGTGCTTTGCTTATGCAAGGCACACACAGGCGTTTGCTGTTAGTGGCGGGGCAGTGCTTCACGTGGTAATTGAAACTTCTGTTCTTCGTGGAAAGTTTAGTAGTATAATCGCCACCGAATAGCAACCGCCAAAATGTTACCAGCAATATTATAGCAGAACCCTACAATGAGAGTAAATGTTATGAAGTTTTTATTTTTAGTGTTAGCAGTGTTGACCTTGCTTTTTCAAAGTTGTACGCCGTTTAAAGTGGTTTCAAATACAATCAATCAAAGGACTGAAATATCAGGAGTTTATTCCAATGATTGTGACTCAACTAACAACAAACACGCTTCTAAAAAGCAATTATGGCAGTCAATTGACGAAAAGTATATTGAAGTAAAACCTGGACTTGTTGTTAAAGTTCAAGAAACCAAAAAGAATAAATTGTTTGCCCAACTAATTGAGTGTGACAGTGTAATTCGTGAGAAAATAATCAAAGGATATTTTAAAGACGACCAATGTTATTACAAGCGAAGATTCTTTTATGTCGTTCCTATTTTGCCAGTTCTTTGGTGGTTTGAAAACAGACAGACGCGACTATACCGAAACCAAGACTATTTAGTATTAGAAGAAAAATACGATACAGGTGGAGCCATAATAATTATGGCTGGAGAAAATACTACGAACACAAATAGATTTTACAAAAAAATACGTTAATCCATATCAATGAAACAAGATTTAAGAACAAAATACTGCTGGTAATCGAGGTACTGTCTTAAAAAGCAAATAAATTTTTATTTATTTTTGAACTTTTTATAAAGCTTACAATGTGTGTGTGTTGCTCATGCAGGGCTCACACAGCGGCTTACCGTAAGCGGGTGTAGTGAAAAATAAAAGAAAACAACAAGTAAAAAAATATATAGCGGATTGACAGAAAAGGGATATTAAAACCCGCCAGCCGGTAAGCCGCAAAACATTATGCACAAGTGAAGGGAAGACAAGACGGACAATTAAACAGTATCATGACATGACAAATATCAGGGTAACAATTCATCTTCAACTTCACGCTGACCGACTTTTCCGACACACAAAGCCAACCTAAATGTTTAAAATTTTACCCCACCGCACTTTTCCGCCGAAGGCGTTTTGGCTATCGCAAATTTGGCACATTTGCCTTTGTCCCCAAAAGCATAAGCTCAACCAAAAGGGCAAAGTCAAAAGAGGAAAATTACCAATATTCTTTAGTTCTTCTATGAACTTAATATTTTATCGCAATATTTTA
>Ga0268356_10805_pt1 | contig 10699 bp, 8 predicted proteins | sample BioMet10_FD_194415 | JGI IMG/M metagenome (GOLD analysis project Ga0268356, IMG submission 194415) | Sewage microbial communities from Oakland, California, United States - Biofuel 10 (PacBio Assembly) | ecosystem: Engineered > Wastewater > Sewage > Unclassified | place: USA: California | collected...
CAAGAACGGGCGAGAGTTCGCGGCCTATCTCGGCTTGGTTCCTCGGCAATACTCCACTGGGGGAAAGCAGCGTCTCCTTGGAATCACCAAACGTGGTGACAGTTATGCCCGCACGCTGCTCATTCATGGGGCACGAGCGGTGCTGCGGGCCATGAAGGCTGGCCGTGCGCCCCTTGGGGACGGTATAAGAGCAAACTGGCAGGCTCGACTTATAGACAGACGAGGGTACAACAGGACGAGCGTCGCCCTGGCAAATAAAATGGCCCGAACCGCCTGGAGCATGCTTTCTCAGGGGACGGAGTACCGGATGGTGGCGTAGGACCTTGCCTTTCATGCTGCTTGCATCCGAGACATTTGTGGAGGTGTCACTGCAAGCGACACGCTAGGCACTCTTTCGGACGAAGAAACCCGTCGAGGATGCCAAGAGAAGAGTGAAGGAACAAGAAGGTCGGACCAGCTTCCGGAGACCCTGCTTTCAACGGTGGCCTTCAAGGCCGAAACAGCGATGAGGACCGGAAGCGCGGATATTCCATCAGGGCGCTGTCTCTGTGGCAAGACGCCGGATATACGTTTGCATCCAACCAATTCTTGAACCAAAGCTTTCTCTTGACTCCGGGGTGGGGCCATATACGTTGAAAAAGTCCGTGATCTGACCGAAGATCGCCACATCGGACGGTTGGGGGTGAGGCATGGGGCTTGGTCGTCAGGGTGAGCATCAGGGGAAGTTGTTTCTGGCCTTTGACGAGATTCCCCGCTCCCGGGGGCATGCGTTCTATGATCGCCTCCAGCAGCTTCTGCGGCAGTTCCGGTTCGACGCGTTTGTCGAGAAGTTGTGTCAGCCGTACTATGCCGACAAGGGACGCCCTTCGATCCCGCCGGGCCGGTACTTTCGGATGCACTTCGTGGGCTACTTCGAGGGCATCGACAGCGAACGGGGCATCGAATGGCGTTGCGCCGATTCCCTGTCCCTGCGGGAGTTCCTGCAACTGGCGCCACACGAGTCTGTCCCGGACCATTCCTCGCTGAGCCGCACGCGATCCCGGCTGCCGCTGGCTGTCCACGAAGAGGTCTTTGCCCGAGTTCTCAAGATGTTGGCCAAGGCGGGGTTGGTCCTGGGCGGCCGCATCGGTGTCGACGCCTCGACCATGGAGGCCAATGCGGCGCTGCGCACCATCGTGCGCCGTGATACCGGCGAGAGCTACCGCCAGATGCTTTTGCGCATGGCCAAGGAAAGTGGCATCGAGGCATCCACGGCAGACGATCTCGTCCGGCTGGACCGTCAGCGCAAGGACAAGTCCCTCTCGAACAAGGATTGGCGGTCGCCTGTCGATCCCGAGGCCAAGGTCGCCAAGATGAAGGACGGGCGGACGCACCTGGCCTACAAGCCGGAACATGCGGTGGATCTGGACAGCGGTGCGGTGATTGCCGCCGAGATTCACGAAGCCGATCAGGGCGATACGACGACCCTGGGCAAGACGCTCAAGGCCGCCGAGGAGAACCCGAAGCAGGTGAGCAAGACACCGCCACGCCCGGACGATCCGGTCGATCTCGTTGCGGACAAAGGCTATTTTTCCCGTGACGTGCTCAAGGATTTGGACGATGGACCATGGCGCAGCCGGATTGCCGAGCCCAAGCGGCAAGGCCTCAATGTCTGGAACGGCGATCACGAAGCGCGGCGCGCCGTGTACAACAACCGGATTCGTCTCGGTTCATTGGTTGGCAAATGTCTGGGGCGGCAGCGAACGGAGGTTGTCGAGCGCAGTTTCGAACACACGCTGGATCGTTGCGGCGGCATGCGCCGGGTCTGGTTGCGCGGCAGGGCGAACGTTCAGAAACGCTATCTGCTCCATGTGGCCGGATTCAACCTCGGCCTGCTCATGCGGGCCAAAATCGGTTGCGGCACCCCACGGGGCTGGGCCGATGCCTGGATTGTCGCCATTTGGATCGAACAGATGCCCACCACGGTCTGTCTGGGCCTGATACTGTGCCGCCAAAATCAATCCTGCCTCATCCTGCCGCTCGCCCTCATTTATTACCGCGGCTGAGTCAAACGCGCTTTTGGCAACGGGCTGCTAACCAGCCATGGTGTCGAGATATTTTTTAGAAACAGGCCATACCTAGTCGGCCGTGAAGTTCATGCATCACGTTGAAAATGCTTAACAAAACATCATTATCAATGTATCATTTGCGACCAGGAACTGCAGTGGTTCCGCAGAAAACCGGTTGCAGCGGAGCACTCCTGGGGGCGGTCATGAAGGCAAAATCGCGGGGGAATCGTCAGGCCAATTTCCTTTTTCCAGACCTTTGGGATCAGCTCAATCCCGCCCATCCCCTGCTCAAACTGGCCAAGCCCATCCGGCTCATGGTCGGCCTGATGCTGCTCAAACAACTTGAAAACCTCAGCGACGAGCGCGTGGTCGAGGCCTGGGTTGCCAATCCCTACTTTCAGGCATTTTGCGGCGAAACCCGCTTTCAGTGGAAGTTTCCCTGCAATCCCTCGAACTTCGTCTATTTTCGCAAGCGGATCGGCGAAGAGGGTGCGCGCCTGATCTTTGAGGTCTCGGTGGCGCTGCACGGGGATGCCGCCAAGGAAGCCGAAGTCACGGTGGACACCACGGTCCAGGAAAAAAACATCGCCTTCCCCACCGATACGAAGCTGCTGACAAAAATCATCAAGCGATGCAGGAAGATCGCTGCCGACGAAGGCATTCGCCTGCGCCGGAGCTTCAGGCGGGAACTGCCCGGGCTTTTGCTCCAGCGTTTCAAGAGCAACCGGATCATCAAACGCATTCGCACGATGGCCGGAGTGCTCATCCGCGAACTGGAACGCAAGCTCCCGTGCGAGGCCCTGGCCCGGCACAGGGAAACGCTGCAGCTTTTCCGAAGAGTTCATGGTCAAAAGCGGACGGACAAAAACAAGGTTTACAGTCTGCATGAGCCGGATGTCCTGTGCATCGGCAAGGGGAAGGAGCACAAAAAATACGAGTTCGGGCGCAAGGCCTCCATCGTGGTGACCAAAACCACAGGAGTCATCGTCGGCGCGTTATCGTTTAGGGAAAACATCTATGACGGCAAGACGTTACCCTCTGCCTTGGAGCAGGCCTGGCAGATTACCGAGACCTGTCCCAAGGTGGCCATCTGTGACCGCGGCTACAGGGGGCGAACACGGGTAGGCGACGTGGAAATTGTGACGCTGCGCCGCCCGAAAAAGAGCGATATACTGGCAATGCGTCGTCAAGCCAGGGCGCGTTTTCGGAGACGAGCCGGTATCGAACCGGTCATCGGACATCTCAAAGCCGATCACCGGATGGCGAGGAATTTCCTCAAAGGCGTGCTCGGAGACACCATCAATCTGTTCATGGCCGCCGCAGCCTTCAACCTCAAGAAGTGGATGCGCCAGCTGACGCTTCTTTTTTCCTTCATGTTGGTCTGGCTGCTTGGCGAGATAAAAGATGATATCTCCAGACAAGCCGCCGCATAACCCCCTAAACACATTTTTCAGGACCGACTAGTTTATATCATGAACAAAGATCTTAAATCCTTTCGTCGAAGTGCATTGCTGGTTATCTGTCTGGCACTGTTGTCCTTTTCAGGACAACAGGCCTGGGGCATTCTTTTAGAAAAACCCATTGATTGCCAAATCGGAAAGAATTGCTTCATTCAAAATTATGTCGATTTGTCACCTGGACCCGAGGCTGCCGATCACGAGTGTGGCCCCCTGACCTATGACAAGCATAAAGGGACTGATTTCCGGATTGACTATGATGCAATGATACGCGGCGTAAAGGTCTTAGCCGCCGCACCTGGAGTTGTGCGCGGTGTCCGGGACAGCATGATGGACATTGTATTTCAGAAGGAGAATGCAGTTTATATCAATGGTCGTGAATGCGGCAACGGCGTCATTATTCAGCATCCAGACGGCAGCCAAACCAAATATTGTCATATGCGCCGGGGAAGTATCCGTGTGAAACTTGGGGAACAGGTTTCGACAGGACAAATGTTGGGACTTGTCGGCCTCTCCGGTGAAACTGAATTTCCTCATCTCCATTTCGAGGTTCTGGTTGATGGGGCCCCGGTCTGTCCCTTTACAGGGCGCTATGTGGAAAGCGGATGTGGCGATGCCACGAGATCCTTGTGGACATCACAGGCCTTGATGGCCCTACCATATATTGCAAGTGGTGCGTTGGGGGCCGCATTCACAGAATCGTCTGTAAAAGATTTCAGCGTGTTGTTATCCATATCTAAGGATTCACCCGTGCAGCGGCAATCGAGTGAGATATTTTTTCTGGGCGGCTTTTTGGGGAGTGCATCAAGGGGATGTTATCAATATGCGCGTAAGCTCTCCAGCGGGAGAAGTCTGGACGGCTCCCTCCTATATCGCTCCCCATAACCAAGCCCAAGTTATTCGATCACTAGGAAAGTCAAAAAGCTCTGACAAGGACTTGTGGCCAGCTGGCGAGTATCAAGGTGCGGCAATGCTGGTGCGCGATGGCCAATCAGTCGTTAAGATTGCTCGTCGTTTTATCCTTCTCAAACGACATCAGGAACTGACCCACTGACGCCATCGAGAACTGACCCTCCGTCAGGGCTGGTTGGTGTTTTCAGCTAAGAGGATGTCCGGCACAGATGTTGGGGTCGTCTCAGAAAACGGATCGCAAAGTACGTTAAGCCGTAAGCGCTCAATAGGGCGCATCTTGTCAGGGCAATCGGGAGGCGGCAGAAGTTCAGGCAGGGATAATCAGGCTTTTTGGATCGATGTACTGTGGCATGAGGGCCTTGCGCTGGGCGTCGGAAGTTGCCGTCGGCAAGTGTTCGAAGAGGTGACGCAGGTAGCGGTACGGCTCCAGGTCGTTGGCCTTGGCGGTCTCGATGAGGGAGTAAATCGCGGCCGATGCGTCGGCTCCGTGTGGGTGGCCTGAGAAAAGCCAGTTCTTGCGCCCCACGGCAAAGGGACGGATGGCGTTTTCGGCCAGGTTGGTTGTCCGGGCGCAGCCGGCCGTCTTCCAGATAGACGACCAGCCGGTCCCACTGCTTGAGGGCGTAGCCGATGGCCCTGCCGAGCAGGCTCTGGGGCGGGGTGGTGGCGACGCGAGCATCGAGCAGAGCCTTGAGCTTGTCCAGGATCGGACTGGATTTTTCAGCTCGTAGGGCTTTGATCTGCCCCGGATCGAGTTTTTGCTTTTCGGCCTGGTGCTCCACGCCGTAGAGCTTGCCTATCAGATCGAGGACGGCATGGGCCGTGCCGCCTTTGGCCTTCTTGCCAGCGGACTTCTCGACCTCGACGAACTTGCGCCGGACGTGGGCCAGGCAGCCGAGATGGCGCAGGCCTTCCCGTTCGCCCAGGGCCTCGTAGCCGCTGTAGCCGTCGGTCTGCAGATAGCCTTTGAAGTCGCCAAGGATTTCTGCGGCCACGCTGGCGGCCCGGGTTGGATAATAACGAAAGAGGACGACCGGTTTTTCCGGTATTCCGCCCCGAGCGACCCACATGAAGGACTTCGTGGTGTTGGCCCGGCCGGGTTCGGCAAGCACCTGGACCGTGGTTTCGTCCATGTTGACGATCGGACCGGAGCGAATTTCCTCAATGATCATGCGATCAGCGGTTCACAGGCCTTGGCCACGCGGATCATCCAACCGGCCAGGGTTCCCCGGGAGATGTCCAGGCCCAGGCGCATAAACTGGTCTTCCTGGCGATACAGGGGCAGCGCGTCGGCGTACTTGGCCACGGCGACATGGGCTAAAAGGCCCGGGCTGACGATACCCTGGGGGATGATCTGAGGCGGCATGGACGCGGTTTTCACCGTCGGGCCGTCGTCTTCCACTCCTTCGCAGGCCCGGCAGGCGTACTTCGGGCGGATGTGGCGGATAACCTGGATCTTGGCCGGCACGATGTCGAGTTTTTCGCTGACTTCCTCGCCGATGCGGACCAGGACCGCGCCGCAGGGGCAGGTCTTCTCCGATTCCGGCAGATCGTGGACGACCTCCACTCGGGGCAGATCTGCTGGGATGGGCCGACGTCCGCGTTTGCGGCGGGTGCCCGCCGGGGCGCAGGCCTCCTCGAAAGTCTGCGGTTTCTGCTCCTCCGCCGTCTGCTCGTGTGGCCGGATTCAACCTCGGCCTGCTCATGCGGGCCAAAATCGGTTGCGGCACCCCACGGGGCTGGGCCGATGCCTGGATTGTCGCCATTTGGATCGAACAGATGCCCACCACGGTCTGTCTGGGCCTGATACTGTGCCGCCAAAATCGGGCCAGTTTTCTGCGCCCCATCAGCCCGGTCTTGGCTATCTGCCTGTCGGACTCGCCAAGACGCATCCGAACAAGGTAACCGCTCACAGGGCCTGGACAATTTTCAGTTAATGCACATAGTTGGCACATGGGTATAGCAGTGCCCGTACGAACCTGCCTTACCACCGAAGTGGTGATGAACACCCCGTGGCCGATGCTGGGGTACGTTTATGTTTTGCACGGTGAAATTCAGGCACTCAGGGAACGCATTGAGGTGCTTGAGGCCAAGCTCAGCGCCGATTCCACGAATTCCAACAAGCCGCCATCCAGCGACAATCCGTTTACCAAAGGCAAAGAAATAAACAAATCCCATCGAAAAGACAGGAAAAGTCGCAAAGGGTTCCGACAGCAAGCGCTCAGTCCAACCCAGGTCACGGAACTCTATCCCGGCAAATGTAGCTGCGGCTGCAACACCCTCACGGACGTGGAGCCTTACTACGTCCATCAAGTCGTTGAACTGCCTGAGATCAAGCTGGAAGTGACACATTTCATCTTGCATCGAGGCCGGTGTCGCCACTGCGGCAAAATGCGTAAGGCGCTCATTCCCCCGGAGCACCGCACAGGCTTCGGCCCGAGACTTTCCTCCATTATTGCCGTCATGGCCGGCACTCAAGCCGACTCTCGACGCGCCATCCAGGATTTTTTCTTCTCGGTGCTGGGTCTGCATGTCAGCCAAGGAGCTATTCAGAAGATCCTCGACCGAGTCTCCCGCGCCATCGACCCCCATTACCAAGCCATCGGCGCGCTTGTTCGAAGGTCTCCCGTCAACCACGTGGACGAAACCGCTTGGTATTGCAGGGGGATGCTGCAATGGCTGTGGGTCATGGGAAATAGCTTGGCAGCGTATTTCATGATTCACCGACATCGGTCGAAGAAGGCTTTCCAGGCATTGATCCAGGATTGGCAAGGCATTCTGGTCAGCGATGGCTATGGCGTTTACGCGAAATGGGTGGGGCTGCGTCAAACCTGTCTGGCGCATCTGATCCGCCACGCCAAAGGGCTTGCGGAGCGAAAAGACCCCGAGATCGCCAAATGTGGCACCTGGACCCACAAGGAATTGCAGAGGTTGTGCCACATGGCCAAAGCGCCGCCCACCGTCGGCGAATGGAACATGTTCTATGCGCGTTTCATTCGCCTAGTGTCCAAGTACAGCGCCCGGACAGACGACGCCGGCAAACTGACCCGTCGCCTCATCGACGAAATGGATCATCTGTGGCTGTTTCTCAAGGAAGCCGGTGTTGCCCCGACGAACAATCACGCCGAACGCCTCCTGCGCTTTGCCGTGCTGTGGCGAAAAGCCAGCTTTGGCACCGTCAGCGAGAAGGGCGGACGTTTTGCGGAACGAATCCTCTCCCTGCGCCAGACCTGCCGACTGCGGGGGAAGAGAATATTTCCAGTTCTCGTCGACGCCATGACTGCCTTCTTCGCTGGTACCAGTCCCGAAACCGCCTGGATTCAAGAGGTCAAAAACTGACCCTGTGAGCGGTTACCGAACAAGAGCTTGATGATACTCGTACATCTCGAACCTCCGATTGGACATCCGCGCTCCTCCCGTTTGTGGATCGAGAGGACGTACGCGGCGTCGCGAAGGTCCGAAACCCGGTCGCCTATTGCTGCCCTGGCTCCTATATGGCCCCACCCCGGAGTCAAGAAAAAAGTTATGCGGCAAAAATTGACGGATGCGACCGTATATCCGGCGTCAGCATCAAAGTGCTTCGCCCTGATGGGTTATCCGCGCTTCCGGTCCTCATCGATTAGTCGGCTTTCTAAGCCCGAGCCACTTACAGGGTTTCCGGAAGCTTGTCCGACATTCTTGCCCATTTCTTTTCTCTTGGCATCCTCGACAGGATGTTACGTCAAAGCGCCAGGCGCGGTATCACGCCGCAATCCGATACTCGGTTCCATGTGCCATCATACTCCAGACCACTCGTGCAGTCTTATTGGCCAAGGCTACACTCGCTCTATTAATACCGCGTCGTTCGTTCAATTGTGCAAGCCAAACTGCTTGACCTCCTTCACCAAGGGGAACTCCTCCCTTTTTTATGGAGCGAAGAACTGCCCGCGCTCCATGAATCAGAAGCGTGCGGATATAAGTGTCACCTCGTTTAGTGATGCCAAGCATCCGTTGCTTGCCACCAGTGGAATGTTGTCTTGGAACGAGACCGAGATAGGCAGCAAACTCGCGTCCATTCTTAAAGTCGTGAGCAGAGCCAGCCACGGACAGGAGGATGGTCGCAGTGATGAAGCCAATTCCTGGAACGCCCATAAGGCGCTTGCATGTTTCATTGCTTTTGACAATTTCGTGCAGGGCCAAATTTTGTTCAGTGATTTTACTATCAAGGAACACGATTTCTTCATAGAGCGATCTGAGCAAACGGCGCATGACCAACGACAACTCGCTGTTATTATCGTCAATGACAGCAGGCAATACCGTGCGAATAGTGCTTGCTCCTTGCCGATATACAATACCGTTTTCAGCGAGCAGTCCACGGATTTGGTTTATAGTAGCCGTTCTATCCCGGATAAATCTTTGGCGAACACGGTGGATGGCTTGAATGTCAGCTTGTTCTTGGCTCTTATGTGGTACAAACCGCATATGGGGTCGTTGTACAGCTTCGCAAATTGCCGCAGCGTCATTGGCGTCGTTTTTGTCGGCCTGGAGGTAGGGCTTGACGAATCTGGGATGAATTCTGCGCACGGTGTGCCCACAAGATTCAATAACCCTTGCCCAGTAAGCAGAGCTGCCACAGGCCTCCATGCCGACCAGGCACTCCGGCAGGTTGGCGAAGAACATGGGGACTTGGTCTCGTCTAAGCTTCCTGCGCAGGACGACCTTGGCCTTGGCGTCAACGCCATGAAGTTGAAAGGAATTCTTTGCCAGATCAATGCCGATGACGGTAACCTTGTTCATGGGATGGCCTCCTTCAAGGGGGGTGACGGTTCCCTGAGAGTACCCCGGTTAAAGGGGCGGGGCCATCCCATCAATTAGATGATCACCCAGTGGACTCATTGGGGCGGTCGCCGACACTCATCTGAACCGATGCTGGTGCACGTGGGCCACGCCTTTCGCATCGAGATCAGAGACGACTTCGCCACGCCGGTGCTGAAAAAGCTTGTCCGCACGTTGACGCGGCTATGATGCTGCCAGTAAACGGCGTCCGGATCTACCTGGCTCTGGGAGCCACGGACATGCGCAAGTCCATCGACGGACTGGAGTTCACCCGATTTTGTGGACACCATTATCACTTATTTGCACTGATAATATAGGCATAAAGAAGAGGATCACTACGATTTTCCTGGTATAATTGTGGCCAATAAAATCCTACATCAATGTCCGGCTTATCATGAATTTTAATTTTTCTAAATCCAGCATTTTCAAGATAGCAAATAATATCTTTTTCGCAAAACAATCGCATTTCTAGAGTACACCCTGTACCTCCATGGAACACTAATTTGTCATGGATTGAATAATCACCAGATTTTGTCCTATTAATTAACACGTTTTTTCCATAAAAATCAATAATTTTAAATTCATGCAACTTGGGATAATGCTCAAGCGTCCTGATCGTTCTTGTATAAGGAACACTAAAAATGAGACGACCATTTGGTTTTAAAATTTTAAATAAGTTATCAAAGCCATTTTGGACTGGTTGCACTATGTGCTCAAAGACATCACTACATATAACAAAATCATATTTATTATGGTGTCGCTTATCAACATTCTGTATGTCAAACATCGGGCTTTTATCATAGAATGTATTTGTATATTCAAAAAAAATAGCTAATTTTTCGGCATATCCAGACCAATCACTCATTCCAAGACCTGATATATTTTTTTGTATTTTCCAATATTGCAGTGGCCGCCCCGTGTCTTCACCTATAAATTCAGCAAGTATATATATTAGTCCGCGAAAACGACTATTTGACCCACAATATGTACAAAGAGCAAGCTCTCGATAAAAATCGAGAGTAGGTAGTGTATTTTTTGTGCCACAAATATTACACTGATACGTTATGACAGGTGGCGTTCCAAGTGGTAATTTCATATTTTTCAACTAATCAGCATCATAAGCTTTATCCGCAACAACATGTATAGCGAACAGGCCCTCAATCAAGAAGCGAGAGCATGCATCCTTTCGTAAGCCAAAGGCGACATGTAGTCGAGAGCAGAATGCCGCCGCTGGGTATTGTACCAGCCTTCGATGAAATCAAACACGGCCAGTCTGGCCTCCTGTCTTGACCGGAACGAGTTTTGCCAGAGCAGTTCGCACTCAAGCGAGGCGAAGAAACTCTCGCACATGGCGTTATCAAAGCAATCCCCGACAGTCCCCATGGATTGGCGTACGTTCAATGTACGGCAACTGCTCCCGAAGCGAAAAGACGTATATTGTGACCCTTGATCAGAGTGGTGGACCAC
>Ga0268356_10706_pt1 | contig 10649 bp, 13 predicted proteins | sample BioMet10_FD_194415 | JGI IMG/M metagenome (GOLD analysis project Ga0268356, IMG submission 194415) | Sewage microbial communities from Oakland, California, United States - Biofuel 10 (PacBio Assembly) | ecosystem: Engineered > Wastewater > Sewage > Unclassified | place: USA: California | collected...
CATCCACCTTAAACAAAAAGTCGATTCCTTATGGACTGATGTCCCTTTTGTTTTCAGGCAGGATACGCTCCATCCCTTAACGTATGAACTTATGGCCGACTGGAAGCCCGAAAAGGAATACGAGTTTAAGGTCGATTCAACTGCATTTCATGGTATATATGGACTCTTCTCTAATAAAATAGAATCAACATTCAAAGTCCGTTCTCTTGATGAATATGCTTCTTTGTATATGAATGTCACCGGAGCAGATTCTACAGCTTATGCAGAATTGCTTGATGGACAGGATAAAGCAATACGAAAAGTAAAAGTTGTAAATGGCAGAGCTGACTTTTATTACCTTAACCCCGGAAAGTATTATGTACGATTAGTAAATGATACTAATGGTAATGGAGTATGGGATACCGGAAATTATGAAAAAGGAATTCCACCGGAAGAGGTCTTTTATTATAATCAGGAATTGGAGCTGAAAGCTCTTTGGGAAGTTGAACAAGAATGGAATGTTCGTGGTGTGTCTTTAGATAAACAAAAGCTAGATATACTTAAAAAACAGAAGCCAGATGAAAATAAGAAGAAAAAGAAATCTCAAAATAGTAAAACGAATTCAAGCAGAAGGTCAACTTATTAAGTCTTACTGCATTTCGTTTATATTTATGTTCATGCTCGTAGGTGTTACTCCTTCGGCGCATGCGCAGTGTGAGTTCAAAAACGATGCTTTTCGTTCGGGCTGAGCACGTAATGTATGATCTCTATTTAACTGGAAATTTGTCTGGACTAAAGCAGGGCAGGCCAGTCTCACTACAAATGCGATGAATTATGGTGCTAAACCTGCCTATCGCATAAATTTGATGGCTTTTGGCAGTAAAACAGCCGATTTCTTTTTTAAGATGAGAGATACTCTTACTTGCATTATCGGTGATCAATTACAACCTTATTATTTCCGTAAAGGAGCTGAAGAGGGAGGAAAGTATACTGTTGATGAAGTTCACTTCTCTTATCGGAATGGAGTTTGTTATGCCAAACAGAATAGGGTGAAGAATTTTGGTACGCCTAAAATATCATCAGCAGAAGATAGCCGTTGTATGTACGATATGCTGAGTATTCTGGCTCAGGCGAGATCGTTTGATCCTACAGACTATAAAGTTGGGCAACGAATTAAATTCCAGATGGCTACCGGAATAAAGATCGAAGAACAGACACTTATATATAGGGGAAGACAGATAACTGAGGTTCAGGATGGTGCAAAATATAGAACTTTGGTATTCTCTTTGGTTGAATATAAAAAGAAGAAAGAAAAAGAAGTGATTACTTTTTATGTAACAGATGATGCTAATCACCTCCCTGTTCGTCTTGATTTATTTCTGAATTTTGGGTCAGCCAAGGCTTTTCTTAAGAGCGTAAGGAATTACAGACATCCCTTAACCTCAATGGTTACAAACTAAAAGGTAGCTTGCTGTCTTTGCGGTACATAGTAGCTTCAAAGTCGGCAATTAGTTCTCCGTTTTGATTTGTAACATCCACATGGTAATGTCCGGTTCGCTTGTGGATAAATCTTTCAGTAGCTTCAGCGTACAAAGTATCTCCTGGTCCGCTTGTGCGGAAAAAATTGATGGACGAAGTTAATGATAACGCAAGGTTACCATGAGAGTTTGCCGCTGCTGCCAATGCTAAATCTGCCAAAGTAAAGATTGCCCCGCCCTGTGTTGTATTACCGGCATTCAAATGCTGTTCAGTAACAACCATCATAACCTTTCCGTATCCTGGTCTTATTTCCAGGAGTGTTATTCCAGCTTGAGCAGCAAACCTGTCATCTTTAAAGAAATCTTTTGCAGTCATATTATTTTTATATAAAAAAAGAGTGAAAAGGCAAATGAATTTGCTATTTCACTCTTTGATGTTTTTATATCTTATTTATTGAGTTTCCACTCAAAACCATCTTTTGTATCCTTGATTTCAAATCCTAAAGCGGTAAGCTCATTCCGAATCTTGTCGGCTGTTGCCCAATCTTTATTTGCTTTAGCCTGAATGCGCAATTCAAGAAGCATATCCACCACCTTATTATAGGTTTCTGTATTGCTTTGAGCTGCACTAACTTCTTCTTTAAGTCCAAGAATATCAAACATAAAGAGGTGGAATACATCACTCAGTTCTTTCAAATCTTCTGTAGAAATAGTATTGTTTCCAGCCAGGATATTATTAATCATCTTAGTTGCGTCAAACAAATGAGAAATGACAATCGGTGAATTCATGTCATCATTCATTGCTTCATAACATTTAGTCCGAAGTGATTTAACATCAACTGTTGATGTTAGCGGCCGGAGTTATTTTCTTCAGATTGGCTACTGCTTCCATCAATCGCTGCAAGCCTTTCTCTGATGCCTGAAGAGCTTCATTGCTGAAGTCAACTGTACTTCTATAGTGAGCCTGAAGAATAAAGAAGCGAATGGTCATTGCACTGTACGCTTGTGTAAGTATTGGGTGAGATCCGTTGAAGAACTCATCCAAAGTAATGAAATTACCCAAAGACTTACCCATCTTTGTGCCATTGATAGTAATCATATTGTTGTGCATCCAGTAATGAACTGTCTCTTTTCCCAGAGCAGCAACCGACTGAGCAATTTCGCATTCGTGATGAGGGAACAGTAAATCCATTCCGCCACCGTGAATATCAAATTCTTCGCCCAGATATTTAGTACCCATTGCCGAGCATTCCATGTGCCAGCCTGGGAAACCTTCACTCCATTCAGAATGCCAGTGCATGATATGTTCCGGTGACGCTTTTTTCCATAAAGCAAAATCAGCAGAGTTCTTTTTCTCGCTTTGTCCATCAAGCTCACGGGTGGTGCTAAGCAGCTCTTCCACGTTTCTTCCGGAAAGTTTTCCGTAGTTATGATCCTTGCTGTATTTTTCAATATCAAAGTATACAGAACCTTCGCTTACATAAGCATATCCGGCATCCAGTATTTTTTGTACAAAGTCCATTTGTTCAATGATATGCCCTGAAGCCATAGGCTCAATGCTTGGAGGAAGAACATTTAGAGCTTCCATTGCATGATGGTAGCGGGTCAGATAATATTGAACAACTTCCATTGGCTCTAATTGCTCCAGGCGTGCTTTTTTTGCAATTTTATCTTCTCCTTCATCTGCATCATGTTCCAGATGGCCTACATCGGTAATGTTACGAACATAACGTACCTTGTATCCCAGATGTTTGAGGTAACGGAATAATAAATCAAATGTAATAGCCGGACGAGCATGTCCTAAATGTGCATCACCATATACGGTAGGACCACAAACATACATTCCTACATGAGGTTCTTTTAAAGGGACAAATAGTTCCTTCTTTCTATTTAATGTGTTGTAAATCGTCAATTGATGTTCCATAACTCATTTATTTTGAAAGCACAAATGTACAATAAATAATTTATGTGGCTATTCTATTTGATTACGTAAATTTTCTATTTCTGTTATCAAATTTTAAAAAGAAAGGAGTTTTAGATAAGAAAATGTGCATTTTAGCCCTTTTTTTTAATAAATCCTTATGTGTAATTCAAAAGATGGTTTAATTTTGCATCCTGATTTATTAAAAAATGGCTAACGACTCTGTATTTCTCATAGACATAGATAATGTGCTTCGCTCAAAAGCGCCGGGTAAGTTTAAGTATATCCCGCAATTTATCATTTCATACTTGAAAAGAATTGTTCATCAGGAAGAACTGAATGAATTTATGAAAAGTGTGAAGGATAGGATAGGAGTAGATTTTCTGGAATCATCTATGGACTTTCTGGATGCAAAAGTTGATGTAAAAGGTGTTGAGAACCTTCCGGAAGAAGGCCTTTGTACATTTGTATCCAATCATCCTTTAGGTGGATTAGACGGAGTTGCTGTAGGCTATGTATTGGGTAAGCACTATGATGGTAAAATTAAGTATCTGGTTAATGACCTTTTAATGAATCTTCATAATCTGGCACCGCTTTGTATTCCGGTAAACAAAACCGGTTTGCAGGCAAGGCAGTTCCCGGCAATGGTAGAGGCTGGTTTTGCATCCGATAACCACATGATAATGTTTCCTGCAGGAATGTGTTCGCGCAGACGTAATGGAATAATTGCCGATCTTCCGTGGACAAAGACCGTTTATTGTAAAGAGTGTACAGATGCAGCGTGATGTGGTTCCAATGTATTTTGAAGGTCGGAATTCTGACTTCTTTTACAACCTGGCCAACATAAGGAAGAACCTCGGAGTGAAAGTAAATATTGAAATGCTTTATCTGGCAGATGAAATGTTTAAGAACAGACATAAAACATTTACCCTGATAATAGGAAAACCTATTCCCTGGCAAACTTTGATAAATCAAAATCTCCGGCAGAATGGGCAGATTATGTAAGGGAGATTGTTTATAAGCTCAATACACAAAAAGAAAAAAACACAAAATAAATGGAAGATATAATAAAGCCGATCAGCAAAGAAGTTTTGAAGGCAGAACTTACAGATGATAAACGCTTAAGAATGACCAATAAAAGTAACAATTATATTTATATTGTTACGCATCAGGATTCTCCAAACGTAATGCTTGAAATTGGGCGTTTAAGAGAGATAGCCTTCCGTGCTGCCGGAGGAGGTTCGGGCCTTTCGGTAGATATCGATGAGTATGATACAATGGAAAATCCATATAAGCAATTGATTGTATGGAACCCTGAAGCTGAAGAAATACTTGGAGGTTATCGTTATATACTTGGTACAGATGTCAATTTTGACGAGAAAGGACATCCGATACTTGCTACTTCTCACATGTTTGACTTTTCCGAGAAGTTCATTAAAGAATATCTTCCCACTACAATAGAATTAGGACGATCTTCGTAACGCTTGAGTATCAATCCACAAGGGCAGGAGCAAAGGGACTGTTTGCTCTGGATAATCTATGGGATGGTCTTGGAGCCTTGACTGTAATAATGCCAACTGTGAAATATTTCTTTGGTAAAGTTACTATGTATCCAAGTTTTCATCGTCATGGCAGAGATATGATCCTCTATTTCTTAAGAAAACATTTTGGTGATAAGGAAAACCTCATTACACCGATGAAACCATTGGAATTGGAAGCTGATGAGTCTGAACTTGCAAAGCTTTTTGATAAGGATGCCTTCAAGGAAGATTATAAGGTCCTGAATACAGAAGTTCGTAAGCTTGGCTATAACATTCCTCCTTTGGTAAATGCATATATGGGACTCTCTCCCACAATGAAATGTTTGGAACAGCTATCAATTATGGCTTTGGAGATGTAGAAGAAACCGGTATTCTGATTGCTGTAGATGAGATTCTTGAAGATAAACGAATTCGTCATATTGATTCTTTTGCTAAAGAAAATCCTCAATCGTGCCTGATAACTTCTGGTGCCAATAAGATTATTTTTAAAGCCGACTAGTTATTTATAATAAATATAATAGATAAAGGAGAGGGAAACCTTTCCTTTTTTATTTCCCTGTACAAAAGATTGCATTCTTCTGTACAAAACAATTAATTCCTCTGTACAAAAGAAAACAATCTTTTGTACAAGGTATCAACATGTATTGGTGAACTTTTATATTATTTCCAGTTTATAGATCAATTTTATCAGTCGGAGGATACAAATTGACTGCCTGTTCTCTATTTTATTTTGTTGCTTATTAGTAGAATTAGAGCCATTATCTTATTAATTTAGAGAGGTTAATAGGTAATTTTAGATAAATTTGTTGTGTAGCGATGCTTCCCTCTATTAATAACTACTATCTTTGTATGTTTAGATGAGATTTTTACGTATTTTTGCGCCGCTTTTTAAAAAATAAAAAATGAAACATCAACACAAAGTACCCCTTCGGAATGATGGGTATATTCTTAGCCATCGGAATTGTGTATGGAGATATCGGAACATCTCCTTTGTACGTAATGAAAGCTATTGTAAATGGCATGCCCGATGGATTGCGTGCAAGTCCGGATTATATCATTGGAGCAATTTCCTGTATTATATGGACATTGACTTTGCAAACAACCATCAAATATGTGGTTGTAACCCTTAGGGCAGATAACAAGGGTGAAGGAGGTATTCTTTCTTTGTTTGCCTTAATCCGAAAAAAATATCGTTGGGCATACGTTTTTGCTATGATTGGAGCAGCCACACTGCTGGCCGATGGAATTATTACTCCTGCCATTACGGTCATATCTTCTGTGGAAGGATTAAATGCACTGGTTCCTTCAATACCCGTAATACCTGTCACCCTGGCAATTATTCTGGCACTTTTCCTCATTCAACCATTGGGCACAGCCCGTTTAGGAAAGCCATTTGGCCGGATTATGTTTTTATGGTTTACAATGATTGGAATTCTGGGTCTTTTAGCTTATTTCCAGTATCCTCTTATTATTAAAGCATTTAATCCAATCTATGCAATTAAGGTGTTAATAGAATCCCCGGATGCATTTATTATATTGGGTGCTGTATTTCTCTGTACTACGGGAGCTGAAGCTCTTTATTCCGACCTTGGTCACTGTGGATTGCACAACATCCGTGTATCCTGGGTTTATGTAAAACTAACCTTGATACTAAACTATTTGGGACAAGGTGCATGGATTATCAGTCACCCTGACAAGATTGTAACAGATATCAATCCCGTTCTTTTCTATCATGCCGGGATGGTTCTCATTCATCGGTGTTACAATGGCCACATTGGCAGCAATTATTGCTAGCCAGGCGTTGATAAGCGGCTCCTTTACAATTATCAGTGAAGCAATATCACTGGATTTGTGGCCAAATATCAAAATTAAATATCCTACAGAAGTAAAAGGGCAAATGTTTATACCTCAGGTGAACTATTCATTGATGATATTATGTACGCTGATAGTAATAGCATTTGGTTCATCTTCAAATATGGAAGCATGCTTACGGACTCTCCATTACCATTACGATGTTAATGACAACATTCTTGCTATTTATTTATTTCCAGTTAAAAGAAATATCGTTGTTTCGTAAGCATTCCCTTAACTGCTTTCTTCGTTTCACTGGAAGGTAGTTTCTTTATAGCCAATATGTTTAAGTTTACTCATGGAGGTTGGGCAACATTGCTTATAGCCGGTTGCATATTTGCTATTATGTATGTGTGGTATAATGGCCGCCGTATAAAGAACCACTGTTCAACATACGAGCCTATTGCGCCTACTATTGAGTGTCTTCAAGAGATTACGGAAGATGAATCCATTCCTAAATTTGCTACTCACCTGGTATACGTTACCCGTGCTAAGTATCCCGATGAAATGGAGAGTAAAATCGTTTATTCTCTTATCAACAAGCAGCCTAAGAGAGCAGATACATACTGGTTTGTATATCTTCACCGTAGTGATGAACCATATCATTTTAAATATACCGTGAAAACTTTTGTGCCTCAAAAGATGTTCCGTTTAGATATTTATTCGGGATTCAAGCAAGGAGTTCACATGGATAAGTTTATTCACCTTATCTGTAAAGAGATGGAAGAAACCGGTCAGGTTGATTTGTTAAGCCGATATCCGTCTTTGCGTGAAAGGAATATCGAAGGTGATTTCAGGTTTGTTGTGGTTGAACGAATTGCACGTAATCTGCAGTTATCGGCAATCAAGAAAACACTTTTATTGCTCTATTACTTAATCAAGAAATGTTCTACATCCGATACTCAGATTCTGGATTTGGATCCATCTGTAGTAACATTGGAATATGTTCCATTAAAGAGCACTCCTCCTCTGGATAAAAAAGAAAACGTTTAAATATTAAACGTTCCAATTTTATAAATAGTCTGTCAGTGGTTATTATACCGCAGACAGACTATTTCCTTTTATTTTCCTGTATAGATCTAGCGCATAAACGTCAGTCATGCCCGAAATGTAATCCAGTACTGCTTGTATTTTGCCGTAAAGAGTAGGAGCATTTACATTATACTGGTCCGACATTCTGTTAATTAGTAACTGAGAATAAGCCTTCTCGGGCGAAGTAACCGCAGCTATAATAATTCAATCAATGTGCTTATAACGTTGAAACCAGCAAGTTCAATATCAAGCACATCTCCCGAACGATAGATCTTTTTAAAAGAAACAGCTTCACAATGTTCGTAAGCCTCTTTTGGCTTTTGAGAGATATGCTTTATAAGGCTGCCATTGAAAGTTCCGGCTAATATTGAATCTTCGTTTTCAAGAAATACATTGGTGCATTCCTTTATAAGCAAACCAATTACAGACGAACGGAGATATGCAATTTGCTCATTGGTATCGCTAACAATTTTCATTGTCTCATTCATGTGAATCAGACGATCTTCCCCAAAGTATCCCATAAGCAGTTCTTTAGTCTCTTCGGTAGTCAGGATCTTTAATTTATGTGCATCCTCAATATCCATCATTTGATAGCAGATATCGTCTGCAGCTTCAACAAGATATACTAACGGATGCCGTGCAAACTTAAGCGGATTCTCATTCAGGCAAATAATGCCAAGTTCCGTTGCTATTCGTTTGAAATCTTCTTCTTCAGTGATAAAAAAGCCAAATTTAGATTTCTTCCCAGCCAGGCTCGATGAAAACGGATATTTTACTATGGAAGCAAGAGTTGAATAGGTCATCGCAAAGCCACCTTTTCGCCTTCCTTCAAATTGATGAGTCAGAAGTCGGAAAGCATTTGCGTTTCCTTCAAAATGAATAATGTCTTCCCATTCATTTGGTTCTAATTTCTCCTTTAGTTTTATGCCGTTTCCTTCGGAGAAATACGTTGAAATGGCCTTTTCTCCAGAGTGTCCGAAAGGAGGATTTCCAAGATCGTGAGCCATGCAGGCTGCAGAAACAATAGCACCAATCTCAGATATATAAGAATCATGAAGATCGGGGTGTTTAGAAAGAAGTCCTTTCGCTACATCGTTACCCCAATGAACGTCCTACACACGAAACTTCCAGGCTGTGCGTCAGTCTGTTGTGAACAAAGATGCTACCCGGAAGAGGGAAAACCTGTGTTTTGTTTTGCAGGCGACGGAAAGGAGCCGAAAAAACCAATCGGTCATAATCCCGCTGAAACTCAGAACGGTTTTCTTCCCGATGTTTGTGAAACTCTTCCATCCCAAAACGCTTAGCCGAAATCAAATCTCTCCAATTCATTCTTTATACTGTTTATTTACCTGCAAAAGTATAAAAAAGCCTTTAATAAAGCATTTAATTGAGACGAAATACGTATTTTCGCAAATCAAATGTATAACAACAGATTATGAAAGTACAAATTATAAATAAGTCGAAGCATCAGCTTCCGGCGTACGAGACCAAATTATCGGCAGGAATGGATATTCGTGCCAATATTGATGAACCAATCACGTTAAAACCTTTAGCTAGATGTTTGGTCCCAACCGGACTTTACATTGCATTGCCCGAAGGTTTCGAAGCACAGATTCGTCCACGCAGCGGATTGGCCATAAAAAAAGGCGTTACAGTTCTCAATACTCCGGGAACCATCGATGCTGATTATCGCGGTGAAATCTGTATTATCCTGGTAAACTTGTCGGCCGATGATTTTGTCATTCAAGATGGTGAACGTGTGGCTCAAATGATCATTGCACGTCATGAACAACCCCAATGGGAACAGGTTGAAGTTTTGAGTGAAACAGAACGTGGAGCCGGAGGTTTTGGTCACACCGGTAAAAAGTAGATAGGGTAGTAAATGCTTTGGTGAGACAACAATCACGACAGTAAAGTTTAATTTGATAAATATTAAAATAAGAAATGGTTGCATTAACTGATTTTTCTCAAACATACAGACTAAGCCGATTATCGCAGGTTTAGCTCCGTGGCATATTGGAGCATTGTCAGCTTTGCTGTTTTTCTCTTCCTGTGGTACACCGACTAAAACAGTCCAAAATACGAAAGAATCTCCGGCAATAACAGTTGCAACCCAATTGTCTCCCGAATTACAGAGAAAATACGATTACTATTTTCTTGAAGCTACCCGTCAGAAATCAAAAGGCGAATATGCTCAGGCATTTGAACTTTTCCAGCATTGTTTATCGATTGATCCAAATGCTGCATCCTCTCTTTCAGAAATATCACAGTTCTATTTCTTCCTCAAGCAGCCCGAGAAAGGACTGGCTTGCATAGAAAAGGCTGTAGAGAATGCCCCTGGAAATTACTGGTACAATCAAACTCTTGCATCGATCTATCAGCAACAAGGAAAGAGTGAGAAAGCCGTCGAAGCATTCGAAAGAATGACCACGCAGTTTCCTGATCGTCAGGAACCCATCATGGCGTTTGATTGATTTATATAACCAGTCAAAGGATTATGCTAAAGTAGTTAAAGCGCTTGATCTTTTAGAGAAGAAAAGCGGAAAGACCGAGCAGATTAGTATGGAGAAATTCCGTATGTATTTGTTGATGGAGGACAACAAAAAAGCATTCAATGAAATAGAAAGTCTTGCCAACGAATATCCTAATGATATGCGATATTTGTGTGTGTTGGGCGATGTTTATTTAAATAACGGAAAGCCCAAAGAAGCATACGCTACTTATCAGAAAGTACTGGAAACAGAACCGGGAAATACACAAGTACTTGTTTCCTTAGCCAGTTACTATCAACAAACGGGGCAGTTGGATAAGTATGAACTGCAAGTAGATTCTGTGCTGCTTAATAAG
>Ga0268356_11295_pt1 | contig 10639 bp, 10 predicted proteins | sample BioMet10_FD_194415 | JGI IMG/M metagenome (GOLD analysis project Ga0268356, IMG submission 194415) | Sewage microbial communities from Oakland, California, United States - Biofuel 10 (PacBio Assembly) | ecosystem: Engineered > Wastewater > Sewage > Unclassified | place: USA: California | collected...
ACTGCAAAAAAAACGCGATGCGTTATTAATAAAGTCAATTTGATTTGAAATAGAAAATGGAGAAGCAGAATGGACAAACTTAAAATGGAAACACCTGACATCACTGTGCAAAATATCGAAAAAATTGGTGAATTATTTCCCGAGGCCATGACCGAAGCCAAGGGGGCTGACGGGCAGATTAAAAAAGCCATTAATTTTGAAACGCTGCGCCAGCTTTTGTCTCCCGATGTGCTGGAAGGGGACGAAGCCTATGAGTTTACCTGGGTAGGAAAAAAAGCGTCCATGGTGGAAGCCACCAAGCCAATCAGAAAAACCTTGCGCCCCTGTGTGGAGGAAAGTGTCAATTGGGATTCCACGGAAAATCTCTATATTGAAGGGGATAACCTGGATGTGCTTAAGCTGCTTCAAGAGAGCTATTTGGGGAAGGTGAAGATGATTTATATTGATCCACCCTATAATACCGGAAAGGATTTTATTTATGTAGATAATTTTCGAAAAGATAGTAAAGAATATGCTATCGAAAGTAATCAGTTTGATGAGAATGACAACAAATTATTTCAAAATAATTATGGAAATGGACGATATCATTCAGACTGGTGCAGCATGATATATTCACGTTTGATTCTTACAAGAAATTTGTTAACAGAAGATGGTGTTTTTTTTATTAGCATAGATGACAATGAGAATGAGAATATTAGAAAAATATGTAATGAAGTATTTGGAGAAAGTAATTTTATTTCACAAATAATATGGAAAAAGAGAAGTACACCGCCAAATGATCAAGTGATAGGAGCAGCACATGAATACATTGTAATTTATGCAAAAAATGTTAATAATGTAAAATTAAATTTGCGTGAAAGAAATGCTGAACAATTATCAAGATATAAAAATCCAGACAATCATCCTAAAGGACCTTGGACACCAGGCGATTTAGGAGCTAACATAAAGGGTGGACGTTATGTTTCTTCACTAAATTATCCAATTATAAACCCAAATACTAAAGAAGAGCACTATCCTCCACAAAATGGGAATTGGAGATTTAATAGAGAAACCATAAATAAATTATTAGATAATAATGAAATTTATTTTGGAATGGATGGAAATGGTAGGCCCAAGTTAAAAAGATTTTTGTGCGATGTCAAAGAGGGGATTACTTATACATCGCTATGGGACTTTGTACCATTTAACACACAAGGATCGATCGAAATGACAGAAATTCTTGGAAATATTTCTATTTTTGACAATCCAAAACCGTGTGGATTAATTCATGAATTATGTAAACTTGGTAGTAATAAAGATTCCCTCATCCTCGACTTCTTCTCCGGCTCAGCTACCACCGCTCACGCCGTGATGCAGCTCAACAGCGAGGACGGTGGCCACCGCAAGTTTATCATGGTACAGCTTCCTGAGGCTTGTGATGAGCAGTCCGAAGCCTACAAGGCAGGCTATAAAAACATCTGCGAAATCGGCAAAGAACGCATCCGCCGGGCGGGTAACAAGATTAAAACAGAAATTGAGGAAGCGAACGCCCAGGTTACCGCAGATGGCGAAACAAAAACAGTGCCGGACATCGGATTCCGTGTACTCAAACTTGATGATACCAACATGAAAGATGTGTACTACAGTGCCCAGGATTATGACCAACAGATGCTGGCAGGTCTGGAAGACAACATCAAAGAGGACCGCACGGACCGGGATTTGCTCTTTGGCTGCCTCCTCTCCTGGGGACTGCCCCTTAATTTGCCCTACACCACGGAACCTTGGACGGCTGCACCGTACACACCTACAACGAGGGGGATTTGATCGCCTGCTTTGATAAAAAGGTGCCGGAAGGTGTGGTGCGGGCCATCGCGGGGAGAAAGCCTTTGCGCGCTGTCTTCCGGGATGCGGGCTTCGCTTCCAGTCCGGAAAAAATCAATGTAGAAGAAATCTTTAAATTGTTGGCGCCCAATACCCGGGTCAAAGTGATTTAGGAGACGGGCATGGCGAAGAAGAATAAAGAGGAAGTGACAGTCCGCAGTTCGGCGGCAGAATACCTGACCTACGTGGCATCGGTTGGGGACAATCCAGACAGCTTTGAGGTGCGCTATCAGGATGAGAGTATTTGGATTACGCAAAAGATGATGGCTGCACTGTATGCTGTGGATGTACGAACCATCAATTATCATATTAAAAAGATTTTCAGCGATTCTGAGCTGGATGAAGATTCAGTTATCCGAAAATTTCGGATAACTGCCGAAGACGGCAAAAATTATAACACAAATCATTACAACCTCCAGATGATTATCGCTGTGGGCTTTAAGGTCAATAACCAGCGGGCAGTCCGCTTCCGCGTCTGGGCCAATCAAATTGTAGAGAAGTATACCATCAAAGGCTGGGCCATGGATGAGGAACGTCTGAAAAACGGTGGCAGCGTATTGACAGAAAAGTATTTTGATGAGCAGCTGGAAAAAATCCGGGAAATCCGGCTTTCAGAGCGCAGATTTTATCAAAAGCTTACGGATATTTATGCCACCGCATTGGATTACGATAAAAATGCCAAAACAACGAAGGATTTCTTCGCAAAGGTTCAGAATAAGATGCATTATGCGGTCCATCAGCACACAGCGGCAGAATTGATTGTGGAGAGGGCGGATGCGGATAGGCCAAACATGGGTTTGACGACCTGGAAAGATGGGCCTGACGGAAAAATTCAAAAAAGTGACGTTTCAGTGGCCAAAAATTATTTGACTGAAGATGAAATGATTTCTTTGGAGCTCATTGTTTCCGCTTATCTGGATTTGGCGGAAAACCGTGCAAGACGCCATATCCCCATGACCATGGAAGACTGGGCCAGACGCATCGATATTTTCCTTCAGGCGGACGATCAGGCTGTTTTACACGATGCAGGCAAAATTACAGCGGCCATTGCGAAAGCCCACGCAGAAACGGAATTTGAGAAGTATCGCGTTATCCAAGACAGGCTTTTTATGTCAGATTACGATAAATATCTGTTGGAACTGGAAGAACAGGTGCAAAAGGAAAGGGACAAAAAATGAAACTTCAATTCAAGCATCAAAAATTCCAGGCAGAAGCAGCCAAGGCAGTGTGTGATGTCTTTGCCGGCCAGCCCTTCCTCACACCGACATATCTGATTGATCAGGGCTTCTCCCAAGGCGGTCCCCAAGTGGAAGCGGGACTGGACTACAGTGGTTGGAACAATCACCCCATTGTGGCGGAACTGGATGACGACCAGATTCTGACCAATATCCGGAAAATTCAACAGGGCCAGCTCATGCGCCCTTCAGAGCATTTGGAGGGGCGATACAATCTGACTATTGAAATGGAAACCGGCGTCGGCAAGACTTACACTTATATAAAACCATGTACGAGCTCAACGCCCGGTACGGTTGGTGCAAGTTATTGTGGTTGTGCCGAGCATCGCCATTCGGGAAGGGGTGTATAAGACCTTTCAGGTGACAGAGGACCATTTTGCCGAGGAATACGGCAAAAAAATCCGGTATTTCATTTATAATTCCAAGGAACTGACCGCCATCGACCGCTTTGCCTCGGACAGCGCCATCCATGTGATGATCATCAACGCCCAGGGCCTTTAACGCCCGGGGGAAGGATGCCCGGCGCATTTACATGAAGCTGGATGAATTCCGCAGCCGGCGGCCTATTGATATTATCGCCAAAACCAATCCCATTGTGATTATCGATGAGCCCCAATCCGTGGAAGGTAAACAGACCAAGAAGCGTCTGAAGGAATTTAATGCCTTATTTACTCTGCGGTATTCGGCCACACCCAAGGAGTATTATAACCTGATTTATAGGTTGGACGCCATTGATGCCTACAATAAAAAGCTGGTCAAAAAGATCACAGTCAAGGGTATTTCAGAAGTTGGCAGTACGGCGACAAATGGCTATGTTTATTTAGAGAGCATTAATCTGTCCAAAGAGAACCCGACGGCGACCATCCAATTTGATTATCGCGGAACCTCACGGATTCGCAAGGTGATGCGAACTGTTGGGGAAGGGTATAATCTATTTGAGAATTCCAATGATATGGAAGAGTACCAAAACGGTTATACGGTTAAAGCCATCGATGGGCGGGACAGCAGTCTGGAATTTGTTAATGGGATCAGGCTGACTGCCGGAGAAGTAATCGGTCAGGTCAATGAGGAGCAGATTAGGCGGATTCAGATTCGGGAGACTATTTTGTCTCATTTAGAAAAGGAGCGTGAGCTTTTCTCCCGGGGAATTAAGGTGCTAAGCTTGTTCTTTATTGATGAAGTAGCTAAATACAAAGAGTACGATGAAACGGGTCAGGATGTGGGAGGCCCTTACGCCAAGATGTTTGAGGAAGAATACACCGAAGCAGTGTCTTCCGTCCAGCGCCGCGTGGGGGATGAGGCTTACATGACCTATTTGGATGGGATTGAGGCATCGCGCACCCACGCCGGATATTTCTCCATCGATAAGAAAAACCACATGATCGATGGAAAAATCAACCGCCGTCAGGAAAATACATCGGATGATACAGATGCCTACGATTTGATTATGAAAGACAAGGAAAGACTGTTGGACCGCCGAGAACCGGTGCGCTTTATATTCTCCCACTCGGCTTTGCGGGAGGGGTGGGATAACCCCAATGTTTTCAGATTTGCACGCTAAAGCAAAGCGGAAGCGAGGTGCGCAAGCGTCAAGAGGTGGGCCGCGGTCTGCGCTTGTGCGTTAATCAGGACGGTGAACGCATGGATGCCAGTGCACTGGCTGATGATGTTCAGAATATCAATGGGCTGACGGTTATTGCCAGTGAAAGCTACAAAAGTTTTGCCGAAGGCCTGCAGGATGAAATTGCTCAGGCCGTGGCGAACCGGCCGCGCAAGGTATCGCCGGATTTGTTCAATGGGCATCGGGTTAGGAGTGCCGCTGGGAAAAATTTGGTGATCTATGAGGCTTTAGCACAGGATATTTATGACAGCCTGGTTATGGAACGCTATGTTAAACACGGCGCCTTGACGGAACGATATTTTGAGGATAAGAAAAACGGGCAGATTGTTCTGGATGAACAAGTGCAGGATTACGCCCAGGATGTGATCGCCTTGATTGATACAGTTTACGACAGCCGGTCCATTCCCATTGTGGATGGCCGGACGGGCAACGTGGAATTGCAGGTGGATGAGGAAAAACTGGCCAGTCAGGCATTTAAAGCCCTGTGGAGCCGCATCAGCCAGAGGTCCTTTTATGTGGTAAATTTTGATACAGAAGAATTGGTGGATAAAGCCATCAAAGCTTTAAATGCCAAATTAAAGGTGTCAAAGATTTACATAAAAGTGGAAACTGGGACCATGAAGGAAATTAAATCCAAGGAAGCATTGATTGCTGGAACCGCTTTTTCCAAGGAGGCGGGTGGTGCCTATAATGCGTCGGCGGAAACAAACAGCAGGGTTAAGTACGATTTGATTGGGAAAATAGTGGAGTTGACGGGCTTGACGCGCCGGACGGTGGCGTGTATTCTAACGGGAATTGAAGCGGTGGTGTTTAATCAGTTTAAGAACAACCCAGAAGAGTTTATCCTGAAGGCTGCGGAGTTAATTAACGAAGAAAAGGCTACGGTGATCATTGAACACATCACTTACGATAAGTTAAATCAAGTGCACACCATGGATCTCTTTACCGAACCCACACTGAAGGGAAGATTGGATGAAAATGCCATGGTGGTGAAGCATCACTTGTACGATTATCTGATTTATGATTCCACCAATGAGCGGCATTTTGCTGAGGAATTGGATACCAGCCAGGCGGTGGAGGTGTATGTAAAATTGCCGGGTGGCTTTTATATCAATACGCCGGTGGGCCATTATAACCCCGACTGGGCCATTGCTTTTAAAGAAGGAAGCGTAAAACATATTTATTTTGTGGCGGAGACAAAGGGATCCATGTCTTCCATGCAGTTGAGGGAAGTGGAAAAGGCCAAAATTCACTGTGCCAGAGAGCATTTTAAAGCCATCAGCTCTGACCGGGTAACCTACGATGTGGTAGATGGGTATGAGGCGTTGATGCAGAAGGTGATGAAATAAAGCTATGGATATGATTGGGGAGGCAAGATATAAAGGTAAGGATATGACGTTTTCTCTTGAAGAAAACGGGGTACGATTTAGGTGGTTGACAAACGAGCACCCATTATATGACCGGTAATGTCATTGGCCATGAGCTCCGTCTTTATATGAGCAGGGTAGAAGACCTAATTGGGCTCCAAAATTAAGAAAAGGAATGATGGTGCGTATATGGATGAGAATAAGGTTGTAACGAAAACTGGAGATAGTATTGAAACACAGCTAAAAGAATTGTCAATTTTGGTAACCGATAAAGATAAGTATGATAATGATATCACATCGATGAGCGATTTCTTTGGGCTGTATATCGAACAACTATCTACTGAGCTATGCACTAATGCATCGACGGATTTTATGGAAGACATCCCCGTAGCGGATCTTCAAATTATTAATGAGTTTGTACACGGTGCAGAGGTTGTCCTTAAAGGGAAATATGGGTATCTTCCTGACTTTGATAGTTTACCGAATGACATAAAGTCAAAAATAAAAAAAGGAATATATACCCTCGGAGAATCAAAACAAGTTGATGGAAATGCACGAGCGGTTGTTTTGGATGAAGATGGAGTCAGGGTAAAAGATGTAACCTTAAAGAAGGTTCTTAATACACCCGATACCATGGAAATGTCAAGAAGCATAGCAAGTCAAGTTCAGATGCGGCAGATATCCGCAAAACTTGATGATATACAAGAGACCTTGAACTATCTTGTGGATATGGAGCGTAATAATAATATTTATCAACCTTTTCTAAATGCACGTGATTTTGTTTTGAGAGCACAGAATGCAGGAACTATTGAAGAACGCAGCAAGATGTTGCATGAAGCATCAAAAGAACTGATAGCGGCAATAAATGCTTTGTCTTGTGATATGGAGACAAGTGTTAAGCATCTCGCGAAGTTAACCAGATTCCCAATATTTAGGGGAATGGGTCGAATAAACCGTTATATGGAATATATTGCGCAGGATCTGCAACTATTTACAAAATATGTAGGGATTCAAATGCATGTTCTCGATTATCTTGGAGAACATGAGAGTTCAATGGAGTTATTGGAAAAATACCAGAGAGGGATGACTGATTTTGCAGATCGTGCGGTTAATGCAAAAAATCAATCTGCAGCTTTGCTCATGCACATGTATTATTCATATGACAATGATAATTGCGATTTTTGGTATAAACTCAAGAAGGATATCGATGAAAAATATAAGAAGTGGGAGATTATTACAGGAAAGGGAAATGTACGTTGTTTCCATAGAGGATATTAAAGATGAGTGAAGAAAAGAAATGCTGGGCTTGCCATAAAACGCTAGTAGGCGGAGAAAAGTATGGGCTTTGTTCCAATTGTATTAATAAATATGGAACTCCTGTTGTAACAATTGGTTTAACTGGGCTTGCGCTCGGAGGAAGATTGCTAATAAATAATAGCAGTAAGATCATAAGAGCTACAATGAAAATAATAAAGCACTAAGGTGGAATACCATTGAGTGAAATAGATTTTTATGATTTACTGAGTGAGATAATTCGCAGGGGAAAACATACAAGAAAAAATCATATACTTGAACTCTTGAAGCAGTCAATACTATGTTGTTGGAAGACGTATTAATTCATTTTAATGACTTTAGAGGTATGATATTCTTATTAATCTACTAAGTTGAAAGAAGGGAAATGGAATGAAGGTTTATACCGAGGATCAGGTAAGGACAATGATCGCCCAGGCCTTGGAAATGGGGCGTCAGCTTCCCCCGGATACCTGCCGGGTCACTGTGGCGGGAATGTTTTATAAATTGGGGCCCGAGGCCCTTGCACCGGGACAAACCGTCGTATTAATAAAGGAACCAGACAATACATATGATCCTGACGCCATTCTCGTTGCGATAGGATTGAATCTCGACGGTGAGCCCATATCGGTAGGGTATGTGGCTAACAGTTTTAAAACGGCTGAAGGCGGCACCTTGATGGCGTCGGAAATCCAAGACTATTTTGACAAGCAGATCGTTGCCCGGGTTTACGGTTATAAAAAACCTCACTGGATCCTGGAACTCAGTCCCGTGATTGATGTGAAAGGAATTGCCGATATGGTTCTTGGATGTGGGGAACATGAGTGAAGTGGTTTAGAAGGAAGAAAAATTATAGAGGGGTGTGTGCATGAACTTTCAGGATCGTGCAAAATTTGTTTTTGCGGATTCCATTAAAGAATTGATGAAGGACGAGGCACTGGATAAGATCACGGTCAGCCAGATAGCCGGGCACTGCGGCACGACCCGCCAGACCTTTTACCGGTATTTCAAGGACAAGTACGAGCTGGTGACCTGGTATTTCGACATCATCGTCCAGAAGGCCATTTATCAGATGGGCAAAAGCATGACTCTGCAGGAGGGGCTGGAGAAGAAATTTACCTTCATGCGGGAGGACAAGGCCTTCTTTATCTCGGCCTTTTCATCGGGGGACTACAATTCCCTGTTAGCCTACGACTACCGGTGCATCCTGGCCTTTTACACAGCCATCGCCGAAAGCAACAGCGCCGGGCCCCTGCCGGACGACATCGCCTTTTTGCTGGAATTCTACTGTCACGGTTCCATGGATCAAACCATGGCCTGGGCCCAAAAGGGCATGACTCTGGAGCCGGAAAAAATGGCCGCCATGCTGGTGGAGGCCATGCCCCAGCGCCTGGGGGAATACCTCAATGACCTGTCCATGGTGTCGCCGGAATAGGCGGGATCGGTGGACAAAAAGAACAAAATGAAACGGGGACGTTACAGTTTGACCGGACTGTAACGTCCTTTTACGTGGCGGATTTTCTGTGAATTGAATTTTGCCGGAAAGGGTTTATCATAGAGACATAGTAAGCGCAAAATAAAACAGTAAACAATAAAAAAGCAGGATCCCGATTGCCTCATTCGCAAATCGAGTTCCTGCTTTTTCCTTTGCCACACGCTTCCTGAATCTTCGGCATCCATGGCATCAGCCGGTCCAGCAGCTCCGGCCGCCGGTTGATCGGCAGGCCTGGAAGATGTTCAAAAAGGTATTCCAGATAGAGATATGGGTCCAGACCATTAGCCTTCGCCGTTTCGATGATGGAATAAATCGCCGCACTGGCCTCGGCCCCCTTGGGGGACGCACTGAACAGCCAGTTCTTCCGGCCAATTGTGAAGGGCCGGATGGCGTTTTCCGCCAGGTTGTTGGACAGGGAGCACCTCCCGTCTTCCAGATAGGCCATGAACCCTTCCTTGTGCTTCAGGGCATAGGAAACAGCCTGTCCAAGGGCACTTTTGGGCAGGACGGTTGGTTCTGTTTTTTCAAGCCAGCCCCAGAATTCTTCCAGGATGGGCTTTTCCTGTTCCAGCCGCTTCCGGCGACGTTCCTCATCGGACAGTTCCTTCATCTCCCGTTCTGCGGCGAACAAGGCATTGCAGTAGGTGATGGCCTGTTCGCTGAGGGTTCCCTTCCGCTTGGCCTTGTCCTTCGGCAGGGCGTCGATGAAGTTCCGCCTCAGATGGGCGAAGCACAGGCAGCGGGTGATGTCCGGAACCTGGTCGTAGCCGGCGTAGGCATCGGTGTGGAGGTAACCCTTGAAGCCTTTGAGGAAGGCCCTCGGGTACTTCCCGCCCCGTCCGGGCCGGTAATCGAAGATCCGGATGGGATGGTCACTGTGCTCCCCGGTGGCGTACAGCCACATGTAAGAGGTGGCGGTGTTGCTCCGGCCGTCTTCCCCCCATGACCTGTACCGGGGTCTCATCGGCATGAAGGACCTCTTCCTGCTTCATGGTCCGGGCCATACGGTCCTTCAGGGGGATGAGGTGGTCCATGGCCGTGAGGATCATCCAGTGGCCAGGGTGGCCCTGGATATTGGGATGCCCAGGGCTTCCCATTCCTTTTCCTGACGGTACAGGGGCATGGGCGTTGACGTATTTCTGGTACATGGCCCAGGGCAACGGTGGATGGGGCAGCGAAGGAATGGCTGATGACGGGATCCGCAGCGGGGACTTCTCGATATGGGGTCTCTCCAGCTTCCGGCAGGCCAGGCATTCGTAGCTTTCCTGAATAATGATCCTTGACGTAGAGCCGGGGCGGGACGTAGACGAGCTCGCTGCGGAACGAAGGTCTCCCCGATACGCTGCATCAGGGTGCCACACGGTTGCAAAAACGGTCGCTGGGTCCGGCGAGCTGGTGGATGACCTTCTGATGGGGGAAGGCGGACAGGTCGGCTTCCCGCCTGCCCTTCTGCTTCTTCCTGCGGGTATAGCCGGCGATGGCTTCATCCAGGGCGGGTTCCTTGACTTTGGGGTCTCCCTCTGTCTCGGCTTCGTCGAAAAGGAAGGTGACCTGGTCCTTTATCGATCACGGCTTCCGTCCTTTCGGTCTGCCTCCCGTAAAGCTTCCGGGTCAGGGTGGCGATCTGGTCGGACAGGCGCATCAGTTCCGGTCCCAGTTTTTTAAGTTCTTTCTGGAGGGCCTTGTTTTCCTGGATCAGGCGTTCGTTGTCAGCCATCAGCTGTTCATTTTCTTTCTTGAGCCGGACATTCCGGTTTGCGTCTGTCATTAA
>Ga0268356_11040_pt1 | contig 10469 bp, 13 predicted proteins | sample BioMet10_FD_194415 | JGI IMG/M metagenome (GOLD analysis project Ga0268356, IMG submission 194415) | Sewage microbial communities from Oakland, California, United States - Biofuel 10 (PacBio Assembly) | ecosystem: Engineered > Wastewater > Sewage > Unclassified | place: USA: California | collected...
AGCAACATCCCTTTCACGATGCTGTCGGCACGTTGCCATGCTCGTTAATTTTTATTGCATTGGAATGAATATCACCGATAATTTCCTTCAAATATTCATTATCTTCCTGCGAAAACCTGTCCGAAAGTTTGTCTACTTCTTCTGTAAGTTCTTTAGCAAGGTCAACAGTAAGTTCGGCAAAGTTGTTTACAAAATTCAGCGGATTCTTTATCTCGTGGCGATGCCGGCGGTAAGCTGACCGAGAGATGCCATCTTTTCCGACTGCACCAACTGCGCCTGGGCTGCTTTCAGTTCGGCATTTGCCCTGTTGATTTTTTCGTAGGCAACGGCATTATCAAAAGCAATGGCCACATAGTTTGCCAGGTTGCCCAGCATGTCAAACTGATATTGACTATACGCATTCTTACGAAAACTCTGGACCGAAATCACTCCGACAATACGGTTTTCTATCATCATCGGAAGGTAATCAGGGAAGCTACCGTTTCGCCGGCCTTGGGTTTTGCCCGGTTGGGAACATATTGCATGTATTCATTTTCCACATCATTCATAAAAAGAGGGGCAGCATTATCCACACACCAAACGGCAAAGCGGTTTTTCTCCTCCATCGAAACTTCAAATGGCGGAAGCTTTTCTCCTTTTTCCATCGAAAGTTTGCATTCCAGTTTCCTGTCCCTTTCGTTGTAAATCATAATCAAAAAACTGGTGGCATCCAGCAGCGAATTTACATTATCGTAAACGATATCCTGAATATCTTCTATGTTTAAGGTAGATGTTATCTTTTTCCCGATTTCGCTCAGCGTTTTCACGTTATTAAAAGCGGAATCTAATTCTTTGTTTTTATCTTTCAATTCGGCAGTACGGGCATCCACTTTTTGTTCAAGGGTACGGTTGTATTCTTCTAATTTTTCGTTAGATATCCGGAGTTTTTCGGAAGCATCCTTCAAATCATTAATGGTGGAAGCCAATGCATTTTGCATATAGATGAACGAAGTGTTCAGGCTACCGATTTCGTCTTTGGAATTAATCTGGGGTAGTTCCACATTAAAATCGCCCTGGGCAAATTTTCCGGCAGCATCGGTAAGTCGCCTCAATGGGCTGGTGATGGAACGCGAAATAAAAATAATAACAAACAAAATGATAAGCAACCCACCGGCACCAAGACACAATACATTGATAAAAAGATTATTTACATCCGCCATTAGTTCATCCACCGGAAAAACAATCCCGATAGACCAACCATTAAGCGGAACAGGCGCATAAGCTATCCAACTCAGCTTACCAGTTGTTATATTCTTGTATTCCAATTCAGCAAAGCTTGTTTCACCATGAATCATATTACGGCCAATTTCGCGCAGACGCGGCGACTTCTGAGCATCGGCTATGCTGAAAATCGTTTCATTCATAATAAGTTCCTTCTTGGGATGCGTAACAATGGTTCCGTTGGACGATACCACAAATCCGTAGCCCGATTGGTACACTTTTATAGCATTGATATTATCCTGCAGCCAGTCGAGGGAAACATCGGCGGTAAGAATGCCGATAAACTGTTTCTTCCCGTTTTTTTTCGCGGTAAAGCGGAACAGAATAGGTGGACATAACAGCATCGCCCGCTCCTTCATCGAAATATGGCTCGCTCCACACCGGATGATTTAATTCCTTGGGTATCTGATACCAATCCATGGTAAAGTAATCATACTTCTCATCGCCAATGTATTTGAATTCTATTTTTCCCGACTTACGGTAGAAATACGGAGAACAATATTTTTGGGTCGTGCCATAATAATATGGTTCAAAGGCTAAAGCACATCCGTAAATTTCAGGATTATTTTCCACTTCCTGTCGTAAAATCTTAATCATTTCCTCTTTCGAATAATCTTTCGACTCGATTATTTTTGAAAAATTATCCGGTATTTTCTGAATGGAACTTAACACTTTATCTACTTTTGAAACAGTAGAAACAGTGAGATTTTCGGCGCTCAGTTTCAGATTTCGCTCTACAATTTTTCTCGAAATGTTATAATTATACAGAAAAATAGCGGAAAAAATAATGGCAACGCTGGTAAAAATGAATAAAATCAGCTTGAATGCTAATCCTTTTTTTTCTTTTTGATTCTTCATCTTTGGCACTGTTTAATTTTTTATGAAGTTGATCAGCGTTTAACCGGCTGATAGAAATTATCGTACAATGGCACCTGTTTTATCAATCCACTCTGTTTTAGTACATCGGCAACAAAATGATAATCTTTTTCCGAAAGCGAAGTATTGATGGTTGTTTTTCCTTTCGGGATATATAAATCCTTGTACCGATCGAGCATCCACCGTTGATGAATGCGGTTTGCTGGCAATTTAGCTTTTTGAGCATAATTTACAACAATATCGATGGCTTTATCCGGATTATTAAAAGCATACATCCAACCTTCAAGCGTAGCATTAACAAAATCAGCACATAGCTTGGGATCTTTTTTTAATTTATCTGATAAGCAATAAATTCCATCTTCCAGAAAATTCAATCCGTAATCGGCAAAGAAAAAAGTATTCAATTCATCGGGATTGTAACCGGAATTAATAATGGAATGATATTCGTCGAACCAGTTGGCATTGGTAATATCCACCCCATCCATCAGGAAAAGATTGTTGGAACTGCCTATCGGAACTATTTTAATATCAAGATGATATTTATTAAACAGCGCCTTGGGTTGAAGTTCGAAACCGCTCCAGATTCCGGCTCTTTTGCCGTTCATGTCCTTCAGGGTTTTGATTCCGCTTTTCTTTTTAGTTACAAGCATCAGCGATGAGCGGGAAGAAAGCTGGGCTATATTTACGATATCGGCTCCCGATGCTTCCAGTTCAAGGGCATTTACCAGCCACAACGCTGCAAAGTCGGTTTTGCCGTCTCTGATTAAATCCGTCGAAGTGATAAATGGCTGGTAAGGAATAATTTTAAGGTCGATACCGTATTTTTTATAAATACCCATTTCCTGAGCCACATAATATCCGGCAAACTGAGCATTGGTAACCCAATATGGCAAAAAAGTAACTTCCCTCAGTTTGCCAGCGTTGCCGGATGCAACAATTCCGGTTTTTATGCCTGAGTTTGATTCTTTTTTCATTTTACCGTTGCAACTCATCATCGCAATTGCCATTACAATGAAAATAAAAGTTTCCCAGTGTATTTTTTTCAAAAAAGAAAGATTAATGTCAGCCATCATTTTGTTCTAATTTTAATTGGTAAAACGACTAATTACAAACCTCCTGTCGCAAACTGATTCTGTATTTATACAATTTAACTTCCACATCAAATGTATCCCTGATTTGATACGATAATTCTTTAAAATTTTGATTATAAATATACTTATCCATTAATTTAAAAAATGAAAGTGCAAATGTATTATTTTCAATTTCCGGAAAATAGGATTTAATATCCTGGTATTTTGTTCCGAAATCCGGGTTACAGTGAACAAAATCAAGATATAAATCATTCAAATTTTCCTTGTAAAATAAAAGAATGCTATCAAAAGTATCGGGGACAAACTTATAAAAATAAGAAGAAAATTGACGAATATATCGAGATAAAGATATTTGGAATACAGAGGCGACTCAGTGCGAAAAAAATGAGGAAATATTTCAGGATGCTGGTAAATCAACGGTTGGGTTTCCTCAAAAATAAAACCGTCAGCCCAGGCAGGAACAATTTCATCGAAAGTAAGACAATGGTTGTATTTTTCATAATATTCCGTGCCTGAAAGCATAACGAAATGATTAAGAATGATTATTTCGCTGCCAAACCGGATTGCTCGCATAATAAAAGAAAGTGTCTGTTTCAGATCATCTTCCGTTTCATCGGGAAAGCCAAAAATGAAAGCCAATTTTGTCTGTATGCCCGCCTGAGAAACCAAACGCGCAACTTTCCATGCTTTTTCCAGGTCTAAATTCTTATTTACAAGCTTTTGCATTCTTGGTGAACCGGTTTCTATTCCAATAAAAACGGCATTACACCCAGATTTTTTCATCAGATTTATCGTTTCCGGGTCGAGCGTATCGGCACGCGACGAACAACTCCAGGTAAACGGTAGTTTTTTAGCAAGCAAACGATGACAAAAATCATTCAAATATTTGCCATTCAATGTAAAATATCATGAGACATCAGAAAATGGCTTATCCCGAATTTCTGGTACACATTTTCCATTTCGCTGATAATCCTGTCCGCACTTTTCATCCTGAACTTTTGTTTCCAGAAGGTTTTGGTAGAACAAAACCGGCACGAAAACGGACATCCGCGTCCAACATCTATACTCATGTATTTCAGCTTATCCATATAGCTGATTAACGAATAGTCGGGAAGCAAAAGTTCATCAAGATTTTTAACTAAGGCGGGCGAAGGATTTATTTTTACATCGCCGTTTTGCCTGTATGCGAGCCCGAGAACCCGTTCAACCGGTTTTCCCCCCGAAAGGGCATGAACGATATCAATAATAGTCGTTTCACATTCACCAACGGCAATAAAATCAATCCACGGAAATGCCTTTAAAGAATCTGTTGCAGTAAGGCTTGCCTGGGGGCCGCCAAAATAATGGCCACCTCCGGCCGTTTTTCTTTAACTTTCCGAGCAACAGAAACTGCATTATGGTAAAATGAGCATAAAGTATAAAAGCCAATTATATCTCCTTTTTTCTCAACAATATAATTGCTGAACCAGTCAAGAACTTCCGGTTTATCCATTTCGGGAAGCTTACCGTTAAGATAAAGCTCGTTCAGGTCAACAATTTCAACATCATAGCCGTTGGCTTTAAGAATGGTAGCCAACGACAATAATCCCATGGGTATTTCGAGAATAGATTCGGTATAATTTATTGAATTAATAAATAATATCTTCATTATTCCATTTAGGATAGCTCACAAACACTGATTTTAAAATCATTGAAATCTTCTGAAACGTTTTTACAGCATAAATATCTTTGAAAATTTCTTTCAAAGATTGACCTCAACATTATTCATCAATGCTTTATCCGAAAGAATGCTGGGTAAAAATTTCTTCATAAATCAGTTTCCGCTAAAATTATAATCATTACACGACAACTTTAGAAAACCTTCTCTCAAAATCTTCGAGTTTTTCCGGGTTTGCCGAATCAATAAAAGGAATGACCACATGTTTAGTTGTAGGAGTATCCTCCAAAACTTTATAATTCACGTTTTCATCTAGCTTGAACCCCTTATCCTTCAGTACTTTTTTAGGATCTTTCAGAAAATCTTTTTTCAGTTCCTGATTCGACAGAAGTTCGAGTATGAATTTGCTTTTTACTGTTTCCATTTCGCTTAAAAATTAAAAATTAAACAATCACTATCTTGGATAACCTTTTCTCAAAATCTTCGAGTTTATCCGGATCAATCGGATCAAGATAAGGAATAACCACGTGTTTAGTCGTTGGTGTATCTTCAACAACTTTGTAATTCACGCTTTCATCCACTTTAATTCCTTTGTCCTTCAATACTTTTTTAGGATCTTTCAGAAAATCTTTTTTCAGTTCCTGATTCGACAAAAGTTCGAGTAATAAATTTTTACTAATTGTTTCCATACTCATTTCATTTTTAATAGTTTATAAAAAATATTAATCATTTGATTTAAAATAAATTTGCAGAATTATCTGCGGGTTTTGGCCTTCTTTTTGAAAATTACATTTTTCTGTCTATAAATATCCCAAACCGCCCACAATGCAGATAAAGAAGCTACGGTAAAAAGTGCGGACAACAGGGTTTCGGAATTTGTAAAGCTGTACAAATGAGCTAAATCATAAAAAACATAAATTAAAAGGTCAGAGTGATTTTCCAGCCATAACGTTTCCTTTTTCTTACCCAAAGTAAAATACCCAAAACGGCAATTAGTAGTTCTATACCAATGGAAAATATTTGTAGTGCATTCATTTTAATTATTTTATGGTATTTTTTAGGTTCCCGGATTTTCCGGATTGTAAATCAGCAATAAAAATACGAAATAATATCTGAACAATAGACTATCGTTTCCATAAAATATTTTAAATTTTAAAAAAATTCGTCCGATTGTGTTGTTTCCCTTATATCAAAACATTATCGGCATCATTCCAACTATTTTTTAACCAGTTAGTTATATAGTTTTCTAAAAATTAATCGAATTCATTACATCAAACAAAAAATAATTTTAATTTTATCGGTTGTTTTTTAAATGCTAACTATCCCATCGATTATTAAATTTTTTGCCTATGAAATTGTTTTACGATCTCAAACAGATATACAAGGGTTTGGCTGTTATTGCCTTAATTGCCGGTATTTTATTGTATGCCGACAAACATAACCGCCATCTAGGGAAAGCCCGAAGAAATAATGTGGCAAGAAATCAGGAAATAAAGCCAGAAGTTGGCAAGATATATAAAATAGGTGTAGCCTATTTCGCTCCCGAAGAAGGCTTTGATAATGTGATGAAGGGTTTTTATGAAGGAATGCGGCAACTGGGGTTCGTAAAAGACAGCAATCTAAAAATTGTGATGGCTCATTGCAATGCCGAAATTGCCAATATTCCGTCGCTTTTGCAAAACCTGGATAACCAGGATATAGACTTGATTTTTCCTACGTCCACACCCGTCATCCAGGGTTCGTTTAAAGCCGTAAAAAACAAACCGGTGGTTTTCACCTATTGCTATGATCCGCTATCGGCCGGAGCCGGCAAAAGCGCTTCCGACCATCTGCCACATGTTACCGGAATAGGTTCTTTTCCACCTATTGAAGAAACTTTTGATTTCATTCAGCAATTGGTGCCCGGCGTAAAATCCATCGGAACACTTTACAACTCTTCGGAATCCAACTCGAGGAAAGTGATAGAAGAAGCCCGGAAAATACTTAAAAAAAGAGGAATAAAACTGGAAGAAATAACCGTTACCAACACCAACGAGGTGTTCCAGTCCGCTCAGGTTTTAGTATCAAAAGACATTCAGGTCGTTTGGGTTACCGGTGATAATACCGCTATCCAGGCCATTGATGGTATTGTTAAAAATACTGATAAAGCCAGGTTGCCTTTGGTTGTGAACGATCAGGAAATGGTTGCCAAAGGCGCTACGGCAGCAGTGGGAGTTGGCTGGTACAGCACCGGTTTTCATTCGGCAACCATGACGGCACAAGTTCTTCTCGGTGCAAATCCTAAGGATATCCCCATCGAAAATTTCGTTGAAAAGGACATTATTATTAATCATGAGAAAATAAAGCAATTGGGATTAAAAATACCGGCAAAAGTGCTCCGGCTTGCCGATTATGGAATATCAGAATTTAAACCCGGAAAAAAGCTGAAACTGGCTTTGGTAATGTATAACGACGCTCCGATTTCTGAAAATTCAATGAAAGGCATTCTGGACGGGTTGAAAGAAGTTGGGCTGGAAAAAGGCAGGGATTTTGAAATTTCTATCCAAAATGCACAGGGCGATCTTGCCACATTAAATAACATCATTGACAATGTAGCCGATGGCAACTATGATTTGATCTTTGTAACTTCCACTCCTACCCTGCAGGTGATTTCTAAAAAAATCAAAAACACCCCGATAGTCTTTACCTGTGTTGCCGACCCCGTAGCCGCCGGTGCGGGAAAAAGTTTTGAGGTACATCAATCCAACATCACCGGAATATCCACCATGGGTAATTATAAGGGAGGCATCGAATGTTTTAAAAATATCATACCTAAGTTAAAACGCGTCGGGACGCTATATACGCCCGGAGAAGTAAATTCGGTGGTGAATTTTAAAACATTTCAAAAAATGGCAAAGCAACAGAATGTCGAAGTCATCGGCGTTCCGGTAAGCACCTCTTCCGAAGTGATGGATGCCGCTTTATCTCTTGCTACTAAAAACATTGATGCTATTTGCCAAATTATTGATAACCTGACGTCGGGATCGTTCGCCAGCATTATCCAGGCGGGACATAAAGCAAAAATACCTGTCTTCGGTTTTGTAAGCGAACAAGCTACGGATGGTGCAGTGGCCGTTGTTGCCCGCAACTACGTTCAGGGTGGAAAAGATGCCGTGCGTATGGCTGTAACTATCCTCAACGGGAAGCGTGCTGCCGACATTCCTTTCCGCTACGTCAGCAAATCAGAAATCACACTTAATCAAAAAGCCGCAGACTTATACCGCATTAAATTTCGGGAAGACATGAAAAAAAGTGCGGCTCAAATCATAAAGAAATAGAAAATGGAAAAGAACCTCGACATACAAAAAATAGCCCACGACCATACGCTGGAACTGAAACTTGCCGGGCGTATTGATGCTTACTGGGCCGATCATCTGGGCAGTTGCCTCGAAGAAGAAATTCGTGCAGGGAATTACCACATCAGCTTCAATCTGAGCGATGTAAATTACATCAGTTCCATTGGCATCCGGTTGTTTATCAAATATTATAAACAACTTAAAGGCATCAATGGCTCTCTTTCCATTTCCGAAGCATCGGAAAATGTAAAACAGGTTTTTTCAATGGTCGGGCTGAATGATCTTTTTGAAAAACCAGGAGAAACAAAAGCTTCTGATGAAAAAATTACCGTTACAAAATTTTCGAACGAAAAGGCAAACTTTGAGATTACCGAGCTGCAAACTGATGCCTTGCTTAAGTTTACCCTTGTCGGAAATCCGCCGGCAATAAACCAGTCTTCGTTTACCGAAAAAGACTGCGTTCCGGTAAAATTTTATGGGAATAATTATGGTGTGGGATTGGGAGCTATCGGGAACGATTTTGAAGACTGCCGCAACCGTTTCGGGGAATGTATAGGCCTGGGAAACGTAGTAGGCTACCAGCCTACCGACGGAACCAACAAACCGGATTACATGATAAAAACCGGAGGTCTGGTACCGGAAATAAAAATGCTTTATGGATTGCTTTTTGAAGGTGAATTTTCACATCTTATCCGCTTCGACTGTCTGCCGGGCGAAACCCTGCCGTTCAGCCAGCTCGTTTCTTCACTTTCAGAAACATTAAAAATGGAGAATTTCGGTATGCTGATGTTTGCCGAAACTTCAGGAATCATCGGAGCCACCCTTAACCAGTCGCCCATTGCAAACCCCAAAGGCTTTTCACCATTTTCCTTCCCGGAAGTGCGTCAACAGCTTTATTTCACCACCGAACCGGCTCATCACGGAACACTGGCCATAACCGCCGGCCTGGCAACAAAATCAACATCGGACAACGCAAAAGCTTTTACACGTCCCCTTTCCAAAAATCAGGATATCAATGGGCATTTTCATTCTGCCATTTTTCCTTTTCATGTTTTGAAAAAAAACAAGATTGATTTGCATGAAACGCTGGCAGATTTGTTTGAAAACAGCCAGCTTCATCAGATTGTACATCTGGTGAACGACGAACGGGAACTGGTAGGTACCGGCGAGAGTGAATTCATTCAGGGACTTTGCTGGATAGGAAAAATCAACAATTTTTAAAAAACAGGAGGAAACATGACACTACTCATCGGTTCATTTACCATCGGACTCATTTTAGCCATTCTTGCCCTTGGTATTTTCATCAGTTTTAAGATATTTAATTCCGCCGACATCACCGCCGAAGGTTCTGTAACTTTCGGGGCAGCCATTGCCGCAGCACTCATCGTAGCCGGAGTGTCGCCGTTGCTTGCCACGCTTATTGCCTTTTTAGGTGGAATGGCGGCAGGAGCCGTAACAGGAATTTTACAAACAAAGTTCAAGATAAACAGTTTACTTGCCGGGATCCTGGTCATGACAGCATTATATTCCGTCAATCTCCACGTGATGGGCAAAAGCAACGTTCCGCTGTTAAGCGAAACTTCGCTGATCACGTATTTTGAAAAAATGCTCGAAAGCATCTTCCGTATGCCTGCCGAATTGGATATTGCCGGCTGGATGGTTCCTTCGAAGGATATCAGCGCACTCGTTTGCATTTTATCATCGTAGTGATCACCGGTATCCTGCTCTATTTGTTTTTTAAAACCAATATCGGTACCGCCATGCGGGCTACCGGCAACAATGCGCAAATGATACGTGCCTTGGGCGTCAGCACCAACGGAATGATCGTCTTCGGACTGGCACTTTCCAACGGATTGATCGCCTTGTCTGGCGCGTTGCTTGCGCAATACCAGGGATTTGCCGACGTGCAGATGGGCATCGGAATGTTGGTTTGGGGTTTAGCAAGCGTCATCATTGGCGAAGCCCTGCTCAACGATAAAAGCCTTGGTTTCCTGATCGCCGGAACCATCATGGGCTCGGTGGTGTTTCGCCTGCTGGTGGCTATCGCCTTACGCTGGGGAATGAATCCCAATGACTTGAAACTCATCACAGCCCTGTTCGTCTTCGTCGCACTCACCCTGCCTTATATTCTTGGAAAGATAAAAATGAAAAAGGCAAAAGCTCAAACATCTTTAAAATAAAATGCCATGCTCGAGATTAAAATATAAGTATTACCTTCAATCCAACACGCCCAATGAGGTAAAAGCGCTG
>Ga0268356_11084_pt1 | contig 10445 bp, 14 predicted proteins | sample BioMet10_FD_194415 | JGI IMG/M metagenome (GOLD analysis project Ga0268356, IMG submission 194415) | Sewage microbial communities from Oakland, California, United States - Biofuel 10 (PacBio Assembly) | ecosystem: Engineered > Wastewater > Sewage > Unclassified | place: USA: California | collected...
TATCTTTATTTTCATTTACAAGCACGAGCTTTCTATCTGTCCAGTACACCGTACCTGCATTATGTATAACCCATGTGTATTCTCGCGTTTGATAACAATTAATATGAAGTGTCTTTTTTTGTTCGACCCAATAATCATCACCTGCATTGGCAGCACTTCTTCTAATAGAGATACTACTATCAATTCCATTTACAAGCTTTTCATACTCCTTTGCAACATCATTATCTATATCATCGCATTCTGCTTCTATAAACAATTGAAACTGGTGAGCAAGCGCCTTAGCAAGAGTTTTCTTATTTTCATCGAATGATATCGACACCCCGAAATGACTCATACATTTTCTGATACAGTCATCTTTCAATTCTCCTTCAAGATACTTTGTCAATCCTTCAATATTTATTTGGTTCGGAAATTTATCTTTTATCAACTGCACAGAACGGTCTTTAGCATAGTGACGTTCATTTTCTAAATCCCTTGTAGTTCTCTTTGCTTTTATCGCAGGCAGTGTGAAATACGTGCACCCAGCGGCAATAAAAAATTTAATTACATATACGCCTTGGTTCTCCTGCTTATTCAAAAAATTATATATGTCCTTCAGAAATTCCTGACTCTTGATAGCTCATCACCTGCCTGTACCTAATCTTGTACCTACAGTACCTACTTTCCGCTGTTTTGCCTATTCGGACGTACCTAATCCAAATCCTAAACTAATAATAGATGATTTGAAGGAGAAGGCGCCATGTGGTGTAGATACAAATATCCATGAAAATTATATCACAAAAATGGGCAAAAATCAATCTTCCTGTGTGTGAACAGATTGTAAATATTCATAAATCCACTTTAATTAACTTCTTCAAGTCATAAATTCAAGGAAAGTGGTGATTAATATGTCTTTTTCAGAAAAGTTGATGTGGGAAATCAACATCGAGAATGCCGCTTCTGCAGTGGCAGCCGAGTATGGTTTATCCGCAGTAAATTCCGTGTTTGCAAGATATGACGCTCACGGATTGCATGATTTGCCTTCCTGCTATTTCAGTGAAGTATTCGCTGATTTAGAAATGATGGCAAACGACAATTAAAAACAATCGTCCCGGACAAGACGTTAAACTGTCTGGCTCAACTATCAATTCACCATCTTCGTGGCCACGTGGTGCGTTTGCAATTGATAGAAAAGTCTCACATGTAAATAGAGTGCCAGCTTAGCAAACGGGCTGGTCACCAGTTAAAAAGCGGAGCAATCCGCATGAGGTGACCAACTATGTATAAGAAAACTGGCAGCCATGCTTTTGTACTCCGCTTTGGAATTAAGCCAAACGGAGGAATTAAAGATGGCAAATTTAGACAACCAGAGTAAAAAACGTTACTATCCACTTCGCGATGCCGAGAACCCTCACAGGGTCTCACTTGTTGAAATTACTGAAGTTCAGTACAGAGCTCTTTATCCTGAAATCTGGGCTACTCAAAAACGAGAACAGTACCATCACCGTTGCATGTGTCCTAAGAAATACATTTGGAAATGTGATGGCAACTGTGAATTATGCGAATATCAGGCTGCAGGTGACATGCTTTCATTAGACGTACCTACGGAAGACGGTAATGCGAATATGTACGACACTATTTCCGATACCGCTCCTGCTATGGAAGATGTTATTTCAGATGCAATTCTTCTTGAACAACTTATCGCTAAGTTCCGCGAACTTGACCCTGATGCAGACCACATCATTGAGATGCTCGGCGATGAACTCTCTGACCGTAAGATAGCAGAACAGATTGGTCGTAAGCAGAGAACCTTCGCCGACCAGATGAAGAAAATCAGAACCGAACTTCGTAAAGTACGCGGCTACTAATCCTATATTAGATAAGTAGCGCACCATCCCTCTGATATCACATTTTAAAGATGTCAGAGGGATAATAAATATTTTTTCAAAATTTCTCCGCTCAAACTTCTTGCTCATCTCCAGTGGAAAGTGTAAGGCACGAAACAACAAGCCTTAAAGTCCACAGAAACGGAGGTGAAGAACGTGAAACAGTCCTACTTCGATTCAGGCGGTAATGATTGTGAGTTAATTGAAGTTCTAAATGCAATCTCACAGGTATCCGCAAGAATGGCGAGAAACATGACAATCCTCGCACAGCAAAGACAATCAGAGAAAGGAGAACATCGCTATGAGCAAAATGAGCGATATGGCAATGACCATCGAAGAACTGCGCAATGCAGCCGCTGCTATTAATGACGCAGCTAATTGGCTTGCAGAACAGTTTAGTGGCACTTCTGAAGAAGCACCTGCTAAGAAACCTGCTGCCAAAGAAGAAAATAAACCGGAGCTTCAGCTTGAAGATGTACGTGCTGTCTTAGCAGAAAAGTCCCGTGCAGGACATACAGCTGCTATCCGTACCATTCTTCAAAAATACGGAGCATCTAAATTATCCGGTGTTGACCCTAAGCACTATGAAGCCTTGTTAAAGGATGTGGAGGTGCTAGACAATGCCACCTAAAGGACACGCGGTATTATCCGCATCAGCTTCACATCGCTGGCTCCACTGTCCACCTTCTGCAAGGCTCTGTGAAAGCTATGATGACAAAGGCAGTGATTACGCTGCTGAAGGAACCGACGCACACGAGCTTTGTGAGTACAAATTAAAGAAGGCTCTAGGCATGGAAACCACCGACCCTACCGGAAAACTATCATGGTACAACGAGGAAATGGACGACTGTGCAAATGGTTATGCCTCATACATCCTCGAACAGGTAGAAGCCGCCAAAGAGACCTGCTCAGACGCGAAAGTACTAATTGAACAGCGCGTAGATTTCTCTCGCTGGGTTGAACAAGGCTTTGGAACAGCTGACTGCATCATCATTGCAGACGGAACCTTGAGAATATGCGATTACAAACATGGACTTGGTGTTCTGGTATCAGCTGATGATAATCCTCAAATGAAATGCTACGCATTGGGTGCCTTAGAACTGTTTGATGATATCTACGACATCGATACCGTCAGTATGACAATCTACCAGCCAAGGCGTCAGAACATCTCAACTTACGAGATTTCTAAAGAAGACCTGTATGCTTGGGCCGATGAAGTGTTGAAGCCTACTGCAGACCTTGCTTTCGCCGGAGATGGTAACTTTCTCTGTGGTGAATGGTGTGGATTCTGTAAAGCGAAACATGAATGTCGTGCAAGAGCTGAAGCAAATCTTATGCTTGCAAAGCTCGATTTCAAGCTTCCACCACTTCTTGAAGATTCAGAGGTTGAATACATCCTATCTCGTGCGGATGAGCTTGTCGCTTGGGCATCAGATATCAAAGAATATGCACTTCAACAAGCTATCAGCGGTAAGGAATGGTCTGGTTGGAAGTTAGTCGAAGGCCGTTCTAACCGTAGATATTCCAATGAAGAAGCTGTTATTCAAACTGTTACAGACGCAGGTTTTGACCCTTACGAGAAGAAACTTCTCGGTATCACTGCAATGCAGAAGTTAATTGGCAAAACCAGATTCAATGAGCTGCTTACTGCTTACATCGAAAAGCCACAAGGCAAACCTACTCTTGTGCCGGAGAGTGATAAACGCCCGGCAATGAACAACGCAAAAACTGATTTTATGGAGGAAAATTAAATGAACAAGAATGTAAAAGTATCTAATCCTATGAAGGTAATCACTGGTCCTGACACACGTTGGTCTTACGCTAACGTCTGGGAACCTAAGTCAATCAATGGAGGTACACCTAAATACAGCGTATCTCTTATTATCCCTAAGTCTGACACAAAAACTGTTGCTAAGATTGAAGCTGCTATCGAGGCTGCTTACAAGGAAGGCGAAGCTAAGCTCAAGGGCAATGGCAAGTCTGTACCTGCTCTTTCTGTCATCAAGACACCTCTTCGTGATGGTGATATGGAAAGACCTGATGACCCTGCTTATGCTGGTTGCTACTTTTTAAATGCAAATGCAACTTCTGCACCGGGTATTGTCGATGTAGACCGTAATCCTATTCTTACTCGCTCTGAGGTGTACTCTGGTGTATATGGTCGTGCCAGCATCAGCTTCTATGCTTTCAACAGCTCTGGCAACAAAGGAATCGCCTGCGGACTTAATAATTTGCAGAAAGTTCGTGACGGTGAACCTCTTGGTGGTAAGATATCTGCTGAGTCTGATTTCGCATCTGATGAAGATGACGATTTCCTTGATTAATGGAGGTGGCGACTATGGAAATGTTTCAGTCTATTCTCTTAATCATCCTTCTTGCTATCTGGCTCGTATTTAGTGTAGTGTTCCTTATCACTGCGGTACAGAACCTCATCAATGACCGCAAGCGCGAACAGCGCGAGGTTGAAAAGGACAAACGTGACCTTGAGTACCACGAAGCACGTATGAAGGAACTCAGCAAGTAAACCAAACTATTATTATTAACCGTGGAGGTGGTGGGAGCAATCCTGCCACCTTTATGTTTTAGAAAGGACAAACTAATGAAAACACTTAGTATTGATATTGAAACTTTCAGCGATGTACAGCTTCCGAAAACAGGCGTATATCGATACTGCGAGTCTCCTAATTTTGAAATATTGTTATTTGCATACAGCATAGATAATGGCCCTATTCAAGTAGTCGACCTTGCCTGTGGTGAAGAGATACCCGAAGATATAATAGCTGCTCTTGAAGATAATAATGTAATTAAATGGGCCTTCAATGCTTCTTTTGAACGTATCTGTCTCTCTCGCTTCTTAGGTTATCCTTCCGGCGATTATTTAAGCCCTGAAAGCTGGCGCTGTTCCATGATATGGGCAGCAACAATGGGACTACCCTTATCTTTGGAGGGTGTTGGTGCTGTATTAGGTCTTGAAAAACAGAAACTTACAGAAGGCAAAGACCTCATTAAATATTTCTGTCAGCCCTGCGCTGCTACCAAATCAAATGGTGGTAGAACCAGAAACAGACCTTTTCATGCTCCTGATAAATGGGAAGCCTTCAAACGATATAACATCCGTGATGTTGAGACTGAAATGGGCATCCAACAGAAACTACACAAATTCCCAGTTCCAGATAGTGTCTGGGAAGAATATCATATCGACCAAGAAATCAACGACCGTGGTGTCAGACTCGATATGGAACTTGTACATCAGGCCATAGAGATGGACTCACGCTCTCGTGAAGAATTGACTACTGCCATGAAAAATATAACTGACCTTGAAAATCCCAATTCCGTGCAGCAGATGAAACAATGGTTATCTGAAAACGGTGTAGAAACAGATAGTCTTGATAAAAAGGCTGTTGCTGAGCTATTAAAAGATGCTCCAGAAAAGCTCGCTAATGTTCTGACTCTTAGGCAACAGTTAGCAAAATCCTCTGTACGAAAATATCAAGCTATGGAGGAAAACGGTCTGCGAAGATGGTCGTGCTCGTGGTATGTTCCAGTTTTACGGAGCCAATCGCACCGGTCGCTTCTCTGGTCGTAATATACAGTTGCAAAACTTACCACAGAACCATCTTCCTGATTTAGCAGAAGCACGCGGTTTAGTTCGTTCCGGTGACTTTGAGGGCGTTGAGCTTTTATATGAAGATGTACCGGATACCTTATCTCAACTTATAAGAACAGCGTTTATTCCACGTGATACTACTCAATTTCTTGTTGCGGACTTTTCTGCAATCGAGGCTCGTGTTATTGCGTGGTTTGCCGGTGAAGAATGGAGACAAAATGTATTTGCCAATGGCGGCGACATCTACTGTGCTTCTGCATCACAGATGTTTAAGGTTCCGGTTGAGAAACACGGTATAAATGGCCACCTTCGTCAAAAAGGTAAAATTGCTGAATTAGCACTGGGTTATGGTGGTTCCGTAGGTGCTCTAAAAGCTATGGGCGCTATTGAGATGGGACTTTCTGAAGATGAGCTTCCTGCGCTTGTAGATGCGTGGCGCCAGTCCAATCCTCACATTGTGGAATTCTGGTGGGCAGTTGACCGTGCTGTTATGGAAGCAGTGAAATACAAGCATACAACAACAAAATATGGTCTGAAATTTTCTTGCAGAAGCGGTATGCTTTTTATTACTCTCCCTTCCGGCAGAAACCTTGCGTATGTAAACCAAAAATCGGTACTAACAAATTTGGTGGTTCCTGCATCACATATGAAGGTGTCGGCAGCACCAAGAAATGGGAACGCCTCGACTCCTACGGGCCAAAGTTCGTCGAGAATATTGTTCAGGCCACAGCTCGCGACATTCTCTGCTATGCCATGAAAACTCTGCAGCATTGTTCTATTGTTATGCATATCCATGATGAACTTGTAATCGAAGCCGACCCTCGTATGTCATTAGACGCTGTATGTAAGCAAATGGGAAGAACTCCACCTTGGGCTAAAGGACTTTTGCTTCGTGCAGATGGGTATGCAACCCCATTTTATAAAAAGATTAAATTCATCCGCTCAAACCGAGCGTTCATCTCCAGTGGAAATTAGAGGTGGACGCTCTTTTAGTCTGCCCGGAAAGGAGGACTATGGTATGAGCATCAATAAATACAACAGCGAAGGCTATCCTGACCCAACAGCACATAATGCATTGGTGAGTATTGAACAGGAACAACGTTCCCTTCGTGCTTTCAGGCCAATCGTATACATCTGCTCTCCCTTTGCTGGCGATATTGAAGCAAATGTAGAAGCCGCAAGACGATACAGCCGCTTTGCAGTGGATGAAGGATACATTCCTATTGCACCGCACTTATTGTTTCCACAGTTTCTTAATGATGCAGTCCCAAAGGAACGTGAGCTTGGATTGTTCTTTGGCAATGCCCTTATGAGCAAATGCTCTGAGATATGGGTATTCGGGAGTCGCATCTCATCTGGTATGGAATCAGAAATCAATTGTGCCAAGTGGAAAAATTACCGCTTGCGCTATTTCTCAGAAGAATGTATGGAGGTATAACACTATGTTTGAAATTAAAGAAAACAGACGCAGATTAAAGGACGGAACAGAAATCACCACCTACACCCGTGATGTAGTCAGCTGTAATCTCCTTGAAGTCGAAGCTGGAACAACAGGCTTTATGGGAGGCGATACAGGACATGGTGGCCGCACCTATTTCCGTATCAAAGATGAAGGCTGCACTGATATGGTGGTTCGCCTTATGCGTGACCGCTTCGGTGATACAGAAGGTTTTGAGGTAATGCTTGGTGGTGACTGTGAACTTGAAACAATGATTCGTGCACTCAAGTTTATTACTAAGGTGTTAGAGGATGAATCTAAGGAGGTGTATGACTGATGTTTACCATTTACAGTTCAGACGTTACTGGTAATCCCGGCAACTGCTCCTACCCTCATAAGCAGGTTATTCTCGACGAGGATAGCCTGAAAACTGCAATCAGCCATGATTATGTGTGTGCTGAGTACAAAAACAGCTACCGTAATGGCGATAACTTTATCGGCAGCGACTGTCTTCCGGTAGACTGCGATAATGACCATTCAGAAAATCCTGAAGACTGGATTACTCCTGAAAATGTTATGCATGCCTTTCCGGGTGTAACTTTTGTAGTCCACTACAGTCGTTTCCACAACAAAATAAAAAATGGCAAACCAGCAAGGCCAAAGTTTCATATTCTTTTTCCAATTAAATATGTTACCGATGCTACCCTCTATGCTGATATGAAAAACTGGTCAATTCCATCTTTCCTTACTTTGATACGCAGGCTCTGGATGCAGCTCGTTTCTTCTTTGGAACTGCTACTGCTGAGGTTGCCTTGTATCCGGGACGTATGAATTTAACAGAATATCTTGATGAGGATATTTTTGATGAAGATATGTCCGAGGGCCAGTACGATGGTTCCACTATTCCTGAAGGAAGTCGTAACGCCACCATGTCAAGATTTGCTGGTAAAGTCATCAAAAAATATGGTGATGGCGATAAAGCATATCAAGCCTTTATTGAAGAAGCTGCTAAATGTGTGCCACCACTGGATTCTTCCGAACTTTCAACAATATGGCATAGTGCTCAGCGTTTCTATGCTCGTGTTCAGCAGCAAGACGGATATGTTGCACCAGAAGTATATAACGACCCTTCTTGCTATAAACCAGAGGATTATTCCGATGTGGGACAAGCTGAAGTATTAGCAAAATACTTTTCTAACGAGCTTCGCTATTCTCCTGCAACACACTTTATTCGTTACTCTGACCATTACTGGCAAGAAAGCGAACCCGGAGCACAGGCCGTGGCTCATGAGCTTACAAGACGTCAGCTCAAGGAAGCTAACAATGATTTGCTGGAAGCACTCGATAAAATGAAAAACTGCGGTGCTCAGAACATTCTCGATAGCACCTCAAAATCAAAAGCTGAACAACTTATGAATGAAGAACAGCTAAAAGTTTATCAAGAATTTCTCGCTGCGAAGGCATATCAGGCATTTGCAGTTAAGCGTCGCGATTCCAAGAATGTTACATCAACCTTAAAGGAGTCGCATCCAATGCTTGAAATCTCTCCGAGGGATTTAGATGCAGACTGTTTTGCACTTTGTACCCCAGAAGCAACCTATGACCTTCGCAAAGGTATGAGCGGCGCTCGTGAACACTCACCAGAGGACTATATTACTAAAATCACCAGTGTGTCACCTAACCAGAAAGGTATGCAGATTTGGCTGGACAGTTTGAATCTTATCTTCCAACACAATCAAGAGCTTATTAATTATGTTCAGATGATTTGTGGTCTTGCAGCTATCGGTAAGGTTTATGTAGAAGCTCTCATCATTGCATATGGTGATGGTCGTAATGGTAAGTCCACCTTCTGGAATGCCATATCACGTGTGCTTGGTTTATATTCCGGCAATATCTCTGCAGACACCTTAACTGTCGGATGCCGCAGAAACATCAAACCTGAAATGGCTGAAGTGAAAGGCAAGCGACTTCTTATTGCTGCAGAAATGCAAGAAGGTGCCCGTCTGAATGATTCGACCGTCAAGCAGCTCTGCTCCACCGATGATGTCTTTGCGGAAAGAAGTACAAAGACCCATTTTCCTTCAAGCCATGCCACACGCTTGTGCTTTATACAAATCATCTTCCTCGTGTATCTGCATCTGATGATGGTATCTGGAGACGTTTAATTGTGATTCCGTTTAATGCTAAGATTACCGGCAGCAGTGACATCAAGAATTACAGTGAGTATCTGTATGACAACGCTGGTGAAGCTATCCTCGCATGGATTATTGAAGGTAGCAAAAAAGTCATTGAATTAGAATATCAAATTCCAGTTCCGGCTTGTGTACAGGAGGCCATCAATGAATATCGTAGCCAGAACGACTGGTTCTCACACTTCATCGAGGATAAGTGCGTTGTTGGCAACGGCTACAAGGAAAGCTCCTCTTCTCTCTATCAGGCGTATCGCAATTACTGTATTGATACCAATGAGTATGTGCGCAGTACCGCAGACTTCTATTTTGCTTTAGAGAATGCTGGCTATGAGCGTATCACACAGAATAGAAAACGCTACTTCAAGGGTCTGCGTATCCGTACAGAGGACGATTTTGAAGATGAATTTTTAGACTAAATAGAGATAATGACAAGGTGTATCAAGGTATATTTATAAACTTTTCTATAGGCTATAAAAATCAAATATATAAAAGTTAGGAAAATACCATTGATACACCTTGCATATCATGAAAATTAAACCCTGATGGAGGATGACAATGTTAGAAAAACAAATAGAAAACAAGTTAACAAGGTCGGTTAAAAAGTCTGGTGGGATTGCACTTAAGTTCGTGTCTCCAAGTTTCGCTGGAATGCCCGACCGCTTAGTCTTACTACCTGATGGGGTGTTTGCCTTTGTGGAGCTTAAGGCTCCGGGAAAGACGCCACGCCCTCTTCAGGTATCAAGACACAAAATGCTACGTTCACTTGGCTTTAAGGTTTATGTGATAGACAGCGCAGAACAGATTGGAGGAATGCTTCATGAACTTCTCACCACATAATTATCAATCCTATGCCATTGATTATATTGAAACACATCCTGTGGCAGCAGTACTCCTCGACATGGGTCTTGGAAAAACCGTTATTTCACTGACTGCCATCGCAGACCTTCTGTTTGACAGTTTTGAAGCACATCGTGTTTTGGTGGTTGCTCCGCTTCGAGTAGCTCATGATACATGGCCTGCTGAAATTGAAAAATGGCAACATCTAAACGACCTGACGTATGCAGTAGCTGTTGGCACTGTAAAAGAACGCAAAGCAGCTCTTATGGCTGGAGCAGATATCACCATTATCAACAGAGAAAACTTAGGATGGCTGATTGATAGCAGCGGCTTTCCATTTGATTACGATATGGTAATCATCGACGAGCTCTCTTCATTCAAAAATCATAAATCCAAACGATTCCAGTCTTTGATGAAAGTCAGACCCAAAATAAAACGAATTATTGGTTTGACCGGAACTCCTTCTTCAAACGGTCTTATGGACTTATGGGCAGAATTTAAGTTAC
>Ga0268356_10430_pt1 | contig 10368 bp, 14 predicted proteins | sample BioMet10_FD_194415 | JGI IMG/M metagenome (GOLD analysis project Ga0268356, IMG submission 194415) | Sewage microbial communities from Oakland, California, United States - Biofuel 10 (PacBio Assembly) | ecosystem: Engineered > Wastewater > Sewage > Unclassified | place: USA: California | collected...
ACCATGGAGCTTCAGAAAAAGCCAGCAGTCCATTTGGAACTTTCGGCAACATGAAATCCGGTGGAATGAGTTTCAATACAATGAGCTTCCGTACACCTCAACAAGATAAGTATGATAAAGTCACTGTCATTCAAGAATTATTGAATGAAGTCTTCGGTAAAGGACATTGAAATCACTCTCGACGAGAAAGATAAAAGAAACATTGATGAAGAGAAAAATCCAGAAGGAATTTTATACTATATTGTTTATTTCCAGGGCAAGAAAATCAAAATGACATCCGATGACTTTTACTATATCTATGCATCTGAGAACATGAAAAAGTTCCTTGCTGCGCAACTGTTTGAAGTGAAACAACATACCAAGTAGGAAAATGATTAAGGAATTTGAAAATAGCAATGTCAGATATAATTATATCATTAGTAATATTTTTATATCAGTACGTGTATTTCGATTGTATATGTTTTAATTATAGGGTTAACAGTTGAAAACAACAGGTCAATAGTTGTTCTAATGATTCTAGTAATGCTACTACTAGTGAACCTATTCAACAGAGCAACAACACTAGTGATCTTGTTATTACAATATCACTTATTGTTATAATTATAGCCTTTGCAATTTCCAACGTTTGGTTGCAAATAATCCATGGAAATATTATTTTATTTTTACAATAATGATGGTTTTACAAAGATCTGTAGAAGCTATTCAATCGTTAAAAATTGTTCAAACTGCAATTAGTACTGGCGAAGGAAATCTTTCAACAAAAGAGATGATTTCAATCACAATTGCTGCTTCCTTTATACTTTTGTTAGAGCCATATGTAACTAATTTTAATATATTTAATTTAATAGGATTGTTAAACAATTCATCCTGTTTGATATACTTACAGTTTTTGCTTTTTCATCTATTATTTTTGTATATACTTTCATGCTTTGTGTATTGTTGCCAGTCAATTTTTATGCATTAGTTTCATTATTTAAATTAGCGTATAAACTTTCGCCGTGTAAACAGTCGATTAACAAAACGATTAATAAGTTCATTGAAAACAAAGATAAACCAGTGGCTCATCCTGATTTGTTGCATCGTTCAATGCTCTATATACATTCAATATCAAACATAAGTGTTGTGCTCAAATTCTTAATAATTATATCTTCTTATATACTCACTTTAATTGAATCTTTTTTAGTGGTTGTCATAGGAATCTTTACAGCAGCACTTGGTTACTTCTTCATGCTAATTTTACTCATTAACGAAAGTTTTTCATCTTTTATAAATGGCTCAAGTCGTTAACAGATAAGCGAATATTGTCCATATCAACAAAATTTGCTGTGATTTTTTCTCTAGCATTCTCCGTTATCATTAATTGATATTATCCAATATTTCGTGATTATGCTGCCAGCACACCGGCATTCGAGTTTACAGCTAGTGCAATAATTATTCCTCTAATATTTGAATGGATTTACTCCATTCGAAACAGAAAGTACAAATAAGTTTTTTTGAATTCATTTAATGATCTCACAATTGAACATACATTAGCTGACGATTAATATGTGCTTATGACTTATAAATGAGTAATGTTTAGTATGATTTTATGGGTTATAATATTTGTATTAGTGTAGTACGTTGTTTAGGAGGAAGCATGTTACAAGAAAGCAACCGCATCGAATTCAAGAGCATTTTAAATGACAAGTTAGAAAAAGAAGTTGTGGCTTTCTTGAACAATCAGGAAGGCGGCATTCTTTATATTGGCCTTGATGATAGTGGGCACCCTGTCACATCCTCTGATTTAGATGCCACTCAGCTTAAAATTGCTGATAGGATCAAGAATAACATTCTTCCATCCACCCTTGGACTATTTGATATTGTAACGGAATCTATTGAAGGAATTGATGTCATAAAAGTTCTGATTTCCAGCGGTCTTGAAAAGCCATATTACATAAAGAACCAGGGCATGTCCCCTAATGGCTGTTTTACAAGAGTAGGTACCTCTACACAGCCAATGACAACAGCCATGATTGATGATCTGTATGCAAGAAGAATCCATACCACATTGCGTAACATTGCCTCTCCGCGTCAGGATTTGAAATTTGCTCAGCTCAAGATCTATTATCAGGAACGTGGGTCAGAGCTTACGGATCATTTCGCAAAAAGTCTGGAGCTTTTGACTCCAGATGGCAAATACAACTATATTGCTTATCTGCTGGCTGATGAAAATGGCGTTTCCATTAAGGTAGCCAAATATGCTGGAAAAGACAAAGTAGATCTGATTGAAAATGAAGAATATGGATACTGTTCTTTGATTAAGGCAACTTATGCTGTATTGGATAAGATGAAGATAGAAAATACCACGCTTGCTAAAGTCACAAGTACAGCACGGATTGAAGAGAACCTCATCGATCCAGTGGCAATGCGTGAGGCTATCGTGAACTGTATTGTGCATAATGACTTCACACGTGAAATTCCACCTGTATTCGAAATCTATTCCGATAAGATCATCATGACGTCCTATGGTGGACTGATTCCCGGTCAGAGCATTGATGACTTCTTCAGCTGCAGCAGTATGCCTAGAAATAGAGAACTGATGCGTGCATTTAAAGATGTTGGATTAGTAGAACAGCTTGGATCAGGTATGAGCAGGATACTCAAAGCCTATGACAGAAATATCTTTCAGATTTCAGACCATTTCATAAAAGTAATATTTCCGTATAAACATAGCGAAAATGTCTCAGATGTCACCAAAGATGTCACCAATAATGTCACCAAAGATGTCACCAATAAAAATTCTAATGGTTCATCACAAATAGATGATGATTCTAACGCTGAAGATACAATATTGAAGCTTATGGAAGATGACTCAAAGATTACAATCAGTCTAATAAGTGATCATTTAAGAATTGGTCCTCGACAAGTAAAACGTATTATTAAAAAGCTGTCGGAAGATAATAAGGTCACTCATATTGGGGCAGCTCGTAATGGCTCTTGGAAGGTCAATCATTAAAGATATTTTATTTTGATGAATTAAAAATGGTGGATATTTTTCCACCATTTTCATTCTCCAAATTTACGTTGTTTGGGCCAAATACTTCCACCTAAGATGCCGCTTTTATTTGATTTGAAATAGTCCTGTTGCGTCTCATCGTCTTCCTTTTTATCCTCTTCCTGCTTTGTATCTTCACCGGCAAGTCTCTTTATTGCCACCTCCTCAAGTACTTCATCATAAGGTTTGGATGCCTTGAAGAGACTGCGAAGAGTGTCTTTATCCGTTGTGATTTTGTAGGCATCAAATTGAATTCCAAAGGACATTCTATCCTTGACCGCTGCCAGCCGTACTTCCTCCAATGTCTTTTTTTCAATGTTCAGGAGTCTTTTTGTGGCGGCGGTCTGAGCATTGAAGTAGGGCTCTACGATTGCCCTCAGTGTAGTCTCCATCATGTCCATATAGGCATCTGATGTAGAACTATCAATCACTTTGGCGTAGTATTCACGGATGCATCTGGTGATGATATCAGCACGTTTGACTGGGATTGGTCCCATCATATCTTCCTGTGCTGCTGCTTTTGCCTCAATCTCTTCCAGCATCTGCTGGGTCTTGGCATCTGTCTGACTTGAAAATACTCCAATATTTCTCATATGACTACCATACCTTCATTGAAGAATAGTAGTATTATTTCCTGTATACTTTGATTCTGTTTGTGGCTGGTTATTGTGAAATAAATTAATAGTATATATGAATGAAGAAAGATGCACATCAAAGAAATAGATTTTTCAATTATTGCAATCAATAATATGATTTCTTTTTTTGAAAACGAGGAGAATCAAGCCAAGCACTGCCACAATCAATCCAGTTACAAACAATCCGACAGGAGAGAAATATATATACTGCCAGCCACCATATTCTGCCATCAACTTGCTGAGTTGATAGTCATAGTCACTCATTCGTCCAAAGCCGAAACCAGCCAATCCAGCTCCTCCTCCGAGCATAAGAACACCAAATATTTTCCCTTCTATATCATTTCCCTTTTTATAAATCTGAGTAAAGAAGAAAATGGACACCACTAATATTGCTATCAGAATCAATAAAGTCTTAACTTCAATCATAAAATCTCCTTATTATTTATGATTAATAATAATATATATCTGCACATTACTCTACTCATTTATCAAATTTTCTTGTTCGAGTTTAACCAAACATCGCAAGAATTCGCCCTCCTCTAAACAAATGTGAAGGTGGGGGATGAATTGCGCACAAAAGTGTGCTATAATCTATTCAGTCGTAAAGGAGCGGATCGTCTGCAGGTTCGCATAATAATTATGAAAATGGACACAAATAATCATTCAGTGTTTTTATTGTATTATCATCTGATCCTGGTGGTGAAATATCGCCGGAATGTCTTCAATGACGATATGTCAGACTATGCACGGGACATCTTCGCAAAGATCGCACCTGATTACAACATCACGCTGCTGGAATGGGACCATGATGGTGACCATGTCCATGTGATGTTCAAGGCACAGCCGAACTCTGAGCTCTCCAAGTTCATCAATGCATACAAGAGCGCCAGTTCAAGGCTGATCAAGAAGGATTTCCCGGCAGTGAAGAAGAGACTATGGAAACAGAATTTCTGGAGCCAGAGCTTCTGTCTGTTGACAGCAGGCGGGGCTCCGATTGAAGTGATAAAAGAATATATAGAAAGCCAAGGTGAACGATGATCCTAAGAGCGGCAAAGTACAGGCTGTATCCCAACAGATCTCAGGAAGAGTTCTTTTCCAAGTGCTTTGGCTGCTCACGCTTCATCTGGAACAAGATGCTTGCGGACAAAGAAGAATATTACAAGCAGAATGGCAAGACATTGAATGTCACACCAGCAAAATATAAAGAAGAGCACCCTTTCCTGAAGGAAGCGGACTCGCTCGCCTTGGCCAATGTGCAATTGGATCTCAAGAAGGCCTACAGTGCATGGCTCAATGGGAATGCCAGAAAGCCAAGGTTCAAATCAAAGAAGAAGTGCCGTGCAGGCTGCACGACCAATAACCAGAAAGACACTGTCGCTGTGAAAGAGGACCATATCCGTCTGCCAAAGGCCGGACTGGTCAAGGCCAGAATCCATCGTCCAGTGCCAGAAGGAGCCACATTGAAATCGGCGACTGTCAGCAGATCAGCATCGGGCAGGTATTACTGCTCGGTCCTTTTTGAAATACGGGAAAAAGAGAAGTCACCAAGGGGCGCCGTCGAGAAGTACCGGGTCATCGGGCTCGACTACAGCTCCCCTCATTTCTATGTGGACCAGGATGGGCATGCATGTGATGGGCCGCACTGGCTCCGTCAGAAAGAAAAGAAGCTGGCCCGTTTGTCGAGACAGCTTTCAAGAAAGAAGAAAGGATCCAGCAACTGCAGCAGAGCCAGAAAGAAGCTGGCCATTCTCCATGAACAGATAGCCAACAGCAGAGAGGACTTCTGCCATCAGCTGAGCAGGAAGACAGCCAATTCCTGTGACGCCGTGATCGTAGAGGACCTCAGCATGAAGGCAATAGCAGGCAGCCTGCATCTGGGCAAGGCAACAAATGACAACGGCTTTGGAATGTTCCGCCGCTTCCTCAAGTACAAACTCGAGGAACAGGGCAAGTACATGATCACAGTTGACCGGTACTATGCAAGTACACAGACCTGCAGCGTATGCGGCACAAAGAACCCAGAGACAAAGGACCTGAAAGTAAGGAAATGGACCTGTCCTGTATGCGGCACAGTACATGACCGCGACAGGAACAGTGCTGTCAACCTGAAGCAGGAAGGGATCCGTATCTTAGAAGAAAAAAAATGTCATGGTGCTGTAGGACATCATGACTGAGACAAGGTACCGCAGGGACTGCGGGAACCAATACGCCTGTGGAGACTATGTAAGACGTGCTATCGACAGACACTGGAGACAGTGAGGCGCAGCAGTCATTGAAGCAGGAAGCTCCGACCTCTTAGCGTATGCGTAGGTCGGGGTAGTTCACCTCGTCATTGCCTGTACAATTTCTGTACTCTTCCCTGTTGTAAGTATCCAGAACAATGCATTAGGAATAAGTCCTTAAGCAGCTTTAGCTGACTATCGAGAATATTCTGACCGCGTTCCACTGCACACGGCTTGGCAAAGTTGATTTCCTGCGTTCCTTTTTTGACAACAATCAGCATCACACTCATATCAAACTTTTTCCGCAGCTTCTTCAGATAACGGTCACAATTGGATCACCTGCTTTTACACAGTCTCCCTGATGTTTCAAGATAGTGAACCCATCTCCATTAGCCTGTACAGTATCAATTCCAATATGTACCAGCAGTTCAGTGCCATCTTTCATTGTAATACCATAGGCATGACCGGTGGGGAACAGTACACTGAGAATTCCGTTGGCTGGAGAACTGAGAGTCACTTCATCTTGTAAGAATGCAAAAGCCGTACTAGTACCCATCATCTGCTGGGAAAACACATCATCCGGTACCGCAGCGATATCAATCATTCTGCCGTCCGCAATCGCAACGATTGACTGATCATCCACCTGCAGCGTACCGCAGTCTTCTTTTTTCTTAAACAGTCTCATCATAGGATTACTTCATGACAGCTGACAATATTGCTGCAGCTTCATCTCTGCCGAAAGTCTCTGCATTGATCAACAGATCATAGGTCTGCTTATCTCCCCAGGCAGTGTGACTGTGTGCTTTATGATAATTGATCCGGATGTTGTCTTCTTCCTGAATCTTGGCTGGAATCTCTTCGGAAGGCAGATCTTTATACAAAGGACTCAGCTTTGCCCTCTCAATCTTGGCTTGCATATTATCTGCATAGGTCAATACAGAAATGCAGGAGTATCCCTTCGCTTCAATCATTTCCTTTACTGCCCGGTCATGGATCAAGCACGGTCCTTTCGCTAGAGCTGCATCAATTGCTTGATCAAATGCCGCATCGATCTTCTGATATTCTGGATCCGTCACCAGTTCTTCTTTAGAATATTCCCTTTTACGATATCTTTCTTCAAATGCTTCCACTTCTTCAAGTGTAATTCCGCTTTTTGGGCTTTCTTCCAATAGGATCATTGCATCATAATAAGCGTATCCCGTCTGTTGGCATGCAATCATACCAATCATCCTGCCCATGGAGCAATATTCACTGTCCAATACAACGCAGTAAGGTTTTGTATACTTTTTTTCAAATTCTTTTTTCCCGGCGGTACTTGCCATGTTCCGAATGTCTTCTGCCATAATTACACCTCTATAGTTCCTCTCCATTAGAATCACATACGTTCTGATACCATGCGTAACTGTCTTTCTTGATTCTGCGGTAGGTACCATTTCCTTGATCATCTCCATCGACATACAGGAAACCATATCGTTTGGACATTTCGCCGGTAGACAAAGACGGAAGATCCAAGGCTGCCCACGTCGTATAACCGATGACTGGAATACCATCCAGATCTACTGCCTTCTTCATTTCCAGGATATGATCACGAAGATAATCAATCCGATATTGATCATGGATTCTGCCGTCTGTCACAGTGTCTTTCGCACCGATGCCGTTTCTCAACAATCATCAAAGGAGTTGATATGTATCATAAAGATAATTCAAGGCATATCGAAGTCCTTTTGGATCAATTGCCCAGCCCCCATTCCGTCTCCTTTAAGTAAGGATTCTTATATCCGGTCTGAATCCCATTCAAACCTTTATAAACTCCGTTCGTCTTTTCTCCTGTAACATGCGTCAGATAATAGCTGAAGGAAATAAAATCAACGATCCCTTCTTTCATAATTTCTAGCATCCCCATCCTGTTCTGGCAGAACAACATGATTCCGTTCCATCCATTTTACACGGTGCTGCGGATACTTTCCTCTTGTCTGTACATCAACATAGAACATCATCTGATGATCAAATCCACGTATGAAGAACATCTTCCGGATTACATGTATTCGCATAGGTGAAGTGACCGCAGTACATCATACCGACCTGATTCTGCGGATCAATCTCATGGGCTGCTTTGACAGCCAAAGCACTGGCAAGAAACTGATGGTAGGAAGCGGTCGCTCTTTCCTGCTCACTTGGATTGAGAAGACCCCCAGCGACCCACGGTTGTGTAGACATACAGTTGATTCATTAAAGGTCAGCCAATACTTTACCAAGCCCTTGTAACGAAGCAGAATTGTACGTGCATATTTTCAAATAGACCGACTGTCTCTCTGCCGCCCCAGAAGCCATATTTTTTTAAGCCCAGCGGGATATCAAAATGAGACATCGTTACGATTGGCTCTATCTGATGTTGACGGAGTCTCTGAAAGATATCCTCATAGAACTTTAATCCTTCCTCGTTCGGCTCTGCATCATCGCCGTTGGGAAAGATACGGCTCCAGGCAATGGACATCCGAAATGCCTTGATATGCATGCCCGCCAGCAGTTCAATATCTTCTTTATATTGATGATAGAAATCCGAGCCCTTGCGGCTTGGATAAATCTCATTTTCCAGGATTCCTTCTGTGATCTTTCGCTTAACTTCTTTTGTGCCAAGGGTCATAACATCTAATGTTGTGAGACCTTTTCCGCCTTCGTTAAATCCGCCTTCATTCTGTCCAGCGCACTCTGCTGTACCCCATAGAAAATCCTTTGAAAATGGCATGACCGTTCTCCTTTATTTTTATGCTTCTTCTTTGATTCCTAAGATAAGCTCTGCAACGAAAGCCGCCGCAAAGGCAATCGCTGAACCAATTGCTGCATAGATCATGACCTGCATTGATCCGTTCTCCGGGATGAAGGATGGCAAGGCAAAGATACTTGGCGGTACCTGTGCATATCTGCCAACATTCATAATGCCAAGGAAGAACCCTCCAATGGCGCCGCCAATCATCGTTGCATACAACGGTCTGCGGTAAGGAAGTGAAATGCCATATAAAGCAGGTTCTGTAATGCCACAAACAGCTTCTACAGCACAGGATGCTGCAAGTGCTTTCTTTTCCTTATTCTTTAGTTTGAAGGATGCTGCAAGATTGGCACCACCAGCGGCAATGTTGGATACCAGCATGCCTGGCCCTGCAATATGATCAATTCCTGATGTTGCAAGTTCATTGACACCTAGTGGGATCAGTCCGTAATGCATGCCAGTCATGACAAGCAGCGGCGTCAATGCACCGACTACGGTTGGAATCAGCCAGAAGCAATCCCGTTCAATGCTGTAATCCCCATTGCGAATACCTGGCCTAATTCATTGCCCAAAGGTCCAAGGACTAAGAATGTAATTGGCGCAACAATCATAAATTCGACCATCGGTGCAATGACCATACGGATTTCTTTGAACATATGCTTCGTAATAAATGGTTCCACGTACGACATCAGCCAGATTGCCAGCATGATTGGAATGATCGATGAAGAATAATTTACACTTGGTACGGTGATGCCGAATAGTTTAATTGCTTCTCCGGACTGTTTCGCCGCAGCCATCATGGAAACAAACGTCGGTGAGATCATCATTGCCCCAATGGAAGCACCAAGGTAAGGATTAACCTTGAATTTCTTCGAAGCAGAGAAACCTAAGAGCACCGGCAGAAAATAGAATGGTGCATCGCCAATGAAGTTAAGCATTTGATAAGTCGTGGAAGCTTTTGCCAGCCAGCCTGCTGCAGCTAGAACGGCAAGCAGTGCCTTGATCAGTCCGCCGCCGGCAAGTGCTGGTACGATTGGAAACACAGAACCAGAAATAATATCTAATGCTTTTGTCAGAAAGTTGCCCTTTTTTTAGTTTCCGCAGCAGGCTCTTCTTCATCTGGCTGAGTTCCGGATGTCTTATCTGCATCTACCAATTTACTGATTTCATCATAGACGAATGTCACATCGTTGCCAATGACAACCTGGAATTGTCCGCCTTTATTAACAATCCAACGACACCTTTGATATTCTTGATGGCAGCCTCATCTGCTTTTGCTTCATCTTTCAGTGTGAAACGGAGTCTTGTTGCACAGTGCCCGACATTAGCAACATTCTCATTGCCGCCAATCTTTGCGAGCACTTCTGTAGCGATTGCTCTGTAATCCATATTCCCTCCTGTACCAGCCGTTGACCGGTGTTGATACCAGAAATATAGAGATTTATAAATTTCTTTGCCAGAATTCCGTAACCGCTTTCAATTCTGTTGCAGGAATTGTCATAAGAATACCGCTTTTCCTGCAACAGTGTTGTTTTATCAGACCTCGTACTGACGATGTCTGCGCATTAGGGAATATATGTGAAAATGCTATAATAGAGAAAAGGATTCAATAAAGGATGTGTATATATGATGCTCTATGAGATTCTGGAAATCACGAAGATTTCACCGGAAATTGAACAGTCCATTTCAACGTATATTGCATCATCCCAA
>Ga0268356_11259_pt1 | contig 10337 bp, 10 predicted proteins | sample BioMet10_FD_194415 | JGI IMG/M metagenome (GOLD analysis project Ga0268356, IMG submission 194415) | Sewage microbial communities from Oakland, California, United States - Biofuel 10 (PacBio Assembly) | ecosystem: Engineered > Wastewater > Sewage > Unclassified | place: USA: California | collected...
GCTACCCTCAAGTAGGAACTGAAATATAAAACCTACTTGGGGTATTTCAATGTCTAGACACAGTAAGATTAATCCAAACGGAAAAAGTAGAAGCAGTAGAAAAGTATTTACGAGACGAAGCGAGTCAGAATCTTGTCGCAAAAGAATAATCACATTTCCACTGGCACGTTTCGGGATTGGATAAGCATTTATGAAGCTGAGGGTCCGGGTTGGCTTACTCGAACAACCAAAGAACCGGTGCTATCCAAAAAGTTTGAAGATGGCAGCCGTCCTTGACTATCTGGATGGAAAGGATTCCCTTCAGAATCTTTGTAAAAAATACAAAATTCGTTCTCGCATGTCAGCTCAGGCAGTGGATCAAGGTGTATAATGACGGTAAAAGACTAAGAGAATTTACCGGAGGCTCATCGATGAAGAAAGCAGGATCCACTACTTATGAAAACGACTGAAGATCGTCAGGGATTGTCTGGAAAATGACAGGAACTACGGTGCCATGGCCATCAAATATCATTGCTCTTACCAGCAGGTCCGTAACTGGGTTAAAAAATACGAAGAAATGGGAGAGGCTGGTCTGGAAGACCGCCGGGGGCACCGGATCGGTTCACAGCCCAGCCGTACACCGGAAGAAGACCTGCGGGACCGGATCGCCGAATTGGAACACAGGAACAAGAACCTGCAGATGGAGAATGATCTGTTAAAAAAAGTAAAGGAATTGGAAGGGAGGAATCGCCGCTATCATTAACCCGTCATCTTTATGCCTATGAAGCCATTCGGGAATTATCTGTTGAAAAGGGATATCCGGTAAGTCAGCTTTGCGGATACCTCCATCTTTCACGGTCTGCCTATTATCATTGGCTCAGACAGCCTAAGAGTGACAATGAATTAGAAAATGAAAAGATTGGGGCAACCATCCGGAAGATTCATGGAGCTCATCCGGACATGGGCTATCGCCGCATCCGTGATGAACTGGCCGGTCACTACGGGATCGATGTGAATGACAAGCGCATCCTCCGGATCTGCCGGAAGAAGAACATCGTGTCCACGATCAAGTGGCGGCCGAAAAGCTGTACGAAATCCGACAGGAATCCCGATCACATCGCCAGGAACTATCTCAATCGTGATTTCCATGCGGATGCGCCAGACGAAAAATGGTTGACGGATATCACTGAGTTCAAGTATTACATCGGTACTGAAGTCCATAAAGTCTATTTAAGTGCCATCCTGGACCTGTACGACCGCCGGATCATCGCACCGGCAATCAGGGATCATAACGATAATGCCCTGGTGATGGCGACCTTTAATGAGGCCGTCCGGCTGGAACCTGATGCCCATCCGCTGTTCCACAGCGACCGCGGGTTCCAGTATACCAGCGCCCAATTCCGGATGTGTTTGAAGGCCCATCACATGAAGCAGAGCATGTCCAGGGTTGCCCATTGCATCGACAATGGACCGATGGAAGGCTTTTGGGGCATCCTGAAACGGGAAATGTATTACGGCCATCGTTTCACCAGCCGGGAGGCACTGGTCACCGCGATAACGACTTATATTGATTACTATAACAACGGGCGTCTGCAGCGCAAGCTGGGGGTGATGACACCAATGGCGTATCATGATCATTATCAATCAGCAGCGTAAAAATACCGCCAGCCGATAACTCAACTGACGGTACAAAAAATTATTATTTTTTATTGTCCTCTTGACGGGGAGCACACCATCCGGAGCAAGCGTCTTTTGGTTTCAGATATGTTTTTATCCCGCCGGATCAAACCGTCGGCGTACCGCAGTCGGGGCAGAATTTCCCGTTGACCATCTTCCGGCAGTTGGGGCAGAAGCGGTCCCCTGAGGGTGCCGCGGCCTGCTGGGGCTGGGCCGGAGCAGCGGGCTGGGCTGGCTGCTGGGGCGCAGCCTGCTGGCCCATGGCACCGGCCATCTGGCTGGCCATCTGCATGCCCATGGCCATCTGGGCGCCCATGGCCCCCATGTTGCCGCCGTCCTTTTCCATGCCGTCGGCCATGGCGATGGTGGCGTAGCGGTTCACATCGCCTACGAAGGCCTGTCCCGCCACCTTTTCCGCCATGCGCTGGACTTCTTCGGGGTAGTTGAAGTTCTGGATGGTGAAGTCCGCCACGCCCAGGCCGATGTCAAAGAGTTCCTTGTCCAGTTCCTCTTCGATCTGCTTGCTGAGCTTGCGGCTGTTCATCTGCAGGCCCAGCAGGGCGTTGACGCCGATGCACTGCTGGCCGTTGAGGATGGCTTCCGCCACGATAGGGTTGAGTTCCCCCAGGATCCGTTCCGACACGTCTTCAATGGCGAAGGTGTCCTTGATCCCGGCGATCTTTTCGATGAAGACCTGGTAATCCCGGAAGGTGATGATCAGGTTGCCGTTGCAGCCCACGGGGATACCCGCCGGCACTTCCGGCGTGGGGATCATGATCCGCTGGCGGGTGCCCCACTGGAGGAGCAAGCTCCTTGCTGTTGATGAAGTACACTTCCGCCCGCATGCCCGAGTCGCCCCGGAGGTTGACGATGCCCTTGAGGGTCGACAGGAAGGGGACGATGTCCGACATCACGTCATAGCTTCCGGGCTTTTCAAAAACCCCTTCCACGGCACCGTTAGCGTAAAAGATCGCCTTCTGCCCGGTGCGGATGATGAGCTTCGCACCTTTTTTGATTTCGTTCTTGGGCCATTTGTAAAACAGGACATCATCCCGGAATTCTTCCCACTCGATGGTGTCTTTTCCTTGTCCAAACCAAGCCATATGTTTTTTCTCCTTTGTTTTTAAAATTCATATAGGCAATTGTTAATTGCCAAACCCCTTGATTTTGTGGGGTCTCCTACATTTTATATATAAATTTTCTCTCCACTTGTAGTAAAATTGAATCATCACAAACAATTGAATACTAGCAAATGGAGGAGAAAATTTATGTCTGTTCGTTGCCACCAGATCTCTTTAAAAGAAGCTTTTGCCCAATGCCAGGATTTGCTCATGGAGGACACCCCTTCTTTTTTCAAGATCCTTGATGACTATGTGGTTTTGGATGATTTCATCCCGCCTGGCTTTTCCAGTGCCTTTTATAAACATCTGGGTCGGAATCGTCTTTATCCACTTTCTGGTTTCTTATCGGCCCTCATCCTGCAGAAGATCTTTTCCATCCCTACGGATGCGATGCTGATTCTTTTCCTCGGGTTATGTCAGGAGCTCCGGGATTTCTGTGGCTTTTCAAAGGTTCCCGATGCTTCCCTCTTCACCCGTTTCAAACAGGATTTCCTGCCTTATATTGAGCAGATGTTCTCCAACATGGTTGATGTGACGGAGCCCATCTGTCAGGCCATGGATGCTTCCCTTGCTCAAACTTTGATTTTTGATACCTCGGGCATCGAACTTTATGTGGCCGAAAACAACCCCAAAATCTCAATGCCCTATCCGCCGGTTAAAATCTTTTTATAAGAACCGCCCGGATGTGGATCCTTACCGCATGGCCTATGGCCTCATGCCGGCACAGGCCGCTGCCTGCCCTCACGCCAAACAGATGTATATCAATGGCCATTTCTGTTATGCGGATAAGTTTGCTGTGTTGACCAATGGTCTCGGCGTCGTTCGACATATCGCTTTTTTGGATGATCCGGATTTCCATGCTTCCCATCCTGCCTTGACTTCAGACCGGAAAGTTGGCTCGCCTGAAAGGGATAAATCCCTTGGCGATTCTTCCGCTCTTCAACCGGTCCTGAAGGATTTCTTTTCCTGTCATCCCGATTGCCATCCTTCCGTTTTTCTCGGTGATGCTGCTTTTGATTCGGCCGCTTCTTATGGCCTGCTGTTGCATGATTTCCACTTTTCCAAGGCGCTTATTCCTTATAATCCCAGGAATAAAGGTTCCTTGAAAAAGGTTGGCTACAATGAATATGGCTATCCGACTTGTCCCAATGATCCTTCCCTTACCATGAAATATCTCGGTATCACCAGGGAAAAGGGACGGGCTGACCGAATCAAATGGGGCTGTCCCAGAATGCACTACGACCATGGATGGATTTGTGATTGTGAGACACCCTGCACGACGGCCAAATGTGGCCGCACGGCTTATACTTACGATAATATGGATCTTCGGATGTTTCCTGGTATCCAGCGTGATTCCGATCAGTGGGTGGCTCTTTACAAAGTCAGGGCCTCCATCGAACGGACCATCGCTCATTTCAAAACCAACCTGTGTGTGGCTGGCAGAAAATCCAGAAATCATTTGACGACCAAAGCGGATGTTTTCCTGGCCGGTATCGCAAGCCTTTTGACGGTCATTGTTGCCAGCCGGATGAATTGTCCACAATTTCTTCGAAGTTTAAAACCGCTGATTGCCTGATTGGTGCCCCTTTTGGTCTTGATTCCTCCGAGCTTGGTTTTGCTCGCCCTTTTTAATCTTATTTCTTCTTTTTACCTGTGGATAACTCAGTTTTGCTTTGAGTTCTCATTTATCAATTACCTACAAAATCATTGTGCCATAACAATTTAATGCTGTTGTATATAATATATATTGTTCTTGGGGAAAAGTCAAATTTTATCAGGATGAATTTAAGGTTTTCTTGCGTATTAAGGGATTATTAAGTTATAATCGCATTTTATTCATTAATTTAATCTATATTTTATTGCATATTGCAATAAATTTATCCGGTTGTAATCAAAATAAAATCAAATTGTAACTTAAATAATGCCATTTTATAGGTGGCAGCCATTTCCCCTTTTTTCCTTTATCTGCTATAATAATTTATATTAATTCTAAACTACAAGGAGTTCACTATGACATCTACATTTTTTGAAACCATTAAAAACCGCCGCACTTACTACGCCATTGGGTCGGATTCCCCAGTTTCCGACGATAAGATCAAAGAAATTGTCGGGAATGCCGTAAATCTGGTTCCCTCAGCCTTTAACAGCCAGAGCGCCCGGGCGGTCGTCCTCCTGGGGAGACGCCCACCAGAAGCTGTGGAGCATCACCCTGGAAACCCTGCGCAAGCTCGTCCCCACTGAAGCCTTCAAGGCCACCGAGGACAAAATCGCCTCCTTTGCCGCCGGCCATGGCACCGTCCTGTATTTTGACGACATGGAAACCATCGAAGGACTCCAGGCCCAGTTCCCGTCCTACAAGGACAACTTCCCCATCTGGGGCCAGCAGGCCAACGGCATGCTCCAGTTCACTGTGTGGTCTGCTTTGGAAGAAGCCGGCCTGGGAGCTTCCCTCCAGCACTACAACCCCCTGATTGATGACGAGGTCAAGGCCAACTGGCAGCTTCCGGAAAAATGGAAGCTCATCGCGGAAATGCCCTTCGGCGCCCCCACCGGCCAGCCGGGACCCAAGGATACCATGGCCCTGGAAAAACGAATGCTTTCCTTTGATAAGTAAATAAAAAATGAATGACCACCGGCCATCCTCTGGAAAGCGGAGCGGACCGGATGAAAAAAAACCAACCTCTCCTGGCATCCCGCCGTGGAAGGTTGGTTTTCTTTCTGGAAAGAGCTCCCTCAAGGGGCTGATATCCCCTTATGTGGCTTCTCTTATGTGTAATATATTGCGTTTTGCAATGATTTTTATGAGTTTATTCGGGAAAATCCCCTTAATGTCCCCTTCTCCGGTCGTATTCTGCGTGGAAGTAGCTTTGCTTGTCCGAATACATATCGTGATCCGCTTCCTGCTCCACCTCTTCCAGGGAGCGGCCGCAGTCCGCTGCATACACAGCGCTGCCCCGGGCGATGCTCAGAGGAATCCTCACATCCTCCCGGCGGTTGCGGGCTTCCAGGACTTCGTCCAGATTCCGGATGCACTGATTGTACCCGTCGTCCTCGCCTTGCTCCAGGGCCAGGAAGACCGTGAACTCATCGCCCCCCATACGGAAGCAGTCCGCCTGGCTTTCAAAAGCCTGGGCGATGGCCTGGGCTGCGGCCATGATGTGGCGGTCGCCGTAGTCGTGGCCGAAATGGTCATTGACATATTTCAAATCGTTGATATCCAGCTGGCAGACACGGATGCCGGCAATCTCACCGGAGGCCACCGCATCCTCCAGCTCCTTCTCCCGCTTCACGAAAGCCGTGCGGTTGGGCATGCCCGTCAAGGCGTCGGTGTAGGCCAGGTGGCGGATGGCTTCGGTCTCCCCGGCCAGCCGCATGCTGGCAATGATATAACGCAGGGATTGGAAATAGAAGACGACGATGAAAAACAACAGGCCCAAACGGATGAACAGCCCTGCGTCGGTGCTTCCGGAGCCGGAGAAGATGTACCGCATCAGGTCGATGTAGCCGCTGACCGCCAGGACGAGAAAAGCCACAGTAATCGGCCGGTTCACCTGAATCGCCTTCCACTTTCCGCGATGCTTCTTGTCCCGAAGGATCATGACGGTGAACAGGACAACGGTGCCAATAATCACCGAATGGATGATGGGCAGGCACTGGTGGTAGTCCAGAATGTGGCTGTAGTTCAAAAAGGTGGTGACAATGAAGTCCCCCACCACAGCGAAGGAGATAATCCGGTCATACACCGGGTCGGGCTTTTTGAGCAAAGAGTTGATGAATTTGGTCGCCGGGTAGGGCATGAGGATGAGCAGAAGGTAATTGAGGCCATGAAAAATCACCGTAGTGCCCAGGAGCATCTGGGGCACCAGGGTCTCCATGCCGGACCAACAGCCGATCATCATAGCGAAGCACCCCAGGGAGCGCAGGTCAGCACTGTACATCCCCCCTCTGCGAGCGGAGAAGGACAGGCCCAGGGTGATGCCGCCGAAGAGGAAGATGATCACGCAGACCATGAAGGAGGGCATGTGGTTATGCATGAATTCCTGGTAGTAGGCCCCGGGATTGCCGATGGCCATGAGGTCGAAAAGGCTGCTATTGTCAGAATACAGGGGGGTGTACTCGATGGTGAGGGTCTTCCCGCCATCGGACACCGGCAGGGCCACGCTGTGGAAGCAGCTGCCGTAGGAGTTGCTGGCCACGTAGTCCATGTCCGGCTCAAAGGTGTAGATCACCTGACCGTCCACCAGCACCCGGAACTGGATGTTCTTGCTGCGGAAGTTCAGAGCCTCCCCTTCCTGGAGATGCTCGGTCAGAGTTTTGGAAATGCGCGTTTCCTGGCCCTTATTGGAAACGACGTCCAGGCGGTTGATCCGGACAGACTGGCCTTCCCCGTCGGTCCAGCCCTGGGAGAAATCCGTCAAATCCGACGCGTTGAAGGGCAGGAAAGTCAGGCCAGGGCTGATGTGGGCGGCCAGGAAAACCAGGCTCACTAAAAAGACCCCAAGGATAATCCATTCCGACTTGATATGACGCTGCAGGTATTTCATTTTTTTCGACCGCTCTTTCTTTCCCCAATCATTCCCACTTAATATAACCATTATAATCCCGTTGAGCCGCTTTAGCAAGGGGATCTTCCTCCCTTTTTCACCCCCCCTCTGTCTCCGGGCACCGGCCCCGGACTCCAAGACTTCCTTTAAACTTTCTGGCTGCTTTTTCCCTTTTTAAGACATCCTTCAAAGGTTGTCGTGTTTTTTATGCCACACTGAAGATTTGGGGACTGGTTGTTGACATGCATTTGTTATGATGAATCTGAAGCCGGATACTGGAGCCACACCCCGGACCGGCCATCACCCATGAAAGAGGTAAAAACCATGAATAAAATGTCCAAAGCAACCGTCACATCCTGCCCCATCGTCCTGAAGTCCCTGACCTGGACCATGTACAAGATTGACGACGAAACCGCCGTCACCCTCTACAACTTCCCAATGCCCCGGGCCGAGATTGAACACGAAAAGCACAACGCCATGGAAACCATGAAGCTCGACATCCCCACCCTGATTTCCTTCAACGTGGTCCAGGTGGACGAGGAATACGGCATCATCCTGGAGCATTTCAAATACACCCACATGTCCCAGCTCCTGCGGGAGGACCCGGATCACTTTGACCGGTACGTGGAAGATTTCACGGCCCTGGCCCATCTCATGCACCGCACCCATGTGGCACCGGGCATCTTCCGCCCTGTGACGGACATGTTCGCCCCCTACCTCGACGAGGTGGAGCAGCGGGGAATCTTCACTGCTGAGGAGGTGGCGGCGGCACGGCGCATGATGGACGCCATCCCCGAACGGGACACCTACGTGCACATGGGCTACCATCCCATCTTCGTGCTCTGCGGCGGCGACGAGACGGTGGTGACCAACATGCTGGTAGCCAGCACCGGCCATCCCATCTTCGACCTGGGGGCCACGGCCCTGTCCACCATTATGATCGCCCAGAATTTCGGCGACGCGGAGACCATGATTGCCTCCAACATGGACCGCGCCACCTGCATCCGCTTCTTCAAGGCGTACATCCGCCAGTACTTCCGCTGCCAGAGCGAAGCCGAAGCTGAAGCCCTTGAACAGCTCATCGCTTTTGCCTCCCTGCTCAAATACATGGTGGTGCCCGCCATCGACCACGACCTGACCGAGGACTATATTAATAGTGTCCAGACCCAATGCCGGCAGCGATTCTTCCCCGGCATCGATTCCTGGATCACGGCCATGGAACCCCTGTGGGCCCGGTTCGAGTGAGGTGCCGTCACGCGGCCTCGATGGTCTGCCTTTTTTAACTGGCACAGACGCTTCAGACTGTTCTGGGCAGCTGACCTGTCATCCAGCTTGTAATACAACGCAATCATGGGCAGCCACATGAAGCTTCCCTCATCCTCTTACCTTTTGACATCTTCTTCACTTTCAAAGGTCTGTCCGTCCATAAATTGCTGTGATTTTCTGAGTATTTTTCTGTTTCCCTGTCCATTCCATGCTCCTGTATTTTTTTATAGAGCCAAAAAGTCCCGGGGGGGGATTTTTCCCTCCGGGACTTTTGAGTAAATGACCGTGCATACCTTGCATGGCCCTGACCTGAAACTCTCATGATTATTTTTACATGCCTATTCCTTGAAAACGGGCCTGGGTATCTTTCCTACAATTTGACTGCCTTATACTGTGCATGGGGGATGCCCAGCTCCCGCATGTGGGCCGCCAGGTCTGCTACGTATTTTTCCCCGTCAAAGCTTGCAAACCAGCAGATGGAAAAGCTTCCACCGACCTCTGCCATCTGGACCATGGTGCCGGCGGAATCCATAACGTGGAAGGCATTGAGCCTGATCCGGCTGCCGTATTCACCGGTTTTAATGGTTCCGATGTAGCTTCCGGAGATGCTGGTCGCCATGGTGGTCTCAGTCACGGCCTTCTCCAGGAGGGCGGCCAGGGCGTCGGCAGCGATGGCTTTTTTGTAGCTGTCGATGAGCCCCGCGTAAATCCCGGTGAGCATCCGGAGGTTCCCTTCGGTTGTGAAGCCCTTTAAAAAGGCCCTGTACCCGGCATTGAGCTCCGGGCTGCGGTCATCGTCCAGCAGGCCATCGGCGTCAAAGGTATAGCTTGCAAAGACCACCTGATTCAAAAGGGAATTTTCGGTCCCCATGGCCTTTCTGACACTGACAGGTGCCATGAAGGTCATGGGACGCGCGTTTTCCGGATGGAGCCTTTCCACGGTCTGCACCAGCAGCTGGGCCAGGACGGACATGGGGCTTCCCTTGACCCTCCGGGCATAGGCCATGAATTCATCGCTGGGGGCGGAGACCACGTACCGCCTGCAGACGTCGAAGCCCAGCCAGGGCCGGGAGTAGTAATCCCCCTCGGGAAGGATGAACACCGGCGGCGCATCGGGGACCCCCGCCATGAGGCTTTGGGGGTCCATGGGGTCCACCTTCTTAAAGGCATCGTCCATTAGTCCCTCGATGGCTCCGCCTTCCAGGGTATGCACCCCCTCGGGAACCGGATAGACGGTGTGGTCCGCCGCGCAGCAGTAATAAATGAGGACCACCCGTCAAACGGGTGGTTTCCTCTGAGGCTATAAGCCATTGATACCGGCCAGCGTCTCAAGGCGCTGGCTTTCTCTTTGTTCAAGCCTATTGCCTTTGCCTCTTTTGCTCCCCCTAAAGGGGGCACCGTATTACCTACTATCCCTTAAGGGATCTTCATACTCCTTTACACTTAACTTATCCAATGCTATATCGTGTGTTTCTTGTTCTTTAATATACTTTTGTATGGTTGCTTCATTCAGGCCTACTGTACTCACATAGTAGCCTTCAGCCCAAAAGTGTCGATTCCCAAACTTATATTTTAAATTTGCATGTTGATCGAACATCATCAACGCACTTTTCCCTTTCAAATATCCCATGAATGATGAAACACTTATTTTGGGCGGTATACTTACTAACATATGTACATGATCCGGCATCAGATGTCCTTCGATAATTTCTACCCCTTTGTATTTGCACAGTTGTTTTAAAATTTCCCC
>Ga0268356_10565_pt1 | contig 10281 bp, 14 predicted proteins | sample BioMet10_FD_194415 | JGI IMG/M metagenome (GOLD analysis project Ga0268356, IMG submission 194415) | Sewage microbial communities from Oakland, California, United States - Biofuel 10 (PacBio Assembly) | ecosystem: Engineered > Wastewater > Sewage > Unclassified | place: USA: California | collected...
TCAGCCAGCGGTTCTTTAAGATGCTTTGGCAGCCAATGCATATAATAAAAACATTCCTATTCCACCTATCAGTGCAATCGTTGAAGAGGTAAGATAGTTTTGTTCACAATTTCGTAGCAATTCCCAAAATGCAAATCCAACTCCCAGTGCAAGAGATAACCAATTAGATAAATAATTCGTAAAGCTTTCCAGGATAACCAGTAAATGAGGGTCAATAAGAGAGCAAGAATAGCTGCACCGCCGCCAATATAATAGAAAAACTGAGTAAGAAAATCACCTGTTATACAAGCAAGCCAGGCCGGATGCTGAAAATAAGTAGAAAGATATTCCGAAGTATAAAGAAATAACTGTGTCTGTTCCCGATAATATAAATGATAAGTATAGAAACACTGGAAGAAGACAAAACTTCCAAGCAATACCAACAAACCTAAAAGCCAAGTAATAGCCTTTCCAAATTTACATTTCAACATTATCAATTCTGTTTTTCTAAAGCTGCTAACAAATGAGAGGCAAATATATGAAAAAAGGATATATTGGTTTCATTTTTATTATCTAACTTTACACTCTAAATCATTACAACCATGTCACCTTTTAAATTATATCTGTCATTACTTCTTTCAGCTTTCGGTTCTTCGATTCTTATGCTGGCGGTCAACCAAGTAAAAGTAGAAACCGGAATATCGGTTGGGCTTGCCTTGCAGAGGAAAGCAGATCTAAAGGAGATACATTATTCACTTGATTTCAATATTCCATCAAATAAAAAGGAGAATGTTACCGGCAAAGAAGTATATATTCAATCGTCAGGGGATATCTGATTTATTGATTGATTTCAAAGCCGAATCCTCACAAATAAAAAATGTATTGGCAAATGGTAAAAAGGTTGCTTACAAATTTGAGAATGAGCATATTATATCTCATCTTCCAATCTAAAAAAGGTAAGAATCAGATTCTGATTTCATTATAGCAGGCAATCCAATCACTAAATCGAAGTGATGATTATTTATATACCTTACTAGTTCCCGAACGCGCAAGAACTGCTTTCCCTTGTTTTGACCAACCTGATTTAAAGCCCGATTTACGTTAAAGCTAGGAAGTCCGGCTTTGTGGAGTGCTGTTTCCAACACTTATGCTGTTAATGAAAAAACAATAAAGGAACGAAAGACTATTTTATATAATGAAACAGAATTACTTCCCACCTATCTATTTTCATTCGTTGCCGGCAAGTTCAAGAAACATAGTTGCACGCAGTGATGGACGTTGTATTAATGCCTTTTACAGAGAGAACTGATTCCTAAGAAGATAGCGCAAACTGGATACAATTCTATCCCAAGTTTTTTCATCGATCCATTGGATGGAAAAATATACCGGAGTACCCTACCCTTTCTCTAAATATGATATCATTATTTTGCCGGGATTCCAATATGGAGGAATGGAGCATGCAGGAGCTACTCTGTATAATGATAAAAGAATGTTTTTAACTGAAGCATCCTACTCCCGACGAGGAATTGGGCCGCACAGAACTTATTGCACACGAAACTGCTCATATGTGGTTTGGTGACCTGGTTACAATGAAATGGTTCAACGATGTGTGGACGAAAGAGGTATTTGCCAATTATCTGGCTGCTAAAATAGTGGAGCAACAATTCCCCGATGTTAACCATAAACTGAATTTCCTTAAATCATACCAGATCTATGCACTTGCCGAAGATCGTACTGATGGAACTCATGCTATTCAGCAACAATTGGATAATCTTCAGAATGCGGGGCTTATGTACGGCAACATCATTTACGATAAGGCTCCGGTAATGATGCGCAAAATGGAACAACAGATGGGAGCTGAAGCTTTCCAAAGAGGAATACAGAAATACCTTAAAAAGTATGCTTTTGATAATCCTACCTGGGACGACTTAATAGATATTCTTGATAGAGAAAGTCCGCAAACTAACCTAAAACAATTCAGCGAAGTGTGGGTTAAGCAGAAAGGGCTTCCTGAAATTTCGGCAATAGTCAGCAACGACTCATTAATCATCACTCAGCATGATCCGTTTGAGAGAAATTTGTATTGGAAACAACAGTTTTCAGTTGGATTGGTATATGGAAAATCAATAAAGGCAGTTGAAGTAAATTTGCAAAACCATTCGGTTAGTATACCGCTAAATTCTATTCCTGATTATATTATTCCAAATTATGATGGCATGGGATATGGCAAGTTTGTGGTTGGTTCTGCAAGTACATCTTATCAGTTACAGAATTGGATGAATATGACAGATGACGTTACCCGCCAAGCCGTTTTAATGAATGTTTATGAAAATTTCCTCAGCCATCGTATTTCGGCAGATTCTTGCTGTTCTTCATTGTTGCAGGGGCTCAAGAAGGAAAAGAATGCACTGATTGCTTCCAGCATCTGCAATTATCTATCTTCTGTTTGTATGGAAATTAAGGGTGAATCACGTTCTTTAGCAGAGAAACAAATGCTGGAGATTGGTCAGAATCATTCCATAGCTTCTTGTCGACAACAGTTACTCCGCTCAGTTATTAATCTGGCTCAGATTCTACAGTAGTTGAGGCTCTTTACAACCTTTGGAAGGACAAGAGTAATAATCTGCTCAATGAAAACGATTATATGACGTTTGCTTATCAATTGGCTATTAACAAGCCGCAGCAATACAAAGAGATTACTGGCCTTGCAGCGTAATCGTATAACCGACCCGGATCGTTTGCGTGAGTTCGATTATATAAGTCGTGGCTGTACTCCCGATAAACAAGAGCAAGAAAACCTTTTCCGGTCACTTCTTCAAAAGAAAACCGGAGAGTTGAACCATGGGCTCTCAGATTATTGGCTTTGCTTAACCATCCCATGCGGAAACCTTTCTCCAACGCATATATAACTCCGGGGCTAGAGGTACTTCAGGAAATTCAGCGAACAGGTGATATCTTCTTCCCTAAAAACTGGGCTGTAGCTTTGTTATCCGGTCATAGAACTCGGGATGCACGTAATCAGGTTAATGCATTCTTTACTAATCATCCTGATTATCCCTTATTCCTGAAAAATAAGATACTTCAGGCAGCTTTCGTATTATTTAATTCGGAGAATAATGATTAAGACTCGTTTTCCTTAATAGGTTTTACTGAAATACCATTACCCTTGTGAGAACAAACCAAAGGTGACTTTTTCAGGGTATGATTGTTCATATCGAAAATGATACTGGGATTAAAATGACAGCCATTTATACGAAATTCAAAATGCAAATGTTCTGTGGTTGCACTCCCGGTGCGTCCGGTTAAAGCAATTGCTTGTCCGGCTTTTACTTCATCACCCGATTTTACAAAGTTCTTTGAATTGTGACTGTAAAGACTTTCCAGACCATTTTTATGGCGAACAACAATAACATTGCCATATCCACCATATTTTTTTGCCATTCTTACTATACCATCGAACGTGCAACGAATTGTGTCATTGGCACATGTCTTTATATCAGTGCCTGAGTGACCGCCACGAGTACCATAGGCAGATATAACCTTTCCGCCGGGCAAAGGAAAACAATACTCCTCTTTCTGCAAATCTTCCAGATGAAGCGTTATGCTATTATTTCCTGCAAAGACATCCGGGGTCTTCACTCTCACATGATTGACTTCCATATCCGTAAAACCTTGACGGGTTCCCCAGCCACCAGGTTTAGCGAGCAAGTTATAGAAAATAAGAATGCAATAGATTTTAAGAGTGATGTCATGTTTATATATTAGTTCTTGGTTAGCAAGTTAAAATCAGATTCTGCAACTCCGATTATTTTGTTAAAAAACAAATAAAATAAAAAAAGAGGAATTTTACAAATTCCGGCTTCCATTTTTCCAAAATAAATATCTTATTAACCAATATTCATCACTATTTAAGCCTATAGAGGCGGCTTTACCGATAAAAAACAAATTCCATCTTTTTTAAAAAGGAATAATTTAGTAAGTTTGCATGATAAGCAAAGATGATAGTAACCAACAACCATTATTAATCTTCTTTGTTTACTATGTGGATAGGAAAAAATATCAATTAATCAGTTCATCATGAAAACAAATGTTACAGCAGGCAATTTAAGTACTCAGCTCGAAACCGAGATAAATATCAATACGCTTTTAACTCTTACGGGAGAAATAAACGCGGATGATATTGCCACGATTCGTAGCATAGCCAACTTATCTGTACTTAATCTTGCAGACGTGAACATTGTAGAAGGAGGAAGCTTTTATAATGATGATCAGGAGTATATTACTACCCGAAACAATGAAATTCCGGAGTATATGTTTGCCGGAATGGAGATAATCACTTCTATAACACTTCCTAATACGGCTACCGTTATTGGGAAAAGAGCTTTTTCGGGTTGTATAGAACTTACTTCTGTTACTATTCCTGATAGTATTTTAAACATTGGAGTTTATGCTTTTGAAGGGTGTAACGGGTTGACTTCAGTAGAAATTCCCAGCGGCGCCATTGGTAATTATGCATTTTTCCGGTTGCGAAGGAATAACTTCATTAAGTTTGGGTGATAAAGTAACCGCCATCGGCGAAGATTCATTCCAGGGTTGTATAGGATTAACGGACCTTGTTATTCCTGACAGTGTGACTTCCATCGGCAATGAAGCTTTTAAAGATTGCAAAGAATTAGCTTTTGTCACAATTTCCGGAAGTTTAACTTCTATAGGCGATCAGGTTTTCAGAGATTGTGAGAAGTTATCCACTATTACAATCCCCAATAGTGTAATTTCAATTGGCGAGAACGCTTTCAGAAATTGTTCGGGATTGAAATCTGTGGTTATTCCAGATAGTGTGACTTCCATCGGTGACTGGGCTTTCTTTGACTGCTCGGGTATTACTGATCTTACAATATCTGATAGTGTAACTTTTATTGGCGAAGCAGCATTCCTGGGTTGTAAAGGACTTACTTCTATTTCTTTGCCAAACAAAATGACTACCATTAGCGAGAATTCATTCAATGATTGTTCCGGATTAACCTCAATCATTATTCCCAAGAGCGTAACCACTATACGCGAAAATGCATTTTTTGGTTGTTCCGGATTAACTTCCGTATCAATTCCCGATACAACGACTTATATTGGCGAGAACGCTTTTAACGGATGCATTGGTTTAACAGCTCTTACCCTTCCGGCAGAGCTTGAGTCTGTTGGTTATCAGGCATTCTCTGGTTGTACAGGAGTAACAGAAATACATTGCAAGGCATTACAGCCGGCAAAGGTTGCTTCCGGTTCATTTAATCGAATTGATAAAGAGAACTGTAAATTATATATTCCAAAAGGAACTTCAACAGCCTACAAGGAAGCAGCCGGATGGAATGAATTTACAAATATCATCGAAAAATAGGAGACTTATTCAGTTTCCTATTCCATCTTTTTTAAAGAGTCATTGCATATTTCATTTCTCAATTCTTTCATGTAAGATGAGAAACTTACGGCCTCTTCACCATATTCCAGGTTTAACTTATATTCCAGCGGAAGCCAGGTAGAAATATCTGCTTCGTTGTGCTGAACCAGTGTTTCCATTTTATCCAATGCTTTGTAGATACGAGCTTCAAGAGTCTGCAACTCATTCATTTCCTTGAATAGATGAGATAACTTTTCCCGATAACCCTCTGGCAAAGTATTTATTAATTGAGTAATCTCCTTATCCTCTATCTCTTCATCCTTCTTTGTTTTATTGAATGCAGGTATATCTCCGGTTATGGCTTCACCAAGATCGTGAAAAATACACATTAAAATCACTTTATTGATATCCGCTTCCGGAAATTCATCCTGTATAAAGTAAGCCATTAATGATAATCTCCAGCTATGTTCGGCCACACTTTCGTGACGATTGGTGGACGTCCACGAATGGCGCGTATTGCATTTCAACTTCTCTGCAATACTCATAAAATTTATAAGTTCTCTTGGTTCCATGTCTTTGATGCTCTATTTTTAAAGAGCAGCAAAAATAATATTTTAATTCATGGTAATTAAGATGTTATGCTTTAATTATAAAAATCATTTTCAACCATCACTCCCTCACCAAAAAAGTATAAGCATCTAATATTGAAACGATTAAAACGCATAAAACAAAAAACATCCATCACCAATCCCTCACTTTATCCCTCACTTTTAAGCTCATCCCTCACTCTTTTTAAATATTAGGACATAGAAAAATGGCCTTTTATAATTAAGATCGTTATCTTTGTAGCATAAATCATACTATTTTTTTAACCAGCATATTGCTCTTAACTGACTTACCATGCGAATTCAAGTTTCTGCTCCTGCCCAGATTTGTACCGACATTCAGTTGCCGGCTTCAAAAAGTATAAGTAACCGTGCATTAATTATTAACGCGCTTGCCAAAGGTGCATATAAACCGGAAAATTTATCCGACTGCGATGATACAAATGTAATGGTAAAAGCACTTGCCTCTCAGGATGAAACAATAGATATTATGGCTGCCGGTACAGCCATGCGCTTTCTCACTGCTTTTCTTTCGGTAACAGAGGGAACAAGGGTAATTACGGGAACCGAGCGTATGCAGCAACGTCCCATTGAGATTCTGGTCAACGCACTAAAAATGCTGGGGGCTGAAATTAAATACGAACGAAGCAATGGATTCCCTCCGTTGCGCATTAGCGGAAAACCACTGGAAGGTGGCGCTATCTCTCTTAAAGGAAATGTAAGTTCACAGTATATATCTGCACTGCTGATGATTGCCCCTATTCTTAAAAACGGGCTAAAAATGACTCTTACGGGAGATATTATCTCCAAACCATATATCAACCTGACACTGCAATTAATGAAAGATTTTGGCGCAGAAGCTGAATGGTTGTATGATAACTGCATTGAGGTGCGTCCAAAACCTTACACATCTGTACCATTTACAGTGGAATCTGATTGGTCGGCTGCTTCTTACTGGTATCAGATGGCGGCTCTTGCTCCCCAAGCTGAGATTCAGCTGAATGGTTTGTTTGCGGATAGCTATCAGGGAGACAGTAAGGTGGCAGAGTTATTCACTGAATTAGGTGTTGAAACTATTTTTAATTCCAAGGGAGCTCTACTCAGAAAAACGGGAGTTTGCTGCGAACAAATGGAGTATAACTTTATTAATGAGCCCGATCTTACACAGACATTCGCAGTAACTTGCGCCGTAATGGGTAATTCCTTTCCGCTTCTCAGGACTACATACCCTGAAGATTAAAGAGACCGACCGTATAGCTGCATTGATTGCCGAACTGAGCAAGTTGGGATATGTGCTTAAGGAAACCGGAAAAGCTACATTATACTGGGATGGTGAACGTCAATCTGTGTCTGAAACTCCCGCAATAAAGACTTACGAAGATCACCGTATGGCAATGGCTTTTGCTCCGGCTTGTCTGAGAATTCCTTCCATCACGATCTGTGATCCTCAAGTGGTTTCAAAATCTTATCCTCATTACTGGGAAGATTTAACCAAGGCAGGTTTTTCTATTCAACAGGAAGATTAACAAAGCTCTTATTTCCTAATTCCGGATAAAAGAGAGTGCTATAATAAAACACAACCAGTATTAAGTAATTTGCTGGCCGGAGTTAAGGCAAAACTAAAGGAAACACTCTGCATAAGCAGTAGACTAAAATACAAAAGGTGTACATCTAAATATGCTTTAGTGTACACCTTTTTACAATTACCTTTACTTTATTTTTAAAAACTCCCGAGGAAGTTTACTCTAACTCTGGTTAGTTATGAACTAAAGTCCCTATATCTTCTCCTTCAATAACCTTTTTCAAATTGCCAACTGTATCCATATCGAACACAACAATAGGCAAGTTGTTTTCCTTACACATAGTTGTAGCGGTAAGGATCCATTACTTTCAATCCACGAGTATAGATTTCATCGTATGTAATTTCCTTGAATTTTGTTCGCAGTCTTGTCCTTTTCCGGGTCGGCTGTATAGATACCATCTACAGCGAGTAGCCTTTAAGCATTACATCTGCTTCTATTTCAATTCCGCGCAATGACGAACCGGTATCTGTAGTAAAGAACGGATTTCCTGTACCTGCCGAGAAGATTGCCACCTTCTCCAGGCCTCTAGTGTTTCGATAGCTTTCCATTTATTATAGAACTCACCAATTGGCTCCATACGAACAGCTGTAAGCACTCTGCTTTTAACACCAACAGACCGAGAGCTGAGCTCAAAGCCAGACTGTTAATAACTGTTGCAAGCATACCCATCTGGTCACCCTTCACACGGTCGAAACCTTTGGATGCTCCGGTCTAGTCCACGGAAGATATTTCCACCACCAATAACAATTCCAATCTGTACGCCAAGCTCGTGAATCTCCTTTATTTGCTGGGCATATTCACCTAAACGAGTTTCATCAATACCATATTGTTTTTCTCCCATCAGGCTTTCGCCGCTTAGCTTCAGAAGAATTCTTTTATATTTAACCATATTTCTAAATGTTTAATTTCGGCAAACTTACATAAAAATCTTCACTTACAATATACTTGTCATCGATTAATTAATATCTTTGTATTGAATCTAAACAAAAGACGTATATGAGAATAAACTTTACTATTTTAATTTCTTTTTTCTTAGTTGTTCTCTAAGTCACTTTCTGCACAGACTGTAGAGCAGATTATGCCAAACATATCTCATGCTTTGGCCGAGCAGCATTGGAATGAAGCAAGCAATCTGTTTCATATAGCGGTTGATAAGGATCTTTATAAATCAGAAAAATTCTTTCTGGATAGCATCTCTTTTAACGTGTCCTGCACGCGCCGAAATGCTTTACCAATTAGGTTTTTATTGCAAGCATACCCGCAATTATGAAAAGCTTATGTTTATTACAAAGAATTGTTACAACTAAAGCCTAATGAGGTTTCGTATCTTGTTCCTTGTGCCGAACTGGAAGTTGTTCTGGGAAAGGAAGACGAAGCTTTAAAATCTTATGAGAAGATTCTTGCACTGGACAATAATAATCTGGCTGCCAATATCTATATAGGAACTACTATTTCTTTACTGCCGACAAAGAAAAACGGAACGTTGGATAAAGAGTTTAAGAAGGTGAATACATCCAACGACGTATGCAGTATGCTAATTACAGAAACGAGCTGGCACGTTTAGGTTACAACTGAATATGAGAAAGCCAAAGCTCACTTGGAAAAGGTTATCAGTCAGTTTCCTTCTTCCGAAGCAAAGAAAACACTGGATAAAATTCATTTAGTAGAATTGGAATCGAACAAATAAGCTTTACTTGTTAATATAAAAATAGCGGTCTGCCTTGAGTAATCAGGACAGACCGCTATTTCTTTATTAATATATACTTTGTATTCTCTTGAATAAATTACTAGTATAAACCGTACTTCTTTAAATAAATAGGCCCTTTCTTCGCCCGACACAGTACTCAGAATCAAAACTCCTCCGGGTGCAATACGCTGTAATTTTGGCAGAGAATTCGCCATTTTTGTCTGCATATCGATAAAACCTTCTTTCCGAAATAATGAATTAAAATATCGGTTACTGATTTTTTCTTCCTCTCCTTTTCGCAGCAATTCGTAATAAGCAGAAAGGCGATGAAGTATGTCGGCCAGAATCTCGTCTTTGTCCTGAATATCTCCGGTGATTGTTTTCAGGGATATAGGGTTTGGTGCATTACTTCACAAAGACCTCCTGATTAATATTGAATTCCTATTCCAAGAATGCTGTGAGAAAGCATCATTCCTGCGATGTCGTTTTCTATCAACATCCACAGATTTTTTGTTTATTCCAGTAAATATCGTTGGGCCACTTAATACTAAATCCAGGGAGCAAAACGGTCGAGCGATTCTTTTATCGCAAGGCTGGTTATCTGAGAAATAAGAACTGTTCCCTCGCCTGAACAAAATCGGGCTGCAGCAAGACAGAGAAAAAGCAGATTTTACCTTGTTCACTTTCCCATGAATTCCCCATCTGGCCTCTCCCTGCCGACTGGTATTCGGTTTACTATTGTAAACTTCGGGTACTGTCTGGTTGGAAAATAAATCACGGAGGTAGACGTTTGTAGAACGAGTATCCTCTAACCTGATAATATTATATTTCATAGTTTATGGCAAAGCATCATACTCGGCACGTAGCTTTCGGGTAAATTTCTTTATAACTTCTTCGTAGGAATGGTCAATGAGTTGTTTATCAAAGAATCATCCAACACTTCCATCGAACATTACCTGATTCCAATACTTCTTATTAAGTGAATAAGCCCCTTCAATACCCGAATATCTCTCTCTGAGTTCAATGGCATATTCCGGA
>Ga0268356_11001_pt1 | contig 10168 bp, 10 predicted proteins | sample BioMet10_FD_194415 | JGI IMG/M metagenome (GOLD analysis project Ga0268356, IMG submission 194415) | Sewage microbial communities from Oakland, California, United States - Biofuel 10 (PacBio Assembly) | ecosystem: Engineered > Wastewater > Sewage > Unclassified | place: USA: California | collected...
TTCTTTGGCAACCTGTCTGGAAAATACTCAATTCTTCCATCATTGAAAGTCAGATAATACTGCTTCTTTTTGTTATCGTAGGTAGCGTAATTCTCTTTTATAAAAGTTCTTGTTCGCCTTACCATATACAATTTGAGAAGTTCTTGCCATCATCAGAAAAGGTGCTTTTTTCAAAAGCAAGTAAAGTGTTTGGCGAGTATTGATAATTTGCAATGAATTCAATTGGTCCGCCAACTTCACGAATAAAATTTTCAGGTGATATTCCGATGTCCTTATCTTCAGGAATAAACAAGCGTAACTGATTTGAAATATCGGTATAACTTTTATTGTAAGGAGTTGCTGTTAAGAGTATAACTTTGCTTTCGTTTCTTTCCAGATACTCTTTTACAATTGCATAACGCTTTCCTTCTCTGTTTCTTAAATTGTGGCTTTCATCAATTATCACCACTCTGTATCGTCTTGTTTCTTCGAGAAATTTTTTATCAACTTTTGAAATGCTGTGTACTTTTGCCCTTAGTTGGTAAGTATGAACATATCCTTCCCACATTTCAACAAGGTTTTTTCGGGCAAATAATCAATGTTTCCGTGAAAAACGTTTCCTCAAACAGTTTTGCTACTGCTGAAGATGTCATCGTCTTACCCAAACCTACAACATCACTGATAAGAACACCACCTCGTTTGTCCAAGTGTCGGGCAGCTACACTTACTGCGTTCATTTGAAATGGCAATAAGTCAGTTTGTAGAATTTTAGGAATAATGTAATTTCCGATTCCACTTCTTGCTTCTTGTGAAAGATGATAAGCAATTTTTAGATAAATGTAATAAGGTGGAATGGTGCTTTCACCTGCCCAACTTTCCTCCAAAATATGAACAAGTTCCTCTGAAATATCAACACACCATCGGTCTTCCCATCTTGCTTCAAACCAATTATCAAGTTTCTCTGCTGCATCTTGTTCAACAACATTTACATTTAATTCGCCTTGTTGTGAAAGTCCAGCCATTGTGAGGTTGCTACTGCCAACATATCCAATCAAAGGTGCATCCTTGTCCTTCTTATGGCATAGGTATAGCTTAGCATGTAGTGGATATGCAAGAAACAGTTTTACTTTTAGTTTCTTTTCAATAATTTGTGTTTTCAGTTTTCTTAAACATTTTTCATCTTCATTGGTAGGAATTCCGAATGTCAACTGTCTTGTAAAAGATTTTGCAATTTCTTTTTTAAATGCTAATGCAGTGGGATTATCCATCAGTCCTTTTTTAGCTTCACTTAATGCTTGTTTTAAAAGGGTCTCATCAGGACTTTGCATTCCAACGAGCAATCGACAGCAATTATCCTCACCTTCAAAATGGTCAATATTGTTCATTAGTAATTTCCATCCTCTTAGGTTGAAATAACCAACACAAAAGTCTGCTCTGAATGAACTTTCAATTGTTTCCAACAATCCTGTTTTAAGGTGTAAAGAAATATTGTCAAAAATCTTAGGCATATAAATATCTTTTTATAGTTTCTTTTTCGAGGTTCGGTAAGATTGCACTCTTTGACAAAGCTTTGGTTGTAGCGTTGGCTTGTGGGGCTTTGGTCCCGATAAAATCGGGATGTGCAATGTGGGTCGGCAATTGTTTTAAAAAATGTGCGGTGGCAAAAAAATAAAAAACATTGAATCGGCTTGAGTGTCGGCTTTCCTGTCTTGACAATATTTCGTTTTTTTGTCCTTTCACAATGGTTTACTTTATATTTGATTCGGTCGTCTGTCTTTTTATACTTGGCGCTAACGATTGTATAACCGCAATTGCGTTTATTTCTCAATTATTTACTTTCCCCTAAATATTTTCGTCGCCTAAATTACAAATATTTTAATTATCCAAACTAATTCCTATAAATATTTTATTGTGTTGGCAAAATTGCACTCTTTGACAAAGCTTTGGTTTCAGCGTTGGCTTGTGGGACTTGACAATGTGTGTGGCTGCTGCGTTGGCTTATTTATAGAGTTTAAATGCTCTCTCATGGGCTTCTTTAATTTCCCTAATTAACGATTTTGGTTTTATTACTTTCATGTTGTCTGCGAAAGACAGGAGTTCCATTACAAAGTCAAAAGTGATACAGAGATTTAATTTTACTTGTAATTCGGTTTCGTTGTCAATAAGAATTTGTTGAGTATCGTTGTAAAGGTAATGATTTAATATATTTCCCCTGATAAGGATCAAAAGATAAAATTATTTCTTCTGGATTTTTTCCGTTGGGATTTATGATTCCAAAACAGTAACGATAAGTTTCTTCAATGTTAAAAGTTTTCGGATAATTAAAAGACTTTTTTGTAATGTCAAGATTTGTTAAGCGGTCAAGTGCAAAACTCTTTATCCGTGAATCACTCATATCATTTGCCAAAATATACCAACGGTTTTTAAACTCTTTTAAAGCATAAGGTTCTACTGTCCGTGTGTTTGGTTCTTCTTCCCAAAATTTCTGATAAGAAAATTTTATCTGTAATTTGTTTTTTATTGCATGAAGCAGTCCGTATAAGTTTTCTGTTCCCTGTGGTCTACGTTTTTCTAAATGAATAAATGGTTTCAAGTCCTGTGCAAGATTTAATGAGTTGAACATATCAAAGGCCTCAATTATTCTTTGAAAATTCATGTTCTCCGTTTCGTTCTGCGAAATGAAATAGCCTTTCTGCGATTTTGAAAATTCAATGTCAATTCCAAAAATGTTTCTGATTTCTTTTAAATCTCTCTGAAATGTTCGCTTGGAAAAACCAATGCTCAAAGTATCATCTTGCATTTGTAAGTAGTCAACTTGATTGTCAAAATAAGATTGTAGTTCCTCAAACGAACTGAAAGGTTTTACTTTCAGCTTTTTCAGAATCAACGAGTATCTTGATATATAACCTCGCTTTGACATTGATTAATTTTTCAAATTTTATTTTTCAGAACCAAACACTTCGCCTACATTGAGAATTGAATACCATTCTTCATAGATGTTGCAAAACCTGTGAACAATTGCGCTCAAATGATTCTTTATTTCTTCGCTCTCGTCATCATAAATTCGTTTTTCAATTTTGCTCCAAAATTGCCAATCATTTTCTTTTATGAAACTCTGCTGCATAACATCAGTAAGGCGTTCTTTTGGTGACAAACTGTTATTTTCACTTCTGTTTTCTTCTAATGACAAAGCTCTCAAATTTCCAATGCTTCTATTCCATTCCCTTGTCAATGGGAAAACATTTTGTTGGCAGTAAACCCAACTGTCAGGATAGATATGATCCCAATCCCAGGGAGTATTCGTATCTTCCAAAGTTTCCATTTGATTAAATTCCTCAAAACTTTTATTGAAATACTCCCTCTGTGCAAAAAGGATAATTGGCTTGCACCAAAACAGTTTGATTATAAAATTACTCCACATTCCATTTGTCAAGTTAACAATCATATTTTCCTTATCATTCTCTATTGAAATTTCATTAACCGCTTTTCTATAACATTTTATTATTTCACTCTCTGAATCGGGATTTAAGTTATTCCATACTGTATTTTTTTCTACTACATCATGTATTAAATATTTTCTCAGTAACTCTGGAGAAATGAAGGGGTGAATAATAAAAATATTTTGATTATAAAATGGTTTGGAGATAAACTCATTTCTCCAAAACTGCATTTGAGATAAGTTATTCCAAACCTCCCGAACAAATCTGTTATTATCACTGCCGAACCATGATAGAGCTGTTATCGTGGCTAAAATAGTTTTCCTTGTCTCAAAACTCGTTTCTTCATTCTGAAGTTTAATCCATTGAAGCAACAACAAAAATAAATCAGGAGAATGCTTAACAATGCTTTTTACCAACACTGGCGGTATAGCGAAATCTTTTTTTGATAGAAGTAACTCAAAAGCTTTCTTGAATAGTTCTGCTGCTGGACTTTTTGAATCAATTCCGATAAGTTCTTCTAATTTATTTTTAAAATTATCATCTTGAATTATTTTTCTAAAATCGTTTACGCTTATAGGATTAGGATATTTATTATTTATTTCTGCTAATGCTAATCTTGAAACTAAAGATATGACAAGTGAAGGAGCAACGAAACTTGCTGCAATTTTTTCAACCAATTCTTTCGCCTTGGGAAATGCTGCTTTGTAAATTGAGTAAATAAGCTCTTCGCCTGTTATTTTCGTTCCTGATGAATTTAGGCGGACAAACAAAGTTGGATCTTCTCCTGTTTGTTCGTCTTCGGCTTTCAAAATTTCTTGTTTTACAACAATTGCAGGAATTACAACATGTTTTAAATTTTTTATTGCATTAAAAATATCGTTGGAAAATTCGGAACTATGAAGTGTTTCATATAATTGCTCAGTAAATATTTTTTCATTCCCTGAAAAGTGTTTTGTTTTTAAACATTCTGGTAAATTTTTTTTGCACATTTCAACTAAAATATCTTTCCATTTATTCTCATTTTGAACGATTGCATTTATCAAAAATGCCAATGGAACCGGCAAATTTGCATCGTAAGGAAAAACATTTAATGGTGACAAGTTTATATATTTGCATTCTTTATTTTGTTGAACCTCTCGAAAATTTTTCAAAGCACTTCTCCTATCAGAAATTGTCAGAATTGAATTGTTGTCTTTTCGTTGATAACCCCACGGGTGAGATTGTGTAATAATTCTGATAACAAATTTTTGAGTGTTTGTAATTTCGTTTGGCAACAAGTCAATCCAAATAACTGGAATTTTTTTAATGACCAGAAACTATACTTTTCTTGTTCCCATGGATTGTAATATCCAAGCGCAATTGATGTTGCCCTTTGCTGTCCGTCTAAAAGGTCGTATTCTCCATTGTCATGCTTTGACAGGAGCAATGAGCCAACGGGAAATCCACGCAAGATAGAATCCCATAAAGATTCCATTTGACTAACTTTCCAAACAAACCCTCTTTGAAGCGCGGGCAATTTTATTTTTGAATTTTCAGAGTTCAATTGCCATTTGGCAATTTCGTCTAAGCCAAATGAAAGTGTTTTTTCCATTGAATTATTTTCTAGATTCATTTTTTAAATGTTTTTGATAAAGTATTGCACAAGCCAATGCATCACTCAAAGCATCGTGATGATTCAATGGTATTTTATATTGTCTGCAAAGTGAAGCCAAATTATCTCCAAAAATTCTGTAAGTGCAATGTCCTATAAATTTAACAGGAGCAATGTTGTAATATTCCAAAGTTTGATTGAGACAATGAAAATCAAAAGAAAAACCATTGTGTGCAACAAGATTTTGATTTTTAATGAATGGTTTAATCTGTTGCCAAATCTTGTCAAAGGTAGGAGAATCTGCTGTTTGTTCAGGAGTGATGCCGTGAATATCTATAAAGCTATCCCAGTAATAATTATCAGGTGGCTGAACCAAAAGTGATAATTGCTCCGTTACAATATTGTTTTCTACACGAACTAATCCTACTTGACAAATGCTCCATCGCTTTCCATGTGCAGTTTCAAAATCTATTGCTGTAAAATTATTTTTCATTTATAAATTTTCTATGCTTTAAAGCCGATTGGATTATTTTTTCTTGTTTGCTGAAATTCTTTTTCGTCTTGATTATAAATTGCTGTAAGTGTCATTGGCGAATTTAAAATTGTTTTGAATCCTAACTTTTCCGAAAGTACTTGTGCTTTCTGAACTTCCAATTCTTTGAATTCATACTTTGCAATTAATCTTCCTTTACGCATTAATGCTGTGTCCACTTTTGAAATGTCGGTATTAAATGAACAAATAATTTGAATATTCAAGCAGTCGGAAAGTAATCCGTCAGAAATATTAAGCAATGCAGAAACAGGAGAGTTGCCCTCTTTCTCTCTGTCAACAACAATGTTTTCGGCATCTTCAATTACAAAAATAGAATTGGGGTTATCAATTAAAACAGGAATGAGATTAGGATTTGTCATTGCACTTGCCATGTTTGGCGGTAAAAAAATCACATTCTTCTTAAGAGAAGAAATCAAATAACGGATGTAAGATGTTTTTCCTGTTCCTGGTTTACCGTGAAGCAGAACTAAACCTTTGTCGTTTTTCTTTGAGAGCCGTCTAAGAATTGTTTGATGTATATCTTTAAAATCATCGTTGTAATTGTCCTCAATGTTTAATCTCGGTTTTGAAATTTCCATTAACTTGGTACCAATACCTATTGAAGTGTTTACCAGAAGTGAAATTATTGGTTTTCTTTTCCCTTTTCTGTGTTTGAATTTTTTTATTTCAAAAACTAGTGAGTTAACTGTTAATATGTTTGTCTGTGAAAAAAGAAACCTGACCATTGAATTATTTGTGTCAAAGTCTACAATCAGGTCATCATAAAGAACATAAAAAATATCGTCAAGTTCAGCTTGTTTACTGCCGTTGTAATATCGCTTGACGAAATGATTATTTCTGATTTCGCTTTTATATTTTTCTAAAAACCATTGGTTAGCTTTTTTGCAATCAATATTTATTTCACTAATTAAATTCGGAATTGAATTAAAATGAGCAAGAAATAAAGTTAGTTCATTAATATAACCTCTTTTATCTGCAAATACTTGACCCAAGTTGACCTTGGATGAAGTTTCAGAAAGATTTTGTATATGAGATGTTTGCAACATGGCTGGAATGATATTTATCGACTTCATACTTTTTAAACTTTTATTTACAAGAACAAAGGTAGAAGTGTTGAGCGCCAAAGTATGTCGCTGTGAAAAAAAATGTGTGTAGGAAAAATGGCTCTTTTGATTTTGCCGAAGGGTTGGCTATGTCTGTCGGGGCAAAAGCAAATGTGCCATTGTGGGTCGGCAATTGTTTTAAAAAATGTGCGGTGGGCAAAAAATAGAAAACATCGGGTCGGCTTGAGTGTCGGCTTTCCTGTCTTGAGAATATTTCGTTTTTTTTGTCCTTTCACAATGGTTTACTTTATATTTTGGTTCGGTCGTCTGTCTTTTTATACTTACCGCTAACGATTGTATAACCGCAATTGCGTTTATTTCTCAATTATTTACTTTTCCCTAAACTATTTTCGTCGCCTAAATTACAAATATTTTAATTATCCAAACTAATTCCTATAAATATTTTATTGTGTTGGCAAAATTGCACTCTTTGACAAAGCTTTGGTTTCAGCGTTGGCTGGTGCAATCTATCAAGTTCAGGTAAAAACGCTGTCAGAAGCCGGATTTTTAGCCAAGGTGAACCATTATCCGGTGAACGTGGTAGACACAAAGCAGCTAAAAATAAATAGTACTGGTGCTGACTATACCGACTTGTTGGTTAGGAAGCATTACAATGATATTAATTTTAACCAGAAATTAAGGGAAATAGTTCTACGATTATTAAAAGCTGGGAGAAAGAATATACTTGTGTTTACACGATTTATATTTGAGGCGCAGGAGTTATCCGACTATTTGGGAGATATAGCGGAAGTGGTATCAAGTGCAACTCCCAAAAAAGAAAGGAAAGCAATCCTAAATAATTTCAAAAACGGTAAAATTAAAGTCGTAAGCAACGTAGGAATATTAACTATGGGGTTTGACTTTCCCAAACTTGAAACGGTCGTCTTAGCTCGTCCCACGATGTCATTGACATTATATTACCAAATGGTAGGTAGAAGCATACGCCCTAATCCTTCAAAAGAATGTAGTTGGGTGGTCGATCTTTGCGAAACATACGAAAGGTTTGGTAAAATTGAAGACTTAGAACTCAGGGAAACCAAAGATAACCTATGGGCTTTGTATAGTGGGGGAAAACAATTAACAAACGTTTATTTAAATTAACTATGGAAGGATGGATAAAATTACATAGAACCTCTATGGAGCATTGTCATTCTTACGTTGTTGCCCTTCGCTTGCCCTCTGCTTGCCCATTTGCTCGCCCATATCATCTTCATGAGGCTGGTAAATATCATAATTACATACGGTTATCATAGTACCAGACTTCGCCCCTCCAACATCAATTTCTTTAGTTTTTTTAATTTTTTTAAAGCATTTCTGATTTGTTTTTCAGAAATTCCTATTTCTGAAGATAAATGAGAAATTGGCTGTATACCGAACACCGCCCGTTGACAAAACGTGAGGCTTGGGAAGATATGCTAATGTTAGCCAATTTTGCAGATTCTAAGGTATTAATTAAAGGACAATTGTTCGAATGCAAGCGTGGTCAGCTATTGTATAGCTATGAAACGTATGCTGAAAAATTTTTATGGTCAGTCGGTCAGGTACGAAATTTCTTTAAAATGCTTCGCAACGACGGGATGATAATTACAGAAAAATTGAAATATACAACACAGTTAACAATCTGTAATTACGATGTTTGCCAAGGTGAGCAACACACTGAGCAACACACTGACGACGGGCTGAGCGACACACTGAGCGACACACTGACGACGGGCTCGAAGCAACAAGATAAGAATGATAATAATAATTCTTCGTCGGAACAAAAAATTCCGACGCCGGATTCTGGAGAAAATATAAATGATCCTGCTGTTCCGATTGATTTATTTACTGAACAAGAAAAAACCGGAGATGTTCCGCTACCTATGACATACGCCTGTCTTACCACAGGAGCAAAGAATTTTCCTTCTACTCCCTTAGTTGCGCCATACGTTTCAGTGAACCCGACTAATTCATAGCCAGTTCCCGAATTTCCAACTAAATAATTGTGTAATGAAATGCGATTGTCTAAATACTCTAACGGAGTTTCGGAGAAATTTTTATAATTATAGGCAACTTTAAGTACAAAATTGGGATTGTCAGGGTCTTATAAACCCTTGCTTCCATACCAGTTGAAACATACTCCCATTTTTTCTATCGCTTCGGGAGCAATTCAAATACCAGTTTCTTGGGCGTATTCTTTTAAGACATTTTCCTGATGCGTGGATAGGGTATGTTGGGAAATTCTTTCTCCAGAATGTTGTCCAGTTCCTCTCCTGAATCCCCTTTGCTTTCCAGTTCCCTCATCCGGTACTTCCTTGCCGTTTGTTCTTGCATCTGCTGATAGGATAATGGATGCTTCGACATTTCTTTTACCGCCTCTCCTGCGTCCTTGTTCCTCTTCCAGTGATAATCTGTTAAGGTTGGCAATTCCTCCGAGGATTCCGGCTGTTGTTTCGTTGAGTCCGTTTCTGATGTATTGTTCGATGGTTCCATATTCTTCTTCTGTTATTTGGTCTTTAAAAAGTTCAAGGTTATTAAGCACATCTTTATCTTTCTTGTCTTTGGTAAAATCATCAAATCGTTTGATTACGTTGCTACTTCCTTGGTTGCAAATCTATCAATTAAATTATCGTGAATATTCCAAATCTTATTTTTTTTCCTTCCCATCCCATCCCTGTCTGCCATCATATGTTGATATTATATAATATATATTTTGTTGATAAGTGTTATTTATCAGTCTTATATTCGTGATTTGAAATATAATTAGTTGTGATAGTGATAGTTGTGGCTTTTTTTTGTAATTTTTTTAAGTTTTAGTTAAAAAACAAAAAAAACACATTAAACCAGTTGATATTGAGAATGCTATGAAGCAGATGATGAGTTTTTAATGGAAAAATCATGCATAAACATTTGTATTACAATGTATTACGATATATGATTTTTTATATATCAATAACACATTGTTTAACAAGTATATAATGTACGTTTAGTGCTAAAATTATTTAAAATTCAGGAGATGGAATACCTCCTTAATTTTTTAGAAAAGTCAGTTAAATTCTATTCGACAGTTAATATTCAAAATACATACATTGCATTCTATATCAATAACATGAAATAGGAATGATAGAAATACTTATCATAATAATCTGAAATATAGCACATTTCAACTAATCTGAGAATTAAAAATTCTAATTTTCAATTACGATCACGTATATAGTATTCTATTTCAATAATTTATGTTTTGGTAAACTTTTTCGGATTATAGGATGGAGAACAGTAAGCTTTTTTGAGTTTTTTAGATGAGTTTTTTAGAATTTAGCAGTAGCTTTTGTTAAAAAAAATATTGTGTTTTTGTAATTATAAACATTAAATACATGTCTGGCAAATGCCAATTAAATGTTTTTTGTTTTCAAAAATGCCAACTGCCAATTATTCTATACTTTTGAATTTATTTGTTAATTTTGAGGTTTGTGAAGCGCATTTTAAAAAATTCGACACATATTTTTCAGAAGATTATTAATTT
>Ga0268356_11325_pt1 | contig 10153 bp, 10 predicted proteins | sample BioMet10_FD_194415 | JGI IMG/M metagenome (GOLD analysis project Ga0268356, IMG submission 194415) | Sewage microbial communities from Oakland, California, United States - Biofuel 10 (PacBio Assembly) | ecosystem: Engineered > Wastewater > Sewage > Unclassified | place: USA: California | collected...
TTACGTCATCTTCTGCGACCCCTTCGGGGTCAAACAATCCAACCGGTACGTTGAATCTATAAATCTTTGATGCCTTCGGCATCGGATGGTTTAATCTAATGAAACAAAATTTCTCATCGAATTCAATATTAAAACTCTTTAGAAATTGAAGGTATTCATCTTTAAATTTTTGTTTTTTATGATGTTCCTTTTGATTCATAATATATTTCACAACCGCATCAATATGCGAATGACTATACGAAAAAAACCCCATAGCCCTCCTGCCAGCTAAATTTATATTTCGACAGCCCGTTATCTTTAATAAACTCATTGCTTGATTTCTTGACCTCCCGTACCAAATCACTTATACAGCAACTGGGTTTCATTCCAATAAAAATATGAATGTGATTGCAAGTTCCATTAATGGCAAGCATTTTTTGACCTTTGTTTTGGATTATTGCAGTAATATACTGATATAGCCTTTCTTCCCAATCGGAGGTAATTAGCGCATTTCTGTTTTGTACTGCAAATACAACCTGAATATAAATTTGTGAAAATGTACCCGACATAGTTGAAATCTTTTTCTGGTTTGTTTATATAAATACAGAAATTCTAAACCCCCTTTTCATTTCCATTCATTCCAATTTTTGTTTTGTTCCGGACAGCAAAATACTGGATAATCGGTACTACCTCGCTGAGCGGAATTTGCAATTCCGCTCGGAACGTTAGAAAATTTGTAATTTTCTGTTTTCATAAGGTATGATATTTTTCAAGTTATGCATTAAATATATCCTTCCGACGGTTTCATTACGCAGAATTACATCCCGAGTACTCTGGACTGCTTTGTTCCAAGCGGCAAAGCATCTGCCGTTCAGCCGGATTTAATTTAAAAATCAGAACCCTTTTTTGCCATTTCCGATTTTAATGATTCGACGAGAGTATTAATCTTCTGTATGTCAACTTCACGTTGATTAATTTCTTGGGTTTTTATATCGTTCTCAATTTTTTTTCTTAGTTCAGGTAATTCAGCATCTACTGCTGCTTTCCACTTCTTATAATTTCCCTTTTCTAACCCCTTAACAATTTCATCATTATAATGGTAAAAACCCCTTCCGCCAACTATATTAGTTATTTGTAGATTCCCGTTAGTATAAATGACATCCGCGGTTGTTTTTCCACAGTTAAAGCAAGAAGCTTCCATTACGATTTGAAACTTTTGTACACTTTCCAATTCTATTTCATACTTATATCTGCCATCTTTCGCTGTCAAAGTAATAACAACATGCCTGGGGATCAATTCACCATTTAGATTGATATATTCAAAAATCCCTTTACCAATAATTTTTCCAGATTCCAAATCTTTCATTTGAATAACATCATTTGATGATTTGAACTGGTAAGCAAACCATGTTAATCCGTTTGAAAATAAAGTTGATTTTTTAAATGTTGAGTCTGTTTTTATTATATCACTGACAATGGTTTGTCCAAATGCCATTTGCATAAAACTCAAAACGATAATTAGTGAAAATAGTCTTCTCATGATTTCCCTTTTTATTTTGTTAATTTCCATTAAATTTTACCATTACATTACGCTGCCTCTTCATTCCATCTGCTAAAATACACTCTTTTTCCATCTGACTATCTATTTTTATTGTTTTTTTAAAAAAATATTCTTAATAGTATGTCAAATTTAAAAAATATATCGTACCTTAGCTGCATTAACCCCTTAAAATAAAGCCTATGAGCACAACTTCTGAATCGGGAATTGCTTCAAATCTTGGCAATTTTCAAACCCTGACTGGCTTCTGCCAAAGTTTCGGTATTAAATACAAACCATCCAATCCGCTGATCAGTTTAGATGCGTTAAATGGTTATCATCAATTAGCAACCGAAAGTGTGGATGCCGTCAGCGCAGCCAAACCCCTTGCCGATCGCGCCTCCGACGATCGTGAAATCGTTTTCTCTCCATTGAACGACATCGTTACTGCTTCGTTCAACTCTCTTCGTTCCTGCGGCGCTTCGCCCCAGGTGATAGCCGACATTCGTCCTGTGGTTAATAAGCTCCTTGGCCGCCGGGCTTCTGTAGCCAAAGGCGAAACTACTCCCGTTAATCCGGAAGAGCCCGGTGCCGGCGCTCCCAAAGTCATCTCCGCCTCCCAGCAAAGCTTCGACAGCAAAATTGAGTTCATGGGAGCCTATATCGAGGCGCTGAAAAACGAACCCAAATACATCCCCAATGAAGAAGAACTCAAGATTACAAGCCTTACTGCTTTGCTCGGAAATATGAAAGCAGCCAATAAAGCCGTGATCGACAATTCGACTCCTCTTGTTGCTGCCCGTAGCCGTCGCAACCAGCTATTCAACAATCCCGATACCGGCCTGGTAGCCATTGCCAACTTAGTTAAGAAATATGTTAAATCCGTTTACAAACCCAAAAGCATTGAGTTCAAAAAGGTTAGTGCCCTTAGTTTTAGGAAAATATCCTGAAAATAGATTTTTAACAACTGCTTTTCACGGATTTATTCTTGCTGAAGCAATCCGAATAACTTCTTTAATGACAGGCCTGTCATTGTGAGTGCTATTGCTTACGTCGAAAGTATTATTATCTACGTCAAAAATAATATTAGCTCCATTACAAATACAACTTGCTACGTCAAAAGTAATATTAGTTCTGTCATAAATATAACTTGCTCCGTTAAAAGTAATATTAGCTTCGTCGTGAATACAACTTGCTCCGTCGTAAATACTATTGCCTTTGTCGTATGTACAACTTGTTTCGTTGAAAGTAATATTGGCTCCATCATGAATATAATTTGCTCCGTTGAAAGTAATATTAGTTCCGTTGTAAATGCAACTGGTTCAGTTGAAAGTAATATTAGCTTCGTCGTAAATACAACTTGCTCCGTCGTAAATACTATTGCCTCCGTCGTAAATAATACAACTTCCGTTTATTTTATGGGTACAAAGCCTATAACTCAACAATAAAACAATTTAACAATAGAACGGGAGTGTAAAACGAACTGTGTCATAAAAATTTTCAGTACTTTTGTTTGTCGGGATAAACGGACACTGGCTCTGCTGAGGAGCAACCAGTGAAGGGATAAACCCGACCGACGGAATAATTATCCTAAAAGTGCTATGTGCAAATGTAGCGCTTTTTTTAATGGATAATAATTCTGGAGTAAAATGCCTTAAAAACCCATATCAAATTGTATTTATGTTTATTCTGGCTCTTTCTGCAAAGATAATATCCAGCTGCGATGCTACTATGCCCCAGTTTGGCAGAGGTGCCGTCCACTTTTCTACAATATTCTGGGTTGCAAGGTAAATAAGTTTTAGTAATGCCATATCGCTGGTAAAAGCTCCTTTGGTTTTGGTTACTTTACGTATTTGCCTGTGAAAACCTTCTATCGTATTGGTAGTATACATAATTCTGCGAATAGGTTCGGGGTACTTAAAGTAATTACTCAGATGTTCCCAATTGTTACGCCAGGAGGTAAAAACCGGCGTATACTTCTTTCCCCATTTCGCTTCTACCACATCCAGGTTATATTCTGCTTCTTCTTTAGTAATAGCCTGGTAAACTGTTTTTAGATCTTTCATAAACTCTCTACTGTCTTTAGAAGCAACATACTTTAGTGTGTTTCTAATCTGATGAACAATGCAGGATTGTATTTCCGCTTTAGGAAATACCAATTCAATAGCTTCGGCAAATCCTTTCAGATTGTCTATACTGACAATAAGCATGTCTTCAACACCCCGGGCTTTAAGATCATTTAACAACTGTAACCAAAACCGGGAGCCTTCGCTTTCGGCTACATACATCCCAAGCAAATCTTTTATTCCTTTATTATCTACTCCAAGTATATTGTATACTGCACGGGAAGACACTTTGCCATCTTCTTTCACCTTGTAGTGTATAGCGTCCATCCATACAAAGCAATACACGCTTTGTAACGGGCGTTGCTGCCATTCTCTGATTAATGGAATAACACGGTCGGTAATGTTGCTCAAGGTTGTTGGCGAGAGCGTAAACCCATACATCTCTTCAATGTGCTCACAGATATCCCGGGTACTTACCCCTTTACTATACAATCGTAGCACTTTGTTTTCCAACTCTTCGTTGATGATGATTTGCCGCTTGGGTACTACCTTTGGATCAAAATCTGAATTACGATCCCGGGGTGTGTTTAACTCGAATTCCCCTTCGATGCTTTTGACCCTCTTTCCTATTTTACCATTACGACGATTGCCAACTGATCGCTGTTGCTCATCCATGTGCTCGTCCATTTCTGCTTCCAGTAGCTCTTCCAACATCTGTTTTAACAAAGGTTGAAATATGCCTTCTTTGCCTCCGGCTGGTTCTCCCCGGCGAAGCCTCTCTTTCGCTTCCTGCTTGTAGGCCTCAAAATCAAATTTACATTTTCCCATTTCTTGTGTCAAATTTAATTATTTATTCCCTTTGACACAGTTTATTTTACAGCCTCAATAAAACAATTCAACAATCCGTAATTCGTAATTCCAAAATGTATCCTATTCGGACTAAGCCTCCAACTCAACAATAAAGCAATTCAACAATAGAACAATTCAACAATCTCATCGCCTTAACCCGGCTAAACACAGACAAATACTTTCTTTTTGCAGATTTTAACAATTATGTCTAAAATCCTGAACCGATTTTTATTTAATTTTGACCACTTTTTATATAATTACGAATTACGAATTACGAATTACGAATTACGAATTACGAATTTCCAAACAACTATCAACAATCAACTAACAACTATCCACTCATGAATCGTTTAACTTTACTATTAATGACTATTTTATTTACTTCGGCGGCTTTTGCTCAGCAGCCCCAGGAACAGCCGAAAAAGGATGATTTTAAATATTTAGTCGAACAGTTTGCCGACCTTAAAATCATGCGTTATCAGGTCCCCCGGATTTGAAACCCTTAGCCTGAGACAGAAAGAATTCGTTTATTACCTGAGCCAGGCAGCCCTTTGCGGACGCGACATCATTTTTGATCAGAATTATAAAAACAACCTTTTGGTTCGACGTACCCTCGAAGCCATAGTAGATAGCTACAAAGGCCAGCGCAAATCAAAGGGATTCGAGGATTTTATGGTTTATACCAAAAGAGTTTGGTTTTCCAACGGTATTCATCATCATTATTCCTCCGATAAAATAATGCCGACTTTTACTCAGGAATATTTTTCGTTTCTTGTCCGTAGTTCGGCTAAGGATAAATTGCCCATGAAGCCCGGACAGGATATCCACCAGTTTATTAGCGAAGTTTCATCCATTATTTTCGATAAGGATGTGGCTCCCAAAAAAGTTAACCTCGATGCAAGCAAGGATTTGGTGCTGAATTCCGCCGTTAACTTTTACGATGGCGTCAACGAAAAAGAAGTGGAAGCATTTTATGCACCCCTTAGCAAGCCCAACGATCCCAAACCCATTTCCCTTGGACTGAATTCTAAATTGGTAAAAGAGAATGGTAAGATTGTCGAAAAAACATATAAAATTGATGGATTATATTCCAAAGCCATCGAGCAGATTGTTTTTTGGCTCGACAAAGCTGCTAAAGTGGCCGAAAAACCCTCTGCAAAGCATTTATATAAATGCACTGATCAAGTACTATAAAACCGGCGACCTGAAAGATTGGGATACCTATAATGTGCTTTGGGTAAAAGATATGAAAAGTAAAGTAGACTTCGTTAATGGTTTTATCGAAAACTACGAAGATCCTCTGGGAAGGAAAGCTACCTGGGAAGCCATGGTAAACTTTAAGGATATGGAAGCAACCAAACGAGCTACCACTATCGGCGCTAATGCTCAGTGGTTTGAGGATAATTCTCCGGTTGATCCGCGTTTTAAGAAAAAAGAAGTCAAAGGCGTTTCCGCTAAGGTTATTACCGCTGCTCAATTGGGTGGCGAATGCTATCCAAGCACCCCCATCGGAATCAACCTACCCAATGCCGACTGGATTCGTAAGGACTATGGTTCCAAATCGGTTACCATCGAAAACATTACCTATGCTTACAACCAGGCTGCTCTGGGTAATGGCTTCCTTGAGGAATTTGCTTATTCACCCGAAGAAATTGAATTAGCTAAGAAATATGGTTCCTTAGCCGACAATCTGCATACCGATTTGCACGAATGCCTCGGACATGGTTCGGGACAGTTACTGCCTAACGTCAAGGGCGATGAACTGAAGAATTATTCTTCAACGTTGGAAGAAGCCCGTGCCGACCTTTTTGCCTTGTATTATCTGATGGATCCCAAGATGGTTGAACTGGGGCTTATCCCCAGCCTGGATGCTGCCAAAGCCGAATATAACAGCTACATCCGTAACGGACTGATGACCCAGATTACCCGCATTGCACTGGGTAAAGATATTGAAGAAGCTCACATGCGCAATCGCCAGCTGATTGCCAAATGGTGCTTCGAAAAAGGACAGCCCGAAAAAGTAATCGAAAAAGTGAGCCGCGATGGTAAAACTTATATTAAAATAAACGATTATCAAAAATTGCGTACCCTCTTTGGGAAACTGCTTGCCGAAATGCAAACGTGTAAAATCAGAAGGCGACTATCAGGCCGGAAAAGACCTGGTGGAAAATTACGGTGTCAAAATTGATACTGTTCTTCACAAAGAAATACTCGAGCGTTTAAGAAACTCAATATTGCTCCTTATGGTGGATTTATTAATCCTGAATTTACTCCTGTAATGGAAAATGATAAAATTGTGGATATTAAAATTGAATATCCTACCGATTTTGTAAACAGATGATGGATTATTCCAAAAAATACTCGTTCCTGCCTACGTATAATTAAAATTGAAAAATCTTATGGAAAGTCCCGGTAATTCATCGGGACTTTTTTTATTTGAATGAAGACTGTACTTTTGCTCCCGGTTTTGGATTTTTCATTGATCCGGAAGAAATTATTATGCGAACAATAGGATTATTAATAGCCTCCAACATCTTTATGACTTTTGCTTGGTATGGGCATCTGAAGTTCCACAACGTGGCGTTGTGGAAAGTAATACTGATAAGTTGGGGTATCGCCTTTTTTGAATATTGCCTGATGGTTCCCGCCAATCGTATCGGTTACGGAACGTTTACCGCCGTACAACTTAAAACCATACAGGAAGTCATTACCCTGACCGTTTTTTCCGTTTTTTTCCGTTCTTTATCTGAAGGAATCTTTTCAGTGGAATTATCTTGTTGGGTTTTGTTTTATTATTTTAGCTGTCTTTTTTATTTTTCATAAATGGTAAAACAAAAAAGGGTTATACTCATGCTAACCGAGAATGATATTTTATAGATATAGGCTATGTGATCAATAAATTTAAAAACTAATAACACATGAAAAAAATATTCACCCAGACTATCCTTCTTGTTTCCTTTGTGAGCCTGTTTACCGATATTGCCAGCGAAATGTTGTATCCAATCATGCCGGTATATCTAAAGTCCATTGGTTTTTCTTTCGTTCTCATTGGACTTCTCGAAGGGGTGGCTGAAGCCACTGCCGGAATCAGTAAGGGATATTTTGGCAATCTTTCCGATAGAATAGGGCTTAGACTTCCTTTTGTAAAGTGGGGCTATTTTTTGAGTGCTATTTCCAAGCCTATGCTTGCCGTCTCCCGATTTCCGTTATGGGTATTTTTTGCCCGCACCACCGACCGTTTTGGAAAAGGAATACGTACCAGCGCCCGCGATGCGATGTTAAGTGATGAGACAAGCCCCGAAAATAAAGGGAAAGTCTTCGGCTTTCACCGGGCAATGGATACGGTAGGTGCTGCTATTGGCCCTGTGGTTGCATTGATTTATCTGTATTTTTATCCCGGACAATATGTGTGGTTGTTTCTTATCGCTTTTCTGCCGGGGCTTTTTGCCATTTTCTTCACTTTTTTGATAAAGAAAAAAAACGGGTTGCAACAATCGGTGGCGAGAAAAGACATGTTGGTTTTTTAAGTTATTTTAAATATTGGAAAGTTGCTTCGCCGGCATATAAAGAATAGTTATTGGGTTGCTTGCTTTTACCCTGTTCAACAGTTCTGATGCCTTTCTGCTTTTGGCACTCAAAAGCAATGGTTTTTCCGATACTCACATGATAGGAGTTTATATTTTTTATAATCTTATCTATGCTTTGCTTTCGTTTCCTATAGGCATTCTTGCCGATAGGGTAGGGCTGAAAAAAATTCTGATTACAGGGTTAAGTATTTTTGCCGGTGTGTATTTCTTTATGGGATTTGCACATACGCTCTTGGTTTTCCTTTTATTATTTTTCTTTTATGCCGTTTATGCTGCTTCCACCGAAGGGGTTTCCAAGGCATTGTTATCTAATCTGGCAAAAAAAGAGGAAACGGCAACTGCTATTGGCTTTTATAATAGTTTTGCAAGTATTTGTACTTTAGTCGCCAGTGCTTTGGCAGGAGTTTTGTGGGAATTTATTGGCTATAAAGCTATGTTTATAATTTCGGGCTTGGGCGTGGCGCTGGTAGCCATTTATCTTATTTTTGCAAAAGTAAAACCTGCATTGCATTAGTTAAAATTTATAACGATTAGAATAATGAATACACTTTATCCGCTAAAATTTAAACCTATTTTTAAAGATAAAATCTGGGGTGGTAACCGGATACAAACTGTTTTAGGGAAAGACTTTTCGCCTTTGTCAAACTGTGGAGAAGTATGGATTGTATCCGATTATCAGGGCAATCATTCTATTGTCGAAAATGGCTTCCTTGCAGGAAACGAACTATCGGAATTGATAGAAGTTTACATGAGCGACCTTGTGGGCGATAAAGTCTATGAGAAGTTTCATAATGAGTTTCCTCTGCTGATCAAATTTATCGATTCCAACGATTATCTTTCCATCCAGGTTCATCCCGATGATGAATTGGCTCAAAAGAAAAATATTGGTTCCGGAAAAACGGAAATGTGGTATATCCTTCATGCCGAAAAAAATGCAGAACTTATCAGTGGCTTCAATCAGAAGATGAACCGTAACCTCTATTTGCAACATCTTAAAAATAATACGCTTCCGGATATTCTGAATTTTGAGAAAGTAAATGCAGGTGATGTATTTTATTTGCCGGCAGGCAGAGTTCATACGCTTGGACCGGGGGTATTACTTGCTGAAATACAACAAACATCGGATAATACCTTTCGCATTTACGACTGGGATCGGGTGGATGCAGAGGGGAAATCCCGTGAGCTTCATACGGCGCTTGCTCTTGAAGCTATGGATTTTAATGTTTACAATAACTACAGGACAGATTATCCGAAAGTAATGAACCATTCTACTACGCTGGTCAAATGTCCATATTTTAATACAAGTTACTTCATTTTAATCAGGCTATCTCAAAAGATTACAGCGAATTGGATTCATTTGTGATTTTTATCTGTGTGCAAGGTAGTTGCGAAATATTTTATGATCAGGGAATTGTTGATATGCATTTAGGTGATGCGGTGCTGATACCTGCTGAGATTAAAAATGTTATATTACAAACGACTAAGGAAGCAAAACTTCTCGAAGTATATATTCTTTAAAATTTTTTTTTGTCGTTACATTGATTTTCCTAATTTGGCGGCTTATAGCGTTAAATCATACTATCTAAATTTATCAATATTAACATGAAAAAAATAACTCTTCTTACACTGATTCTGTTTGTTAATCTTTTGGCATTCACACAGGAAAAAATTGAAAAATCGTATAAATTACCTGAGGTAAATATTAAAACACCTGAAGGGCAAACATTTAATACGTCAAACATCAGCAACAACGGAAAACCTGTAATTATTAGTTTCTGGGCAACCTGGTGTACCAATTGCGTCAAAGAATTGAATTCTATTTCAGAAGTTTATGGTGATTGGCAAAAGGAAACCGGTGTTAATTAGTGGCTATTTCTATTGACGATGCCCGCAATTCGTCAAAAGTGATGCCTTTTGTTAATGGAAGAAATTGGGAATACGAGGTTTATCTGGATGTAAACAAAGATTTTTATCGTGCCATGCACGTTGGAAATGTTCCTTTTACAGTTTTGCTCAATGGTAAAGGCGAAATCGTATGGCAACATACTTCCTACGAAGAAGGCGGCGAAGTGCAATTATTTGATCTGGTAAAAAAAACTGGCAGCCGGTCAGGATATTAAATAACTTAAACTTTT
>Ga0268356_10229_pt1 | contig 10145 bp, 9 predicted proteins | sample BioMet10_FD_194415 | JGI IMG/M metagenome (GOLD analysis project Ga0268356, IMG submission 194415) | Sewage microbial communities from Oakland, California, United States - Biofuel 10 (PacBio Assembly) | ecosystem: Engineered > Wastewater > Sewage > Unclassified | place: USA: California | collected...
ACTATAACAAGTCTATGGTCATACGGTTTTCCAAGACAGTAATGACCTGATGTTCACTCCTTTGAAAAAGCTTCTTGATCAGCAGACTTTTGATCAGAATCAAAGATTCTACATTGAATGGGCGGACGGTATCAGGACATATCAGATTTTCGCTGTATGTGATATTGATTATGCAGAAGATTCATGGAACTATACGCAGAACATTTTCCAGACAGATAAAAATTTCTACACATATGTACATGCAGCGAGAAAGCATTCATCAGTGACTGCAGACATTGATGTAGCGGCAACAGACCAATTGGTAACACTTCAGACTTGTACGGAATTATCTTCAACAAAAAGAACAATCATTGTGGCAAAAGAGATTAAATAATGAAAAAAGAAAGACTGACAAAACTGATGTCTGCTATGACGGCAATTGTAATAACTGCCAGTTTTGTCATGTCTTCACTCATCAATGTGCATGCTGCAGAAACAAACACTTCCGTAATTACTCTGAAAAGCGGGAAAGATATTAACACAGCTCTGAAGGCTTTGGCAGGAGACACTTACCGGCTGATTCCAGTGTCAGTTCTTTGTATTTAGTCATTGATACAAAAATTACAGGCTTTGAAAGAGTTGATGCAGTTGATACAGCTGCAGAAACACGGAACCTAAGCGAAGACGGCAGTGCTGTTGCATGGCTGAATGGAACAACAGTGCAATGGTATGCAGGTGCTTCGACTGTCTATCTGAATAGTGATTCCAGCTATATGTTCTATGGATTATCAGCCCTGCAGAGTGTCAATGGGCTTCGCACAGTGGACACTACACGAGTTGAAAATACATCTTATATGTTTGCTGAAGATGCTGATATGGCGTCATTAGATCTCAGCGATATTTCTACAATTAAAGTAACAAATATGAAGTCAATGTTTGCTGGTATGAGTTCATTATCGTCATTGAATATCAGCAACATGAATACTGTAAATACAACAGATATGAGCGAAATGTTCCGCCGTGATGCTTCTTTGACAGTGCTGGATCTTAGCTCTTTCACGGTCACAAAGAATGCAGTTACAACAGCTGCAGCAGATTCTTCAACCACAGCAGCAACATCAGCTCCAGCAGCGTCACCGGAAGCTTCCTCACAAGCAACCGCTGTACCATCTGCTTCTTCTTCGACTGTTTCTGTTTCAACAGAAACAAATATCACTGATATGTTCAAAGAGTCCGCTCTATCAAAAGTATATGTCGGCTATACATGGCTGGCTGAGCTGAGCAAAGATCCAGTGATGGTGCGTGTCTTTACAACTTGGTTTAATCAGACACTCGTCATGGCTTCAGATACAGAGCTGAAGGATATTTCATTTACTTACAGCCTGACACCAGGTGCATCAATGAATTCGAGCGATACGAGCGATGAAGTGCTGCCAGGCATTGTTACAGAAAACTGCAGTATTGCAAATGCATCTTTCCATAACACTGATACCGCCCTCAAGGGAACGCCTGCGGACCCATCTTTTGAAGGAAAGAAATACATGACCAAAAAGGTCAAGATCCTGATTGATACAACACAGATTACTGAACCAGGTATTTACCGGTATGTGATTACAGAAACAACACCTCTGGAAGGTGTCGATGCAGGACTGTTCCAGCTTGATGAGAGCAGCACCCGGATATTGGATATTCTGGCAGAATATCAAACCGAAGATTCAATTTCTGTTACTGCTTCCGTCTTCCATAAGACACAGACGCAGCTGCTGGGAAAAACACTGGATGTCAATGAGAAGAGCAGCGGCTTTGATAATTCTTATCTCTTAACAACAAATGATTTGGTTATCCGCAACGAAGTCAGCGGCAATCAGGGCGATTCGCGTCATGCGTATAATTATACATTTGTTCTAGATGGAGACATTGCCGGACGTGAGCTTACAGTTGTGCATAATGACGGCAGTGTAGAGACTATCAAAATTGATGCCAGTAATCATGGTGAATTGAATTTCTCTCTTAGGGGAACAGAACGGATCACCATTAAAAATATTCAAAAGAGATCAAAATATACAATCACAGCAGAAAAAGAAGCTTTGAAAGATACTGGCGTTGATGTAAAAGCAACACCGTCAAATTCCAAAGCAGAATATTCACCAGCTGTATGTTATTCTCCGGATACTGAAAAGACATGCTACATCACAAATTTAAGTGTAAATGAAGATGTGGATGTAACATTCCTGAATGTTAAAAACGGTGTGGTCCCGACTGGAATTATCTTAGATACAGCACCTTACACATTAAGTTTCCTAATGGGAGTCGGCGGCATTCTGCTGATCCAGCGGAAGAAAAAGCTTCAAAACTGTGCTGAAGAAGAGGATTAAAGAATGAGTAACATGGATAACATAAGACTCGGTCACCTGTTTGTGACACTTCTGTGATAGTGCCTCTTATATTATCTAAGTGCATAAGTTAAGAAGCAAGAAACTAGTAAATTGGAGGAAATCCTTTATGAAAAAGAAAATTAGTATCCTTTGCGGTAATGATGATGATGGTTGCTGGGCTGATGCCAATAACCCAAGTCCATGCTGAAAATGTAGAAGGTGAACTGAAGCTGACAGCAAACCGTACGGAACAAATTGTTGTGCCAGAGGGCAAGAGCTTAACATTAGATCTTGCTGGATACGACCTTTCTGTAACTGGGAAAAGTGCCATTGTAAACCATGGTACTTTAACAATTGTTAATACTTCTTCAACAGTTGGTACTGTCAGTGCAACAGGAACGGCAAGTGCTGCAGTAGCCGCAACTCCAGGCGCACATACATATATCGATGGAGGCAATTATTATTCTGCTGCATGGTATACGATAAAGAATGATGGAACAATGATTTTGAATTCAACCGGAACTTATTCGGTCGGAACAAATAATTCGTCTTCAGTAATTACTAATGGGTGGTATAACAATTCAAGTACATCTCCTGATATCATTGACGGTGTTTCATATGCATATACTGCAGGTGATGCTTATGCAGATCTGACAGTCAATGCTGGTACTGTGATTGGCAACTGTTCGTCGACAACATTGGCTGCAGGAACAAAATATACAAGTACAGGTATTATATCTGAACAAAGTTCAAAAGTAACCGTAAATAACGTAACTATTAAGAATGTTAAAAATGGCTTCTATACAGATAAAGATTCATCGATGGTCATCAATAATGCGACTGCAAGTGCTTTAAAGAATGCAGTTTATGCAGACAATGGATCATCAATCATCGTTTCTGGCGGAACATTTGAGGCAACTGGCTGTACCGATAACAATTATTCACCATATACTTTCAGCCCAATATCAATAAAAACAACATTTAGTGCATCTGTAGAAGCATATAGTGGAACTTTCACAGGAAGCGTTAATAATTCAGACAGCACAGGAAAGATTGAAGTATTCGGCGGTACTTTCAAAAATGCAGATGGAACTGTATTCGATGTTTCAGCCTTTGTAACAGCACCAACAATATTTGATGCTGCAAAGGGAACTGTTACCACGAAGACAATTTCTACAATAACAAAGTATGTTCTCTTCTCCGCAATTCCTGATCCAACATCATTCAGCTATTCAATCACAAACGCAGCTGGCAATGATACTGGTGATACAGTAATTCAGACAGCTTCTACAAGTGGTTATTCAAAGAATGAAGAAGTTCGTGATGGTGTGAATCCATCAGCAGTAAAGTTTGTAAATTCTGATGCTTCTACAAGCACATTGGAATTCTCTGTAAATGATTTCAATGCAGGACAGAAAGCAAATACACTCGCCAGCTTAGGCGTTACAGATTCTGGTGATGAACGTCAGTATGCATCTAAGCAGCTTGTAGTTGATTTCAGTGCAGTGAAGTTTACAAATCCTGGTATCTTCAGATATACATTGACAGAGACCAGCAATAATGAAAAGGTCCCAGCAAGTGGTGTTCTCTACTTCGATGTTTGGGTTGTAAGAGGATCCGCAAATAAGGATGATGCAGCATATAATACACTGTCTGTTTCTTCTGTCATTGCGCATACAGATACAGCATTAACGCTGAATACAGCAAACAATGCAAATACAGTATCCAACAAAACATCTTATCTGAAGAGCATCAGTGTTATGAATGCTATGAATCTTACTGTGAAGCATTATGCATTAGGCAATCAGGCTTCTAAGACACAGAAGTTCAAGTACACCCTGACACTTAGAGATGCAACAAAGGGATCCACAGTTTCCTACATTAAGAAGGATGGAACAAAGGGTTCTATCTCAGTAGGCAATGATGGCATGTCCACATATGATTTCTATCTGTCAGATAAAGAAGCAATTACATTCTTGAACATTTCTGAGTTCCCAGGTTATACAGTCAAGGCAGATGAACAGACTCTGGAAACTGCCGGTTTGAAATCTGCAACAAAGATTGAATCTTATCAGCTGGCAACATCTGCTACCGATAGTACAACAACAACTGTTGCAGCAAAATCAGCAGCAGGGGACGCACCGGATACAACCAATGATGAAACAGCTACTGCAATTGATGTCAATGGTACTTTAGCAGCGCAGGATACAACGTCAAAATACGAAGTTACAGACAGCAAACTTAGCACAAATACAACAGTCGTATTCTCTGTCTATAAACAGGGTACAATTCCTACAGGTGTCATTCTGAGTGTTGCTCCATATGCAGTTGTTGTATTAGCAGGATTCTTCGGACTGATCATCTTCGCAATCAAGAGAAAGAGCAAGGATGAAGAGGAAGAAGCATAACTCACTAATCAAATGATTTCCCCCCAAAAAGAGAGCTGTGATTCACAGCTCTCTTTCCATGATATAGGTTATAATCAATATATTAAAATAATGAATAAAAGGAGATATGGGGATGACACAGAGACGAACAGTCGCATACAGGCATGTGAGACATACACATTATCATCATCGCATTCCTGTGACTTCCGATAATTTCCAGAAAAGGTTCCATCATAAGCGGTATTTGATCAATGAACTGCATGCTGAAAACAATGAGCAGAAGGTGCAGAGTCATTTTAGTGTTCCAAAAAAAATTGGTGAAGATCAAAAGGATACAAAGAAAAAAGGACTGCTTGGAAAAGATAAGAAAAAGTCTGGCGGCAAGAAAAAGAAAAAGCATGGCAGACATTATGCATTGAAGATGTTCTTGGCAAAGCTTATCATAGTTGGTCTGATTATCTGGTTCATACTGAATTATGTTTTTACTGTCATGATTCTGTATGGTAATTATATGTTCCCGGCAGTCAGAGACGGTGATCTTGTCATTGCCTATAAGCTGCAGGAGCCAATTACGAATGATGTTGTCATCTATAAACATGACGGCAAACTGTTACTTGGCAGAGTTGTTGCCAAAGAGAATGCAGAGATCCGCTATAACGCAGAGACGGAATCGTACAGCGTCAATGGTGTGACTCCGACGGAATCAATCTTTTATACAACAATCACCAATCCGGATGCGGACATTGAGTATCCTTACACGGTCCCAGCTGGATGTGTCTATGTTCTGTGTGATCATCGTGATGACTTTACAGACAGCCGGACTTATGAAGCAATCCCTACAAGTGATATTGAAGGAGTTCTTGTGTTTGTTATCCGCAGAAGGGGCTTTTGATGAAGAAGCCAGCATCTAAAAAAAACAAAAAAATAAAAAAGACTGTGCCAAAGAAAGTGCAGGAAGAAGAGGATAATGATACGTCTGCAGTGCCAGTGACCAAGGGACTGACAGAAAGAAAAGTTGTCCGTTTTCTGGATAAGCTGACGGATCGAATCCTGATCTTTCTTTGCATCATTTTGTTATGCCTTGGCGGATATGCACTGCTGGATACCATTCATATTTATTATCATGCAAATGATACATCGCTGCTGAGTTATAAGCCGGAAGTGGATGAGAACGGTGTGGTGCGTGACCCATTGTCACTGCCTGGTGCCGTTGGATGGCTGACGCTGGATGGGACACAGGTAGATTATCCGATCATGCAGGGAACAGACAACAGCGCATATCTAAATAAGGATCCGTACGGAAATTATTCTCTGTCTGGCTCATTATTCCTTGATGCTAATAACTCACCGGATTTTACCGATCAGTATTCTATGATTTATGGACATCATATGGAGCATAACTCCATGTTCGGTGCTTTGGATGAATATCTAAAACAAGATTATTTTGATAAGCACCGGGATGGTTCAATTATCATTGGTGCTAAATCATATAAACTGGTGCTGTTTGCAGCTGTAGAGACCAGTGCTTATACCAAAGAAATCTTTGATGTCAAGAATGGTGGAGCACTTGATTATATCCGGCAGAATGCTGAGATTTTCTATCCTGATGATGTGACGGATTATGATCAGATTCTGGCAATGTCGACCTGTCAGGAAGCGGATTCCGATCAACGAACAGTCATTTTTGCAGTGATTGTAGGCGGACCTGGCATGCTGAGCAATGATGGCAGCAAGCCAAGCTCAACAGCTGGTAAGGTACAGACAGACGTCAGCAAGACATCGGTCTGGCTGTATTGGCTCGGCATTGGCATTGCAGCTGCTGTTGGCATTGGAACTTATATGACAATGCGCCATACAAAAGGGAAAGCGCAGGATACCAAGAACCATAAAGTACCTGAAGGAATACAGAAAATCATAGATCTCTTCAAAAAGTGGTGCTCTAAGGTACCGCCGTCAAGCAGAAAATAGGAGTAAATGAGGAATCAGTGCTGAACTGATTCCTTTTTTGAAATTTGTTTTCAGAAAATTGAAAACGCTATCATGGAAAGAGTGCGTAGTTATGCTGAAAAAACTGTGAATTTATGCACAAAAACGTTAACGAAGCGTTTACCGCGTGGTTTGCGGGGTGCTATAATATTCATTGCAATAAGGAGGAGACATTATAATGTCAAAAGTAACTGTTAAGGATTTAGACGTTAGAGGAAAGCACGTCATTGTCCGTGTTGACTTTAACGTGCCACACAAGGGAGAAGTGATCACAGATGATAATCGTGTACGTGCAGCACTCCCTACAATTAATTATCTGACTGAGAATGGCGCAAAGGTTCTTCTGCTGTCCCATCTTGGAAAGATCAAGACAGACGAGGACAAGGCTAAGAATGATATGTCCGTCGTTGCTAAGAAATTAGCAGAGCTTCAGAAGGCTCCTGTACAGTTTGTCAACGCTACACGCGGTGCTGAACTGGAAGATGCAGTGAAGAATCAGGCTGAAGGATCCATCGTTCTGATGCAGAACACCCGTTATGAAAAGGGTGAGACAAAGAATGATCCTGAACTTGGCAAGTACTGGGCTTCGTTAGGTGACCTGTTCGTTGAAGATGCATTTGGTTCTGTACACAGAGCACATGCTTCTACAGTAGGTATTCCTGAGAACCTGCCTGCAGGCTGTGCAGCAGTTGGCTTCTTAGTTGAGAAGGAACTGAATGTACTTGGCGGTGCTCTGAATAATCCACAGAGACCATTCGTTGCTATTCTTGGCGGCGCTAAGGTATCTGATAAGATCGGTGTTATTGAAAACCTCCTCAAGATCGCTGATAAGGTCCTGATCGGCGGCGGCATGTCCTATACATTCTCCGCAGCACAGGGCGGCAAGATCGGTAATTCTCTGTTAGAGGCAGATAAAGAAGATATGGCTAAGGACTTCCTTGAAAAGGGCAAGGGCAAGCTGTTCCTTCCTGTTGATACAGTAGAAGCAAATGCATTTGATGATGCTACAGAAGTCAAGACAGTCAAGGCTGGCGAGATCGATGACGGCTTCATGGGATTGGATATCGGTCCTGAAACAGTAGCTGAATTCCAGAAGGAATTAGCTGGTGCAAAGACTGTATTCTGGAATGGACCTATGGGCGTATTCGAGAAGCCTGAATATGCTAAGGGCACAGAAGCTATCTGTGAGACATTAGCACACCTCGAAGGTGCTACAACAATTATCGGCGGCGGCGATTCTGCTTCTGCTGCTAAGAACCTTGGATTCGCTGACAAGTTCTCCCACATTTCCACAGGCGGCGGAGCTTCACTCGAATACATGGAAGGAAAGGAACTCCCGGGTGTTGCAATCATCCCTGAGAAGAACTGAGTTACAATGACAAGAAAACCAATTATCTTCGGCAACTGGAAGATGAACAAGACACCAAATGAAGCAGTTGAATTCTTCAAGGGAATTGAAGGATATGTTAATGGCAGTGAAGCAGCAGACTACGGTATTGGTGCACCGTATGTTGATCTGGACATTGCTGTGAAGAATGCTGGCAAGATCTTAGTTGCTGCCGAGAACTGCAATGAAGTAGATTCCGGTGCATTCACTGGTGAAGTATCTGTACCAATGCTGAAAGAGATTGGCATCACATACTGCATCATCGGACATTCCGAAAGAAGAACATACTACGCTGAGACAAGTGCTCATTGTGCTGCTAAGGCAAAGAGATTATTCGCTGCTGACATCACACCGATCCTGTGTGTTGGTGAAACAGAAGCTGAATATGATGCAGGCAAGACAGCTGAAGTCGTTCAGACAGAGCTGAAGGAATCCTTAGAAGGACTGACTGCTGAAGAAGTATCCAAGATGGTCATTGCATATGAGCCAATCTGGGCAATCGGCACAGGTAAGTCTGCAGATGTCAATACAGCAGAGAACTGCTGCAAGCTTGTTCGTGACACAGTCAAGGGACTCTATGATGAAGCTACTGCAGCTGGCGTACGTATTCAGTACGGCGGTTCAGTCAAGCCAACAAATATCAAGGAGTATATGGCGTGTGAAGACATCGATGGTGCTTTGATCGGTGGAGCTTCATTGAAGGTTGATTCCTTTAAGGAATTGATTGACGCTACTAAGTAAGGTTCCAACGGAAATATCCGTAAAATAGAAAAGGTAATCATAGGAGGAAATATAGATGCCTAATTTTATTGATCCAATTGCTGAAGTACATGCTCGTGAAGTTCTGGATTCACGTGGCAATCCAACTGTAGAGTGCGAAATTTTCACAGAGTCCGGTGCTTGGGGACGTGCAATCGTTCCATCAGGTGCTTCTACTGGTGAAAGAGAAGCTGTTGAGCTTCGTGATGGCGACAAGGAAAGATTCGGCGGTCAGGGAACATTAAAGGCTGTTGCTAATGTCAATGACAAGATCGGACCAAAGGTCATCGGCCTGAACGTATTTGATCAGACTCTGATCGATAAGACAATGATCGATCTCGATGGTACAGAGTTCAAGTCCAACCTGGGCGCAAATGCAACATTAGCAGTATCTCTGGCTGTAGCTAGAGCTGCTTCTGATTCCTGCGGACTGCCATTATATCAGTACATCGGCGGTACAAATGCTAAGGTTCTGCCAGTTCCAATGATGAACGTATTGAACGGCGGCAAGCATGCTGATTCTGCAGCTGACTGCCAGGAATACATGATCATGCCAGTAGGCGCTAAGACAGTACATGAAGCTGTACGTATGGGCGCTGAAGTATTCCATGCTCTGAAGAAGGTTCTGAAGAAGTATGGCTACGGCACAGGCGTTGGTGATGAAGGTGGATATGCACCGGATTCAGTCAAGGGCGGAAATGGTCCATTAGAGACACTCGGCAATGAAGGCCCATTGGCTCTGATGAAGGAAGCTGTTGAAGCTGCTGGATACAAGCTTGGTGATGATATCTGCTTCGCAATGGACCCAGCATCTTCTGAGTTCTATAACGAAGAGACACATAAGTATGAATTAAAGAGATCCGGTGAAGGCGAAAAGACATCTGAAGAGATGATCGAAATGTATGCTAAGTGGGGTCGAGAAGTATCCTCTGATCTCTCTGGAAGATGGTCTTGCAGAGAATGACTGGGAAGGCTGGCAGAAGCTGAGAGAGACTCTCGGTGACAAGATTCAGCTTGTTGGTGATGACCTGTTTGTTACAAACACAACATTCATCAAGAAGGGTATCGAACTCAAGGCTGCTAACTCTGTTCTGATCAAGCTCAACCAGATCGGTACATTAACAGAGACTCTGAACGCTATCGAAATGGCTAAGGAAGCTGGCTGGACAGCTGTTGTTTCCCACCGTTCCGGTGAGTCTGAAGACAGCACAATCGCTGACCTCGTTGTCGGTGTCAATGCTGGACAGATCAAGACTGGTTCTATGAGCCGTA
>Ga0268356_10709_pt1 | contig 10081 bp, 9 predicted proteins | sample BioMet10_FD_194415 | JGI IMG/M metagenome (GOLD analysis project Ga0268356, IMG submission 194415) | Sewage microbial communities from Oakland, California, United States - Biofuel 10 (PacBio Assembly) | ecosystem: Engineered > Wastewater > Sewage > Unclassified | place: USA: California | collected...
GATATTAATTAAAGATTTCGGAGGCATTTTTTAAAATGAATAATCTAATTAAGGCAAATTTTATTCAATGTCATTAGTTAAACCAATTTCAAATTAAAAATCCAGTGGTTTTCTTTCAGAGAGAGCACTGTTTTTTTTCGTCAAAAACTTAAAAAATATTACGAAAATAGTTGACAAGATAGCCAAAATATGTTGCGCGAGCCTTGATTATAAACATTTTCAAGGAGGCGCCCTATGGCTCAAAATTTTTATCTGATTTAAAACTGACCCTCGACAACTGTATTGCAGACCTTGATGAGAATTCACTTCATGTTCTGCCAAAATCCGGAGGCTGATTTTACAAGAAATCGTAAACTCTCTTTCCATGATTATATTCAGCTCATGCTTCAAATGCAGAGTAAGTCTGTTTCAAATGAAATCCTGGATTTCTTCGAACATTCTCTTTCAGCTCCTACAAAATCTGCTTTTACACAGCAGCGATTCAAACTTCAACCAGAAGGATGAATTTCCTGTTCCATATATTTGTGGAACAGTGCAGGGAACTGTCTGATCAGCTCTATTGCGGCTATCGCCTTTTAGCATGCGATGGTTCTGATGTCAACATAGCACGCAACCCAGAGGATGAAAGAACTTTTATCCATGAAGGTGAAAAAGGTTACAATGCAATTCACGTCAATGCACTTTATGATATCACTAACCATACATACTGTGATTTTCTGGTTCAGGGCAAAAAGAAGCTTCATGAACGTGCTGCACTAAATTCCATGATTGACCGTTACTCCGATCCTGTACCAGCTATTTTAATGGCAGATCGGGGATATGAAAGCTTCAATGTCTTTGCTCACCTTATTCAAAAAGATATGAAATTTGTTATCCGTATGAAGGACATCAACAGTAATGGCATTCTTTCCACTTACAGTCTTCCTGACAGTGAGTTTGATACCTATATAAGAACTACGCTTACCAGACGACATACGAAGGAAACACTCGAAAATCCGAATACGTATACCATTCTTCAGCCGATTACCGATTTTGAATTTCTTTGATGATGGTTGTACTTATTTTGCTATTGAATTTCGCATTGTTCGTATTCTTCTTGATAATGGAACTTACATTTGTATTGCAACCAATCTATCAGAAGAAGAATTTCCTTTGGAAGAGATTAAAAAAGCTTTACAGAATGAGATGGAGCGTGGAAACAAGTTTTCGGGAACTGAAAATATACGATTGGTCTCGTCAACTGGCACAGTAGCAAGTATGACCGGAATTCTTCAAGAAATCAATGCGCGCATGATACTTTATACTTCTGCGAACTTGTAATCGCTCATGCTGTAGTAAAAACAAGGGACAACACGAAACATACGTATAAAATAAATTTCGCCACTGCAGTCAACATATGCAGAGCATATCTAAACAGGGCAGTGACGAAAATACAAGACCATGCTTCTCATACAAAATCATCTGACACCAGTCAGATGCAACCGTAAATATCCTATCAACCTCCGACCAAAGAGAAATAGGGATTTCATGTATCGAGCGGCTTAAATCTCGTTACCATTATACTTCCTTTTTAGGCAGATTTGCAATCTGTCTATTTGACATACGCCAATATATTTTTGAAACCGTCAGATTTGTTTTCCTGATTCAAATCTCAACCGTTTTCACATGCCTTTTCTTAACTAAACAGATTTTCAGAGGCTTGTAACCTGTGAGATACCTTTCCTAACAGAAGAAATGCTTATCTAAATGACATTGAAATTTTATTCGTATAATAAAGAATCAATGTCATTTAGTTAACCAATTTCAAATTAAAATCCAGTGGTTTTCTTTCAGAGAGAGCCACTGTTTTTTTTCGTCAAAAACTTAAAAAATATTACGAAAATAGTTGACAAGATAGCCAAAATATGTTGCGCGAGCCTTGATTATAAACATTTTTCAAGGAGGCGCCCTATGGCTCAAAATTTTTTATCTGATTTAAAACTGACCCTCGACAACTGTATTGCAGACCTTGATGAGATTCACTTCATGTTCTGCCAAAATCCGGAGGCTGATTTTACAAGAAATCGTAAACTCTCTTTCCATGATTATATTCAGCTCATGCTTCAAATGCAGAGTAAGTCTGTTTCAAATGAAATCCTGGATTTCTTCGAACATTCTCTTTCAGCTCCTACAAAATCTGCTTTTACACAGCAGCGATTCAAACTTCAACCAGAAGGATGGAATTTCCTGTTCCATATATTTGTGGAACAGTGCAGGGAACTGTCTGATCAGCTCTATTGCGGCTATCGCCTTTTAGCATGCGATGGTTCTGATGTCAACATAGCACGCAACCCAGAGGATGAAAGAACTTTTATCCATGAAGGTGAAAAAGGTTACAATGCAATTCACGTCAATGCACTTTATGATATCACTAACCATACATACTGTGATTTTCTGGTTCAGGGCAAAAAGAAGCTTCATGAACGTGCTGCACTAAATTCCATGATTGACCGTTACTCCGATCCTGTACCAGCTATTTTAATGGCAGATCGGGGATATGAAAGCTTCAATGTCTTTGCTCACCTTATTCAAAAAGATATGAAATTTGTTATCCGTATGAAGGACATCAACAGTAATGGCATTCTTTCCACTTACAGTCTTCCTGACAGTGAGTTTGATACCTATATAAGAACTACGCTTACCAGACGACATACGAAGGAAACACTCGAAAATCCGAATACGTATACCATTCTTCAGCCGATTACCGATTTTGATTTCTTTGATGATGGTTGTACTTATTTTGCTATTGAATTTCGCATTGTTCGTATTCTTCTTGATAATGGAACTTACATTTGTATTGCAACCAATCTATCAGAAGAAGAATTTCCTTTGGAAGAGATTAAAAAGCTTTACAGAATGAGATGGAGCGTGGAAACAAGTTTTCGGGAACTGAAATATACGATTGGTCTCGTCAACTGGCACAGTAGCAAGTATGACGGAATTCTTCAAGAAATCAATGCGCGCATGATACTTTATAACTTCTGCGAACTTGTAATCGCTCATGCTGTAGTAAAAACAAGGGACAACACGAAACATACGTATAAAATAAATTTCGCCACTGCAGTCAACATATGCAGAGCATATCTAAAACAGGGCAGTGACGAAATAAAGACCATGCTTCTCATACAAAATCATCTGACACCAGTCAGATGCAACCGTAAATATCCTATCAACCTCCGACCAAAGAGAAATAGGGATTTCATGTATCGAGCGGCTTAAATCTCGTTACCATTATACTTCCTTTTTAGGCAGATTTGCAATCTGTCTATTTGACATACGCCAATATATTTTTGAAACCGTCAGATTTGTTTTCCTGATTCAAATCTCAACCGTTTTCACATGCCTTTTCTTAACTAAACAGATTTTTCAGAGGCTTGTAACCTGTGAGATACCTTTCCTAACAGAAGAAATGCTTATCTAAATGACATTGAATAAAGAATCCCTTATATGAAATAAGCTGCGTTCTGGCACTTTTAATCACTGCGTGGTTTACAGCCTTTGGGGATAAAATGACAATATTTCATATGGGCACAAAAGAAGAATTTGCAATATTTATAGGTGCGGGCACACTTGCTTTTTCCGCGGTTTTCGTGGCGGGCTTTATGAATTTCGAATATTCCGAAGGTGTAATTCGTAATAAGGTAATTGCAGGCCACAATCAGTGGGAAATTTTTCTTTCGAATGTTGTAAGTCAGATTCAGGTAAACATGTTAATGCTTGGCTTTTGGATTATAGGTGCACTGATGGGTGGGGCACATGTAACACAGCGCTCGTTTTATGCAGTAGTAACAGCACTTTTTTATAACATTGATTTTGTCTGTATTATGGCAGCCTTGGGTATGCGTGTTCGTAATCAGATTTTAGCTTCTTCTATAGGAATCATCGTGTTCTTTATCTTGACAAACGGCTTTTTAATCGGAAATGCGCTTGTTGCCTTTTCGGAAGGAACCGTTCAAAAAGTATTTATAGTTCTTTACAATCTCTCTCCTGCCGGACAGTGGTTTGCCAACAGTTGGTACGGTGTAATGTTAGAAATGAATCCCGGATTTTTTACAAGTGTTCTTTTGGCTTTGATTGTAAGCATTGCAGCAGTTTTGCTTGGTGGAATCAGATTAAATAAAAGAGAATTAAATTAAAAGAGTGGTGAAAAAATGAAAATTGCTTTGGTAATCGCCTTTTTTACATTGGTAGTACTGATTCTTAAAATAACGATATTAAAAGGCAGTATCCGTCAGATTAGGCGGGAATTTAAAGAACGCGATGAGCTAAACAGTAGCGCAAAGATCGGCATTTCTTCTAGAGATACCGATCTTTGCGATTTGACCGATGACCTAAATAAAACATTGGAAAAGATGCGGCAAAAGTATAATCTCTATGTGCAGGGGGATGGCGAGGTGAAACGGACAATTGGCAACGCTTCCCATGACCTTCGAACTCCTTTGACTGCGATTATCGGATATCTTGAGCTTGCCAAAGGGAAAATGCAGGCAGGGGAGGATATTACTTCATATCTTGATATCATAGAAAACCGTGCCCGCTATATGAAGGAGCTTACTGATGAACTGTTTGAATTTTCAGGCGTTATTGGGGATAACGACAGGGAAGAACTTCAGACAGAAGAAATCGAGATTAATCGCGTCCTTGAGGACAGTATTATAGATTATTATTCGGTGCTTTCAGAAAACGGGATAGAGCCGGTGGTGGAAATTACCGAGGAGCCTGTTGTGCGTTCTTTGAACAGGCATGCGCTCGAGAGAATTTTTGCAAATCTTCTCAGCAATGCAGTTAAGTACAGTCAGGGAGATCTAAAGATTACTTTAACGGGGAGCGGAGAAATTACCTTTGAAAACTATGCGCCTAAGATTACTGAAATACAGGTGCAGCAGCTTTTTGACCGATTCTACACTGTCAGAACAGGCAGAAATTCTACAGGCCTTGGGCTTGCAATAGCCAGGAATCTTGTGACGCGGTTAAACGGAACGATTGCTGCAAAACGCATTGAAAAAAAGCTTGTAATCAGGATATCTTTTCCAAAACGGCAGGGAGAATGCTAAAATATAAAAGAAGAAAGTTATGGCAGTTTCACCTTTGCATTTGACAGTAAACCGGAACTTTTATGGGGATTTTGAGCGGAACTGTGTTATCGCGCCATGACAACATGATCACTGCATAGGATGGTGCTCTGCTGAATCATGAATATACAATAAAACTACATATAATAGGTTGAATAAATCCTATTATATATGGTATAATATAGCCGGAAGGAAATGATTTATATAGAGCAGGGAGGTGTTCACATGACGATAGATACCAATACAATGATTTCCATTACGGAAGCAAATCAGAATTTTTCAAAGGTGGCCAGACTCGTTGATGAAAAAGGATCTGCAGTAATATTAAAAAACAATATGCCAAGATATCTTGTGATTGATTTCAGCAAGGCAGATAAGGATGTAACGGCATCCGATGAGGATGTTCTTACTGTTTCGAAAAAGCTGCTGGAACAGAACAAAGAGGCATACGAGGTACTGGCTAAATGATAAAACTGAGCAAAGAGCAGGTCCTGATGCTTCATACTCAGTTAATCAGACAAAGCGGCGGAAGCTGTGGAATTCGGGATGTTAAATTATTAGAGTCAGCATTAGATACACCATTTCAGTCTTTTGGCGGAGAAGAACTTTATCCAACGATTCAGGCAAAAGCAGCAAGACTTGGATACGGATTAATCAGGAACCATTCAATGATTGATGGAAACAAGCGAATAGGAGTACATGTAATGCTTGTATTTCTGGCGTTGAATGGTATTGAACTCAAATATACACAGAAAGAACTTATGAAGTCATTCTGGCTGTTGCTGCAAGCCAAAAAGAATATGAAGACCTGCTGAAATGGGTATTGAAACATCAAAATTGAATAAAGTGATTACGAAAAGACCGATTGTCAAACGACGACTGGTCTTTTTTTAGTGCACCTAGCGGCGCACATCACTAACGGATGAAAGTTCCGAATCCGACTAGTGTAGTGGCTCGTTCAGGATTAATTTAATCCTGAACTGCCATGAATTTAGGATACAAGGAAACTAACTTTACCCTTGCATCATGTGTTCTGAATTGCCAGTTAACCTTTGCTGCTTCTGTATTACGATTGTTCTCCCAGGCAGATAGTTCTTTACTGAGCTTATCAAGTGAGTCGATTCTTCTTGAAAGACATTGGCGGGTCATGACATTAAGTTCAATCTCAGCAATATCAAGCCAGCTTCCGTGTTTGGGAGTGTAATGAATCTCGAGTTTTTTGATAATACGTCTTGCTTCAGCAGCTGGAAAGGCTTTATACAACGATGCTGGTTTATGAATGTTCAGGTTATCCATAACAAGAATGATTTTATCATCATCCGGATACAGCACATCAACTAAATACTTTATCTGATGAGCCCAATCAATAGCAGTCCTGTGTGGTAAAACATCAACATGGTGTCTCCCTCCCAGGGGTTCTACAAAGGCAAAGATGCTGCAGGTACCTTCACGTACATATTCAGAATCAACTTTTCGATTACTGCCAGGTCTCATGGGAAGTGGTTCGCGTACCTCTCCTAAAAGCTGGTATGGTTTTTCATCCATGCATACTACCGGAATATCTGGATTATACGGAAGTTCATATACATCCAGAACATCTTCCATGCATGCTATGAATTCTGAATCTTCTTTTTTGGGGAGACACCAGTAGTCGTTTTTGTGAGGTCGAAGTTCGTTTTTTTTAGAGTGCGTCGAATAGTCTCTTTATTAACAGCTTCCTCTTCACCCACTTCAACCTTAAGTTCATCAGCAAGAAGGCGAATTGTCCACCTGCTATGGCCTTCCGGAACCGGACCACATGCTAATGCAATAATATGTGCTTCCAGGCGTCCATCTACTTTGCGACGTGCCTGATCGGAATTGGGATTGCGGTTAAGCTTCTTCAGATATGCAATTCCATTTGAATCAAATCCAGCAACGGTATTTGAAATGGTAGCAGGACATACGCCATTGGACTTGGCACATTGTTCATAAGTTGGAACTTTTCCATGTGCTTCATCAAGATCAAGTATAATCTGACAGCGGCATTTTACAGTACGTGATGTTTTCTTGTTACGAACTATATTTTTTAATTCCTGACATTCTTTATCAGACAAAATGATTTTATACTTTTTAGGACGCGGCATACGGAAACTCCGATCGTTTTTCTTTTATTATACCTTATCCTTATTACAATTAATAGTTGAAATATTTCACTAAATATCATCAGGTCACTGCACTAGTAGTGGGAAGGATACAGCAAAGACCAAGGGTGTATCAGTGTAACTTTTTTGACAAACTTACGAGAAGAATATATAGAAGGAGACTAGAAAATGGGAAATAATTTATTAGAAAAAAAGTCTACAGCTATAAGTATAAGACTTTCTGATACATAGATGGAAACAATTGATTATGCAAAGGGTAGGTAATCCGAGACTTTCAAACACGGATATGATAATGGCTGGTTAAATCTGCTTAGAGTATTACTTGAAAATGAGAGGAGTAAATGACCGTTCTTACGATGAATTAGTGAATGCTCTTATAATTCATGATGATTAAGACGTTGCATAGCAAAACCGGATAATCCGGCAATTGATAATGAGAAGAATAAGGCCGGGTTAAGTCAATCATTGAAACAAAATGAGCAGAAATCATGGATTTTGCACGCAAGATTATGAATAAATCATAGATGATACTCTCAGTCCTTGTTGGAACTTTCTTCTGGGATTTTGCGGTCAGGGATAGTAATATAAAAATTAAGTACTCAAACTTCGCACATAAATTTTAACTATGCACCTTGAAAATTCAATATCTGGCAGTTATTCAGTTGTCAATGTTTAGTGATTATGCTGCTTTGAGCTGCGTTTTCAACAATGCTGGAATTGCATTCATAAACGCATCCACCAATTCATCGATTTTTTCATCCGATAATTCGCAGTAATCAGCAAGTATAGTTCTGAACATTTGAAGCATCATTTGAAAAGCCTGTATCCATGTGATATCAGACATTTCATCAGAAAAGTGTAAAAACAGTTCCCCAAGTGAGCGGTTGTCACTTGACTCCCGGTTTTCCAGGGAAAGCATCATATAACGCGTAAAAACAACTGCTGTATGTGCAGTCATTGCATCATAGGATAGAGAATTGCATTCTTTGCTTAAACTGAGATAGCTTTTACATACCTTGAAAAAGACTTCAATATCCCAGCGCTTTCCATAGATTCTGATGATTTCAGCTTCATCCAGGCTTATATCTGTAGAAATAAGACAAAGGTATTCTTTTCGCTTATTGCGATTGCGGACATAAACTACTTTAGCCGGAATGATTTCATCATCCTTTACAACATCAACAATAACGGAGAGCAGATATTTTGATTTGCCACGTTTTTTCTTGTTTTTGCTGTAGATTGATATAAGAGACATATCCTCGCCATTGTAACGAAAGAACATTTTGGGTGTTTTCTTAACCATTCCAATGACATCATAACCAATAGATTTTACAGCATGCAGCGTACTTGGTGATGAAAACCAGCTATCAAAAAGAACATGTTTTGCTGGAATTGCCGCCTTCTTGGCTTCACACAGCAGTTTTAGCATAGCATGAGTTCCTTTTTCCATAGATAATTTTCGGCGTTTGTAACCAACTGTTCTTTTATCAACTTGAGCTGCTTCATTAATGCGGTTTCTTTTATTTTCCGATGAGAGAAGTATGCTGTTGATTGGAAGAAATGTACTTCCATCTGACCAACCTAATGTAAGCATTCTAAATCCGAAACGATATTTATGTTTTGCGTGATCAAACACTTTAGCAAGAAGTTCCACCTTTTTAGAACGGTTACGTTCGAACATGGAGTCATCTATGATAAGGACATTCACACGGTCTTCGGAATCCAAAGGAAGAATTTCATCCTTAATAATTCTTGATGCAAGAATAGTTGTAAAGCGGATCCAGTTAACCTGAATCATTTTCATAAAACGATATACAGTATCTTTTGCAAAATTTGGAGTATTACGACCAGTAATCAGGTTCATATACATGCTTCTGTTAGAGAAAATCAACAGAAACATATATTGAAAAATTTCGGTTACTGGAGTTCCTTTTTTCTTATAAGCATTGGATGCTTTTAAAGCTGATGAAATATGGAATCTTATAAAAAATCGTTTGATAGATTTAGAAATCTGTTTATCATTCTGTGTTGCTTGTGTTATACTTTTATTCATAGCATGAGCCTCCGGTTTTTATGATTTGGTGTGGTAACTTAATTATACCAAAACCATAGGTTTCATGCTATTCTTATGCCAGTTATTATTGAATTTTCAAGGTGCATATACACTTATTGAAGTGCGAAGTTTGAGTTAAGTATATGAAAGAGTTGGCTTACATTGTACTTGCTACCGTACTGATTGGAAGATGCGTTATAATAAATTATACTGCTATAGCGATAAGTGCGGTATCAATAGAATTTTGCCAAGAGGATAACTGATGCAACAGCTTAATGCAATTGAAGAAACTTCATATTTGTCTGCAATTAATGCATTGCAATACCGTAAGATCATGCGCATTTTTTATACGGAGTATGAAAGAATGCATTTTCAACTCTATAAAGAGGATATCCTGAAGCAGATACAGGAAGAAGATGCGGCTTACAGCATGGAGCAGCTGAAGCAGGATCTTGAGGCACTTGTAAAATGGAAGAATCTTACACCGATTCAAGATCCGGGACGAGTATATACGATTGCAGACTATAAGAATAAACAGTATCGTTATACGATGTCAGAATATGCTGTCGAAATTGAACGAATGACTGTCCGGTTGGAGAATCTATTTCTGGAATCAGGTAATCTTTCTACCAATTTTTTTGTCCGGCTAGAATCAGGGCTGGAACAGGCCGAAGAAATAAACAATGGCAGTCTGAAGGACATCAATGAGTGGTGGGATCTGATTCAGGAAGATTTTAAACGTCTGAATCAGAATTATCAGGACTACCTGCGGA
>Ga0268356_11007_pt1 | contig 10044 bp, 10 predicted proteins | sample BioMet10_FD_194415 | JGI IMG/M metagenome (GOLD analysis project Ga0268356, IMG submission 194415) | Sewage microbial communities from Oakland, California, United States - Biofuel 10 (PacBio Assembly) | ecosystem: Engineered > Wastewater > Sewage > Unclassified | place: USA: California | collected...
ATATGACTAACCACTCATATTTCAATCTTTCAGGAGATCCTAATAATACAATAACTGATAATCAGTTATATGTAAACGCTGATAAATTCACTCCGGTAGACAGCACTTACATGACTACAGGCGAAATACTTCCTGTTGCTGGCACACCAATGGATTTCACTAAACCAAAAGCTATTGGTCAGGACATCAACAAATTCGATTATGTACAATTGAAGAACGGAAATGGTTACGATCATAACTGGGTATTAAATACTGCAGGAGATATAACAAAATTAGCTGCAAAACTTACATCACCAATCAGCGGAATTACTTTGGAAATGTACACTGACGAACCAGGAGTACAAGTATATACAGGAAACTTCCTTGATGGAAAAGTAAAAGGAAAACGTGGTATCGTTTATAAACAACGTACTGGTGTTTGCCTTGAAACACAACATTATCCTGACAGCCCAAATAAGAAAGACTGGCCTTCTGTAATCCTGGAACCGGGAAAAACATACAAAAGCCATTGTATCTATAAATTTTCGGTTGCCAAATAAAAGAACTATTTAACAAAAATGATTAATTACTATAGTCAGGAAAAGCAATTCTATGTAGCAGTAGACTGCATTATCTTCGGATTTAACCAGGGAGAATTAAGCCTCCTTTTACTAAAACGTAACTTTGAACCAGCTTTGGGAGAATGGTCTCTTATGGGTGGATTCGTTAAGGAAAACGAGAGCGTGGATGATGCAGCAAAAAGAGTATTGAATCAACTAACAGGACTGGAAGATGTATACATGGACCAGGTTGGAATCTTCGGCGAAATAAACCGTGATCCGGGAGAGCGAGTTGTGTCTGCAGCTTATTATGCACTGATCAACGTCAATGAATACGATCAGGAATTAGTGCAAAAGCACAATGCATACTGGGTAAATGTAAACGAAGTACCTCCTCTTGTTTTTGACCATCAGTTAATGGTAGAAAAGGCACGAAGCTTAATGCAGCATAAAGCAAGCACAGAACCTATCGGTTTTAATCTTCTGCCCAAGTTATTCACATTAACACAGTTGCAAAGTCTTTTTGAAGCCATCTACGGAGACACTATTGACAAGCGGAATTTCCGTAAGCGAGTTGCAGAAATGGACTATATAGAAAAAACAGATCAAATAGATAAATCAGGATCTAAACGTGGAGCTTACCTGTACAAGTTTAATAGTAAGATTTACAAGAAAGATCCTAAATTCAAGTTATAGAGAATTATGTTAGAGACTTTAAAAGAACAAGTTTTCCGGGCTAATCTGGATTTAGTAAAGCACGGACTGGTTATCTTCACATGGGGCAATGTATCTGCTATCGATCGTGCAAGCGGTTTGGTAGTTATTAAGCCAAGTGGAGTATCTTATGACGATATGAAGGCCGAAGACATGGTTGTTGTTGATCTTGATGGTAAAGTAGTTGAAGGAAAACTTAAACCATCATCAGACACTCCTACTCATGTGGAACTTTATAAAGCATTTCCTGAAATTGGCGGAGTAGTACATACACACTCCACTTATGCCACAGCATGGGCACAAGCCGGAATTGATCTACCTAATATCGGTACCACACATGCCGATTATTTTCACGATGCAATTCCTTGCACTGCTGATATGACAAAAGAAGAAGTAGAAGGAGCTTATGAAAAAGAAACCGGTAGTGTTATCATCAAGAGATTCGAAGGAATCAATCCGGTTCATACTCCAGGTGTACTTGTAAAGAACCACGGTCCTTTCTCCTGGGGAAAAAATGCAGACGATGCAGTTCATAACGCAGTTGTTATGGAACAAGTAGCAAAAATGGCTTCTATTGCATATTCTGTAAATCCGGCATTAACAATGAATCCGTTGCTGGTAGAAAAGCACTTTAACCGCAAACATGGTCCGGGCGCTTATTACGGTCAGAAATAAATTTTTATCGAAATAAATATCAAAACAAATAGATTTATAATCTTAAAATTAAAAAATTATGGCATTTCAAGATTTTGAAGTTTGGTTTGTAACAGGAGCACAGCTCCTTTACGGAGGCGATGCAGTAATCGCAGTTGACGCACACTCTAACGAGATTGTAAAAGGACTTAATGAATCAGGAAATCTTCCTGTTAAAGTTGTATATAAAGGAACTGTAAACTCAGCAGCTGAAGTAACAGCTACAATGAGAGCAGCAAACAATGAAAGCAAATGTATCGGTATCATTACCTGGATGCACACTTTCTCTCCTGCTAAAATGTGGATTCACGGATTGCAAGAGTTGAAAAAACCTCTTCTTCACTTCCACACACAATTCAACAAAGAAATTCCATGGGATACAATGGACATGGATTTCATGAACTTGAATCAATCAGCTCACGGAGACCGCGAATTTGGTCACATTGTTTCTCGCATGCGCAAAAACCGCAAGGTTGTTGTTGGTCACTGGCAAGATGAAAAAGCTCAGGGCAAGATTGCTGTATGGATGCGTGTTGCTGCTGCTTGGGCTGATGCACAAGATATGCTTATCATCCGTTTCGGAGACAACATGAACAATGTTGCTGTAACAGATGGTGACAAAGTAGAAGCAGAACTTCGTTTAGGTTATCACGTTGATTACTACCCAATCGGCGACTTAGTAGCAGTTCAGGATACTGTAACTGATGCTGAAATTGCAGAATTGGTTAAAGTATACGAAAGCGAATATGAATTGGCTGCCAATGTAAAAGAAGGCGGAAAAGACCGCAACCAGGTTATTGAAGCAGCTCGTGAAGAACTTGCTCTACGCAAATTCTTAACAGCAAAAGGCGCAAAAGGATTCACTACAAACTTCGATGCATTACACGGAATGAACCAACTTCCAGGTCTTGCTTCTCAACGTTTGATGGCTGAAGGTTATGGTTTCGGAGCTGAAGGTGACTGGAAAACAGCAGCATTGTACCGCACAATGTGGTTCATGGGACAAGGTCTTGAAGGTGGTGCTTCATTCCTTGAAGATTACACCTTGAACTTCGACGGAGACAAGAGCTCAATTCTTCAGGCACACATGTTGGAAGTTTGTCCGCTTATCGCAGAAAACAAACCAAAATTAGAAGTTCATCCATTAGGTATCGGTGGCAAAGCAGATCCAGCTCGTTTAGTATTCACTACTCACGAAGGAACCGGAGTTGCTGCAACAATCGTAGATATGGGTAACCGTTTCCGTATGATTGTAAACCAGGTAGATGTTATCAAATCAAAAGAACTTCCTAAATTGCCAGTTGCTTCTGCACTTTGGATTCCACAACCAAACTTCGAAGTAGGTGCATGGTGCATGGATTCTTGCAGGTGGAACACACCACACAAGCTTCTCTTTCGCTCTTACTCAGGAATATCTGGAAGACTATGCTGAAATGGCAGGTATCGAAATGATCGTTATCGACAAAGATACAACTATCAGCAACTTCAAGAAAGAGCTACGCACAAATGATGTTTATTATATGCTTAACAAAGCTTTGATGTAATATGGCAAAAAAATATGTTATCGGATTAGATTACGGTAGTGATTCTGCCCGTGCAATCATTGTAGATGCATTGACAGGGGAAGAATTGGCTACAGCCGTAAAATACTATCCTCGCTGGACAGAAGGAAAATATTGCGATCCTGCAATCAACCAATATCGTCAGCATCCGCTTGATTATATTGAAGTATTGGAAGCAACTATCAAAGAATCACTGGCAAAATGCCCTGCAGGAACTGCAGAACAAGTTGTTGGTATTGCTTTTGACACAACCGGAAGTACTCCTGTGTTTACAGATGCAGCAGGTACTCCCCTATCTTTACTGCCTGAATTTGCAGAAAATCCAAATGCAATGTTCGTACTTTGGAAAGACCATACAGCAGTAAAAGAAGCAGCCGAAATCAACAAGCTTTGCAAAGAGTGGAAGATTGACTATTCAGCTTACGAAGGTGGTATCTATTCTTCAGAATGGTTCTGGGCAAAAGCTCTTCACGTACTTCGTGAAGATGAAGCTGTACGCAAGAGCGCTTACTCTATCGTTGAGCACTGCGAATGGTTACCTGCAATTCTTACAGGAGCCAATAAAGCAGAAGATATAGTAAGAAGCCGTTGTGCTGAAGGACACAAAGCAATGTGGCACGAAAAATGGGGCGGACTTCCAGCTGAAGACTTCCTTGTAGCTCTTGATCCACTTTTGGCTGGCTACCGTGATCGTCTGTTTACAGAGACAGAAACTGCTGATAAGGCAGTTGGTCACCTTACAGAAGAATGGGCTAAGCGTCTTGGTTTAACAACAAACGTTGTTGTAGCCGGCGGAGCATTCGACTGCCACATGGGTGCTGTAGGATCAGGTGTAACACCTCGCACACTGGTACGCATTATCGGTACTTCAACTTGCGACATCATGGTTTTCTTCTTATGAAGAGATGGGCGACAAGCTGATCAAAGGTATCTGCGGACAGGTTGACGGCTCAGTAATCCCTGGATATGTTGGTCTGGAAGCCGGACAATCTGCTTTCGGTGATGTATATGCTTGGTTCAAGAGAGTTCTTGAGTTCCCTATCAAAAAAATCATAGGCAACAGCACACTTATCGATGAAGCTACAAAAGCTAAATTGGTAGATGAAGCATGCAGCCAGATTATCCCTGCATTGACAAAAGAAGCCGAGCTAATTCCAATCAGCGAAAGTACAGTAATTGCTACCGACTGGATGAATGGCCGCCGTACTCCGGATGCTAACCAGATGTTGAAAGGAACAATTACCGGACTTACTCTTGGTAGTTCAGCTCCACGCATCTTCCGTGCATTGGTAGAAGCTACAGCATTCGGTTCAAAAGCAATTGTCGACCGTTTCCGTAGCGAAGGCGTACAAATCGATGCAGTAATCGGTATCGGTGGTATTTCTTTGAAATCACCATTCGTAATGCAAACTTTGTCTGATGTACTTAACATGCCTATTAAAGTCTGCAAAACAGAACAAGCATGTGCTTTAGGCGCTGCTATGTTTGCTGCAACAGCTGCAGGCGTCTATGGTAAGGTAGAAGAAGCACAACAGGCTATGGGACCAGGATTTGCTTCGGAATATACTCCAAATGCAGAAAATGCAAAAGCATATCAGGCAATTTATGAACAATATGTAAAAGTTGGACAATTCACTGAAAAAGAATTGTTCTGCTAATAAATCTCTTCAAGCGAGGCCGGGAAAAGATCGAAATATCTTAGTGTATTTCTGATAAATAACTTATTGTATTTTATACTCTAAGATCTCTCCCGTCTCGCTTTCAACCTCGATATTTTCAACAAAAAATCGCTCTATTCTAGCAGTTTATTACTCACAAACTGCTATCTTTGCCCCTAAATTAATGAATCAATTATTATGAATGATAGTAAACTAATGAATCTCGCAGCAGATAATGTGCGAATTTTAGCAGCTTCTATGGTAGAAAAAGCAAACTCAGGACACCCGGGCGGTGCCATGGGTGGCGCAGACTTTGTGAACGTTCTTTTCTCTGAATTTTTGGAATTTGATCCTGAAAATCCTCGTTGGGAAGGTCGCGACCCGCTTTTTTTAGACCCAGGACACATGTCACCCATGTTGTATTCCATCCTAGCCCTTACAGGTAAATACACATTGGATGAATTATCACAATTCCGTCAATGGGGAAGCCCAACTCCAGGACACCCTGAAGTAGACGTAATGCGTGGAGTAGAAAACACATCCGGTCCTCTAGGCCAAGGTCATGCATACGCTGTTGGTGCTGCTATCGCTGCCAAATTCCTGAAAGCTCGCTTCGGTGAAGTAATGGGACAAACCATTTACACATTTATCTCAGACGGAGGTATTCAGGAAGAGATTTCTCAGGGAGCAGGTCGTTTAGCCGGTCACCTTGGACTTGACAACTTAGTTATGTTTTACGATTCCAACGATATCCAACTTTCAACAGGAACAAATGCTGTAACCTGCGAAGATACTGCAAAGAAATATGCAGCATGGAACTGGAACGTAATCTCTATCAACGGTAATAATCCAGACGAAATCCGCAAGGCACTTACTGCTGCGAAAGCAGAAAAAGAACGTCCTACCCTGATTATTGGTAAAACCATCATGGGTAAAGGTGCCGTCACAGCCGAACAAGGAAGCTTCGAACGCCAATGCTCAACTCATGGTCAGCCATTGAGTGCAAGTGGTGCTTCTTATGACGAAACTATTAAAAACTTAGGAGGTGATCCAACAGATCCTTTCAAAATATTCCCAGAAGTTGCAGAACTTTACGCTAAACGTGCTGCCGAACTGAAAGAAATTGTTGCTGCCAAGTATGCTGCTAAAGCAGAATGGGCTAAAGCTAACCCAGAACTTGCTGCAAAATTAGAAGATTTCTTCTCAGGCAAAGCTCCTAAAGTAGACTGGGCAGGTATCAAGCAAAAAGCAAACGACGCTACTCGTGGTGCTTCTGCTACAGTAACTTGGTGCATTGGCTACTCAGGTAGAAAACATGATCTGTGCTTCTGCCGACTTGTCAAACTCTGATAAAACAGACGGATTCTTAAAGAAAACTCACGCCTTTACAAAAGACGATTTCAGCGGTGCTTTCTTACAGGCAGGTGTTGCTGAATTAACAATGGCATGTGTTTGCATCGGTATGGCACTTCACGGAGGTGTAATTCCAGCTTGCGGTACATTCTTTGTATTCTCTGATTACATGAAGCCAGCAGTTCGTATGGCTGCCCTTATGGAACTTCCAGTGAAGTTTATCTGGACTCACGACGCATTCCGTGTGGGTGAAGACGGACCTACTCACGAACCGGTTGAACAGGAAGCTCAGATCCGTTTGATGGAAAAACTTAAAAACCACAACGGACACAACTCAATGTTGGTACTTCGTCCGGCTGATGCTGAAGAAACTACAGAAGCATGGAAACTTGCTATGGAAAATACTTCAACTCCAACAGGATTGATCTTCTCACGTCAGAATATTGCTAATCTTCCTGCAGGAACAAACTATGCAGACACTGCAAAGGGTGCTTACATTGTTGCCGGAGCTGACGAAAACCCTGATGTAGTTCTTATCGCTTCAGGATCTGAAGTTTCTACACTTGTTGCCGGAGCAGAATTGCTTCGCAAGGATGGTGTAAAACTTCGCATTCGTTTCTGTTCCATCTGAAGGATTGTTCCGTAGCCAAAGTAAGGAATATCAGGAATCAATTATCCCAACCGGAGCTAAAGTATTTGGTCTTACAGCAGGTTTACCAGTAAACCTTGAAGGCCTTGGCAGGTGCTAACGGTAAGGTATTTGGTCTGGAATCATTCGGATTCTCTGCACCTTACAAGGTTCTTGACGAAAAAACTTGGTTTCACAGCTCAGAACGTGTACAATCAGGTTAAGGCAATGTTATAATCTAACATAAACTGAAAACAGATAAAAATGAAAACTATTGGTATTTGCTCCGATCACGCAGGTTTTGAACTGAAACAGTTCGTTAAGAGCTGGCTCGAAGCCAAGGGTTGGGCATACAAAGACTTTGGAACGTACACAACAGACAGTTGCGATTATGCAGATTTTGCACATCCGCTGGCATCAGCCATCGAAAATGGCGAATGTTATCCGGGTATTGCTATCTGCGGTAGTGGGTAATGGCATTAACATGACGTTAAACAAGCATCAGGACATCCGTGCCGCACTTTGCTGGACACCGGAGATCTCACATCTTGCCCGTCAGCACAACGATGCTAATATTCTGGTTATGCCGGGTCGTTTTATCGACACGACAACAGCCGATCATATTATGACTGAGTTCTTTCTCTACAAATTTTGAAGGCGGGCCGTCATCAAAAAAGAATAGAAAAGATTCCCGTAAAGTAATCACGTTCATACTATAACAAAAAATCCTGTTTGTTCATTCAAACAGGATTTTTTATTTCAATCTTTTAGAGAGCGTCTCAGAAATAATATCTGAATCCGGTAAGCAAAGTATATCGTGCTACTCCGTTTGTTTCGCAGTAATACGAAGAATAAACATTGCCTCTGTTATCTTTCATATCCCCAACACAACCGCACAAAAGCCCTGCGCTCACACCCAGTCCTAAATGAGGAGTCACCATGTATTCCAATCCCAAATCCAGATTTAGTGCTGTTCCATCAGCCCATATATGATATCCGTTACTGGCGTTCTCGTCATGTCTGTAATAACCAATTCCGAATTCTGCCTTCACAATCCATTTATCAGTAAACTTCCATCGCCCACTCAACACAGGCGCAATGTAATTTTCAAGAAAAGAATCTTTTGTACCATACACCCCATCCAGAAGAACGAAATCCGGAATAAAGAATAGCCCATTCCCAACCCACTTGAAAAAGTATGATCATACTGCAAACGCCAATCCACTCCATTACGCAGAGGCATTCCATTCAGAAAATTATCAGTCTGCAACATATATATTGCTAAAAATATGTCCATAACCAATATTAACAGAGAAAGTGTTTCCGGGAACTGAATGCCTTCGTATCACTTCATTTTGTTCTGCAGCCAGGTTTTTAAACACGGCATCAGACAAAGAGTCTTTCTTCACCGCACCATCTTTCAGGAGCAATATACTTCCTGCTATCTCATGGCAATTACCTCCACCAGAGGAAGGCATGGAATGACTGGTAATCATCAACCCATTTCCACCCGCTTTGGCAACTTCCTGTTTTTGCCAGAAGGAGAACATCAGAATAAGTGCATTTAGCAGCAATGTTTCCTTTTCCCACACTCACCCGTCCAATAGTCCTGGCAGAGGCCGGAACACGCTGACCTACCCCGTAAACAATAACAGAATCGGGTACAACAATAGGTGGATATATTTTTACTATATCAGTAACTACCCTTGGGTTACAGGATACCAAAACAACCATTAATAACAGAGATAAAAAAAGATTTCGTTCATAGGTTCTTAATAATCACGAATTACTATTATAATCAATTTTCAGAGCCAAAGGTAATACATTTTTTAAAATACAATAAATTGGAATGTTTTTATTATATGAAAATTATTGTTATTCAATGACAAATAATTATTTCAACCCTATTGTTAATAATTTAGCAATATCTGGCACGATTATTGTATATATATAATCTTTGCACTTACAAAAATATTAAAATAAAAATACTATGAATGCATCCTTATACATTGGTGGGAACAAAGGGCGTCCCACGTTTGTAGAAAACCTCGCTATAGAAACAGTTATCAACTCTTTCAAAACACTGAAGTACGCAACACTGGTTGACAGTATCCGAAGTCAAAGCAGCGATTCTGTCAAAGCATGGCAGCAACTCCCCTCCTTTACATTTGCCGCTTCCTTCCGCGGTGGACGTACAAAGACTAATATGGAGCAGTACAACGGAGTGATTCAGCTCAACAGTGGCAAACTGGAACCAGAACAAGCCATTCGTTTACGGGATAAAGCCGCACAAGAGCCCAATACCTTGGCAGCATTTGTTACCACAGAAGGTACAGGAATTGTAATTCTATCTCCCGTTTCCAGTCCGGACGGCTCTATACCCGATAATAATGAGGAGATTAGCAAATTTCACGCACACGCTTTTTCCGTTGTCAGCTTATATTATGAATCCTGTTTGTATATCGACTTTAAGAAAAACGAACATTCATTATTACAGTTAACCTCAGCCACTTACGACCCTGAGCTATTTTTCAATCCCGAAGCCGAAACATTTCTGATAGCTACAAAGAAGGATTTCGAGAAGAAGACAACGAAGCTACTACGAAACATGGAGGGAGAAGCCAATTTCCTATGATCATCTGCCTATTGGCGAACAGCGGGATACCGAAATAAGAAGAGCTTTCGACCGTGCTTACTCAAATGCGCTCAATGTGGAGTCATTCCGGAAAGAGAACAGATCGCAGTTTGTGTACGCTTTGGCATACTTTTGTTGCGTGGCAGGAATTCCCGAAGCCGAAACAGCCAAACTGGCACTTCAGCGTTGCACCACCGAACATTTTACTGCCGATGATCTTCGTCTGACTATCCGTATTAAGTACAAGGAGTACGAAGATGCT
>Ga0268356_10811_pt1 | contig 10030 bp, 13 predicted proteins | sample BioMet10_FD_194415 | JGI IMG/M metagenome (GOLD analysis project Ga0268356, IMG submission 194415) | Sewage microbial communities from Oakland, California, United States - Biofuel 10 (PacBio Assembly) | ecosystem: Engineered > Wastewater > Sewage > Unclassified | place: USA: California | collected...
CCGGATCATATCCCCCATGATTCGAGAGAATCATCGTATGGCTCCGTACTATCCCGCTTGGATGCCTGCCGTAATAAGGGTTCTTTGGTGCCCGTCGGATCCGGCCGATGATGGGAAATGACGTTTCAGGTTACCGCAGCAAACGAGGTATCCACACAGTTCCTGACCGCGGCCACATTATTGTTCCCCCACATTGTCGATACAGATGGCACTGCGCTCTGCCGCCGCCTGTTTGTGCGGATGATGAAAGGTACAGGTCCCGGGATCGGTTGATTGCGAGATGCCCGCAAGACATTCCTGTTCGGGCGTGTCTGCATCTGCAGGATCTGGCTTACGATAATCTCCTTGTGGTCGAGGTTACCCGGCACTTGTCCGTGAAACGCCCGCGGACAGATGGTTTATGCAGGACTGTTCTCCAGCTGCAATTCCCTGAAGAATGATGTCGCGATCGCTGGTAACGGCATTTCCCTGCGTGGCAGTTTCCCGAATTGCTGGTACAGCCGGAAAGGCAGATAACCGCAATCGCCAGCAGGGAGAGAAAAGCAAAAAAATATCGTCGCATTACTCTGCATTTGGCAATTTTTATCTTAAATGTTTTTATTTTATTCCTGTGTGAACCAATTATCCATGCGGCGATAAATTGTTCAAAGTCGTCATGCACTTAGTGGATACCTTCTCCCGGATTTCATGTTTATATAACACGGCATGTGAGGCCCGGCCGTTCCTAAAAGACAGATGTCGCAGGGGTTTCACCGGCTCTCTATAACCAACCCTGACGGATCGATGAACCGGCTCCCATCATATTAATGACCGATCGTGAAGCACCCGGTAAGAACAGATGCCCGAAATCATCGCCAACCCCCGGCACCAGCGGCTTCTCCTTGGAGCCGCAGTCTCGGTTCGTGATGGACGGCCATCGACGGCTCGATCGTGAAAGTGGCTCTTCCACGATCGCCGCCGCCTTTGATACCGATACGGGCCCATCGCCTGGGTCATCATCACCTTACCTCCTGATGATGGCCCGGCCTCTTTTTCTCGTCATGGAGGAAGAGTAGCCGACCGCGGCATCATGCGGAAGATCTTCACGTCCTGGGCCTCGCGCTCTTTCCGATCGGTTCTGCCGCGTGCGGCCTCTCCCCTTCACGCTTTCCGTGCTCCTTGCGTCACGGTTGTAGTCCAGGGGCTACGGTGCCGCGATGATTTCGCTGCCGTAGCCCCCGCTCCTGTCTGCGTCCGCTACACTCCCCGCCACCATGCTCGGCCGCCAACCCATGGGCGGCCCTCGGTGCATCGAGCTCGATCGGCTTTGCGGCGGGCCGGCGCTCGGCGGGATGATCACCCATTCTCTCCTGGCACTGGATCTTTTTGATCAACATCCCGATCGGGATCTGCGGCATTCCTCCTTGCGGCGCGGGTCATCCCTGCCGACTCACCGGCCCGGACCGGTGACAAGACCCCGGTCGATCTCGTTGGCGCAGCGCTTCTCTCCTGGCCATGGCTGCGGGAACGTTCGCGCTCGAAGAGACTGCGGCTCTTGGCGGGATTGCCCCGGCAGTTGCCGCAGCATTTGGGATCTGCGCGCTCTGCGCCCTGGTCTTTATCGTCAGGGAGCGCAGAACTCCCCATCCCCTCATCCGGCTTTCCCTCTTCCGGAAGTGGCAGTTCTTTGCTGTCCTTGCCGCATTCTTCCTCATCAACGTAGTCTACGCCGGTGTCCTCTATCTCCTGCCGTTCTACCTCTCGGCAGGGATGCACTACAGCCTCGCAGTGAGCGGACTTTTCCTCCTGATCCCGCCGGTCGTTACCTGCATCGTGAGCATCCCGTTTGGCCAGTGGTCCGACCGGTACGGCTGCCGCTGGTTCGCGGTCGCTTCCTGCATCGTGTTCATCGTCTTTGACGGGATCTTTGCCGTCCTCGTCCCGGAAGCCGGCATGCTCCCGCTCATCCTCGGCCTTGCCCTCATGGGCCTTGCCATCGGGATCGCAGCCGGCCCGGCAGCGAGCCGGATCATCGAGAACGCACCCGAGGGGGAGGAAGGCACCGGCTCTTCCCTCATGATCACCACAATCTACTTTGGCGGCGTTGTCGGGACTGCGCTGTATGCAACCCTCCTCACCCTCTTTACCTCGGCGGGTGGTGTCGTACCCTTTGCCGACCTCGACGCAAGCGTTTTCCTGGATGGCTTCCACCTCACCGTCTGGGCAGGACTCTTCCTTTCGTTTGTCCCGCTTGTCCTTTCTGCAATAGTCAGGGACAAAAAAGCCGGTGCATGAAAGCCGGGAAAAAACCAAAAAAAAGAAGAAAAAATTTAGTTAAGACCGAGAAGTCGTTCTTGATGGCGATGGCCTCGATGATGGGCTTCATCGTCTCTTCGGAGATCTTGAACTTGTCCATGTACATCTGGAGCACGGTCTTCTCTTCTCCGGCAAGGACGCCGTCTGCCATGGCAAGGTCGCAGAGGATGGCGAGGGTAGCGATCTTCTGCTTCTCGTCGAGTTTCTGGGCCACGAGGTCGATGACGCCCGGGAACTGGTTTGCCTTTAAGACCTGCATTGCAACGTCGATGGATTTCTTGTCGCCGCGGACGATCTTTGCAAGGTCGTTGATCTCGGATTCTTCGATGACTCCGTCGGCGGCGATGATCGTGATCGCGGAGAGTACGAGTGCCGATTTCGATGTCAGTTCAGCCGGCTTGCCGGCAAGTCTGTCAAAAAGTCCCATGATTTTTCAACTCCATTAGAAAGTTCTCTAGTATTTTGCCTCTCGTGGTAGTTGATGGTTTCTGTAACCCACGCGTTACCCCGTGAGTGGAGACTCCGTCACTTGTTATCCGGCTCTTGAGGTTACGAGAAGTCCATCACCTGCAAATACGCCGTATTTAAGAGGGATAAATAAAAGACAGATCTTCCTTGCCAGTCCCTGATCACAGGGGGAACGCGTCCTCCAATTCCATCGGCATTATGCTGATGCTTGCCGTCACGTTTCTCCTCGCATTACTTGTCCTGCTGCTCATTCCGGCGATGCCGTACCAGTACGATCCCTCGGTGCCGGCCATTTTTAAGATCATCAATATCAGGCATGAACCGAATTTTGACAGCTATATGGTTGTCATGAATACCGGTACATCCGGATACCTGAACCGCAACCTCTATGCCATGACGTACCGGAACGGCAAACTGCTCCCGAGTTCCATCTCCACCATGAACGGTTATGCCTTTATTTCAACGCACCATTATGGCGTACAAACGTTTGGCGGCCCGGGCTCACAAAACGGGTCTGGGATCCAAACGAGATGGTTGCCATCGATTTCAAAGACAGGACTTTTCATCCCGGTGATGTTGTCACCTTCGAAGTCTACGATACAGTGACGCAGCAGGTAATCTCGCGTGACACCTATACTGCGTAATGCCTGTTTGTTAAAAAATGGAAAATATTCAGTCGTCAAGGCGCTTGAACACGCCTTTTTTTGTCTTGAAGATCTTGCAGATCGGGCAGACCCAGGTATCCGGCAGGTCCTCAAAGGCTACTCCGGGAGGGATATTCTGCGTCTTGTCCCCTTTTGCCGGATCGTAGATATAGTGGCATTCAAGACATACCCAGCGGGCGAGTTTTACCGTCTGTTGTGTCATCTGGTTTCCTCGTTAATATAGTTCAGTTTACACAATCGCCGCCAAAAAATAAGAATGCTCCTGTCAGGGCAGTACACCATCGTTTCGGGTAAAACACGCATGGGCCGCCCGGGCACAGATCCGTGCTACCCGGACCGGTTCCGGGACCTTCCCTTCTGAAGTAAAGGCAGAAACGAGCCGGCCGGCATCCTCCGTCCCGATCCCCCAGCTCCGGAGATAGATCGTTCCCCCGGGCAGCTCAAAGGAGGTCCGTTCCCCGAGCCGCAGGTACGCGGCAAGGCGCTCATCCTCGTCCGGGAAATGGTGACGGATGTCTCCTTCGAGCCCTTTGGAGTTTTCATAGGTTACGCAGATCACCGGGAGCCCGGTCTCTGCGCAGACTTTTTCCGTATCGATGATATTGAAAAACGCGATCACGCAGCCCGAGAAGCATGACCGCCCCGATATCCCGGCGTTTGAGCGACCGGACCATGGAAAGGACTGCATTCCGTTCGCATCCATGCCCCCGACCGTGACCCGGGCAAAGACCTGTCCGTCGATGACGAGATCCTTGCGCATGACGATCCCGGCGAGGGTGGACTGCGATCTCCCTGAGTAACTCTCGGCGATCCCGAGCACCCTGAGGCCCTTTTTCGGGAGGTGCATAGAAGCACTTATGACACCGGATTAAAAATACTATACCGATGAAATTCAACAAAGATGAGGTCTGCATCCTTATCCCGACCCTAAACGAGAGCCTTACCATCGGGCCCGTGGTAAAAGGAGTTCCGGGATCTCGGGTATACCCATATCCTTGTCGTTGACGGGAAGAGCACGGACAATACCGTGAAAAACGCCCGCGACGCCGGTGCCACGGTCAGGACCCCAGACCGGCAAGGGGGAAGGGGAATGCCATTATCGAGGCATTCGAGGTGATCGAGCAGCCCTACATCCTGATGGTCGATGGCGACGGGACGTACTCCGGCAAAGACGCGGAGAAGATGCTCACCCCGCTCTTTTTGGGATTCGACCAGGTAATCGGCGACCGGCTGATCAATGCCGAAGAGGGCTCGTTCTCCCGGGTCAACCTCTTTGGCAACCACATGCTCAACCTTTTCTTCAAGCTCGCCCACAGCCGCGATCTCCACGATATCCCTCTCCGGGTACCGGTCTTTCACGAAGCTCGCCATCCAGCAGATGAACCTAAAAGAGACCGGATTTGAGATCGAGACCGAGATGTCGGTCGAGGCGGTCAGGAACGGCCAGCGGATCATGGTCGTCCCCATCCGGTACTCCCGCCGCCCGGGCACGCCCACGAAAGCTCTCCCCGTTCCATGACGGGAATCCGGATCGTCACCACGATCTACCGTCTTGCCCGGGTCAACAACCCGATGTTCTATTTCGGGATCATGGGCCTCTTTTGTTCCATTTTGGGCCTGCTCACCGGGCTTTATGTCCTGTTGGAATGGCTCCACCATATCGACCACATCCCGCTCACGATCCTCACCGTGCTTTTGATCGTGGTCGGGATCGAGATCTTCATGTTCGGGGTGATCTCGGATATGCTCCTCGTCTTCCACCGCGAGATCATCCGCGAGATCCAGCTCAACCAGCCGCCCCGGCAAAAATAACTTTTTTTTACCCGGTGTTTGCCGGATCCATAAGACTTCTAAAAGAGATCAGAACCGGTCCTGTACGGGATCCGGGTAGAACATCCGTTTATATGCTATGATCCGGCTGGCGTGCTCGGCAAGGGAGGTGAGCTGGAATGCCTCATCGAGTGTTGCACCTGCGGCAAACGTCCCGTGCCCCCGTGCCACAACCAGCTTGTGTTCCGTCATTGCACGGGCAACGGCATCGGCAAGCCCCTGTGTGCCCGGCGCACCGGCAACCACCGGGATCGTCTGGCAGAACATCTCGCCCTCGCTGTCCAGCGGCACGATCTCGTCGGCGCTGAGGGATGCCGCGATAGCGTACGGCGGGTGGGCGTGTACGATCGCCTTGTAGGGCATCGAGGAATAGACCGCGAGGTGGACGCGGTACTCGCTCGATGCCTCTTTGGGGGACCGGTCTCTTAAACGGTACAAAGACCGGTTCGCCCGGATCGTCGAGGTAAGCGCCGGTCCTCTTGATATAAAACCCATCAGCGTCCCGCACGCTCATGTTGCCGAAGTTCCCGCCGACCAGATGTTCGGCAAACAGGCGTTTTCCTATCCGTTCAAAGCCAGGATCCTGCATTCTTCGCACCTCTTTGTTGTACATCGCTCTTTTGCGTATTCAACGATGCGGGCGTGGGCCCTGGCTATAGGCAGAAGTATCCTTGGGGAGCACGCTCTCGAAGAGGGCTTTTAACCCCGGGCGCGGCGTTTTATCCCGGCGCATGCCGCTATTTTTTACCGTGTAGCATCGATCACAAAACTCGGACGCGAAAAGCCGTAGCAGAGAATACTGTCCGCGGTCTCTTCGCCAACACCGTTTACCGAGAGCAGGCCTGCACGGAGTTCTTCGGTCGGCATCGATTCCATGCGCCCGATCCCGCCGCAGGTATCCATCACATACGCCGCAAGTCCGAGAAGCCGGCGCGCTTTCATCCGGTAAAATCCGGTGCAGCGGATGGCATTTTCGATATCCTCCGGTGCGGCGGTATGGATTGCCGGAACCGAGCAGAGATCCTTCTCCTGTAAAAGAGCAAGCGCCTTTTTCACGTTCTCCCACCGGGTCTGCTGGGTGAGAATAGCGCCGATCATCACCTCGCCGGTTATCTCCCGGCCACCAGGAGATCCCCCCGTATTTGTCTTCAAGAAAAGAGAGGATCCGTTCCGCCTTTCTTTTGTCGTCAGCGGAACTGGATCCCGACATCGTGCATCTTGTTGTACCGGGCGATGTTGAGCACCAGCGGTGTGAGCGGTTCGATCATGGTCGAGACCGAGAGCGGCCCGGCATTGAATGCCTGGAGCTCGGAGATCTTGTTTACCAGCTCCATCACCTGGTGTTTAGCATCGTCGTCATCGCTGCAGACCGGCACCGAGTACGCAAGTTCCTCGTCAAGCGCCTTCCACCGGTTCGCCGCGATCGTGTTGAACGCACAGCAGAGCCGGGCCTCTTTTGGAAGGAGTTTCTGGATCATGAGCGCTGCCGAACCCTCGGGCGGCGGGACAAAGACGAAATGGTCCTGCTTTTCCATCGGGTTGACCGGGCTTATCACGATCTTGTCTTCAAAGCCGTGGAGGCCGGACAAGGTCGGGACCACATGTTTGAAGGGGATCGCGAGGATAACGATGTCTCCCTTGTCTACGGCGTCCTGGTTGGTGACACCGGTAAGCGAGCATTCCTGGGCCCCGGCTTTTTAAGGTGTCCCGTGCCATCGTGCAGGTGGCCTCGGCCTTCTCCTGTTCGCGGGAGCCGACCACCACATCAAAGAGCGGGGAGAGACGCATGGTCATGCCCTCTCCGATATCCCCGGTTCCCCCGACGATACCGATCTTCACTTATCCCACCAGCGGGCGGAGCAGATTTTCAAGCGTAGCCGCAATCGGTAACGCCTTCCATTCTCTGGACCACCTTTCCGTCTTTTTCTATGATAAGAGTCGGAACTACCTGGATCCCGAATTTCTCCGCAAGGGCCATGTTTCGTCTACGTCTACCTTTTTGATCTCGACGGCATCGCCCAGTTTGGCTGCCAGTGCTTCGATAATAGGCGTCTGCATCCGGCAGGGGCCAGCACCACGTGGCAAAGAAGTCGTACAGAACCGGTTTTGTCATGAAATCATACCCGGTAGAGTACTCGGTTAAAAAAAAGATAAATCTATGGTATTGTTACTCGGAGAGAATGTCCATGATGATCTTGCCGTAAGCCGGCCGGGTCACCACGACACCCACGATCCACGCCCATGATGGTGCTTGATTGCAAAGCACCTTGAGGGTGTCAGAGCACGGTCCCATGAGGGCGAGCGGACGAGCATGGCGATAATCACGTTCTGCCTGCCGCGATCATGATGATCGTGAGCGCCCGTGCAAGCCTCTTTAGATAATGTGGGCGTACGGGACAATGCCCTCGTGCAGGATCTCATCGGGGATGACGACCAGCTGGTCGATCCCGTACTACCACGGCTATCAGGCCCGCTAATCGTTGGCAGAATCCATCTGGACTTGAAGTATCGCGCTGATGAACCCGAGAAGGATTACGATCTCCGAGGCGTTGATGAGCACCATCGGGAGTGACGAGTCCTTGGCTCGCGGTAGCGGTAGTAGTCACAAAGCCACCGTAATGAGCGCGAGGATGAACGCGAATCATGCACATGGTCATGTAGTGGGGCTCCGAGCGATGCCGAGGTCGAACCGGAACCTGCGAAATCTTCACAATCGACCGGTAGTGCTTCCTGCCCGGAGGTGGATCTCCAGTTCGTCCGCCTGCTGCATTGCCGTAGGTGGCCCGTGCCGGTCGATGCGGTCATCGAGTGGGTGGCTGCTCCCTGGAGCGACGAGGGCGAGATCCGAGGAGAAGCGGTGCGGAATAGACCGTCTTGTTATCGAGGATCATCGCCAGCTGGTGGTTGGTTGGATCGGTTGTCGCGCCGTACTTGATGGCAGCCTGCCTGAACGTTTCGGGCGCCATCAGAACTCAGCGTGAAACTGACGCCCCCGTTGCCCGAAGTATCCTTTGTGGGGGTCTGGACGCTGGTAATAGCATCGCCGTAGAGCACGTGGCTCGGTCTGGTTACCCCGTTGTCTGGATACGGAATCTCGAACTTGCCCTGCTTCCCGACAATCTGCTGGGCCTCGTTCATGTCTACCGCCGGCCATCTCCACGCGGACATAGCGTCGACGTATTCACACCGGTAAGGACGTTTACTTTCGCATCCTTGGTCCCCATCGAATTGATCTTGTTCTCTAAGATTGTCTTTACATCGGCAGCAGTGTCCTTGGAGACACCCTGCTGGTAAGAGACGAGTTTCCCTCCGTTAGCTTCGAAATACGGTTCGAGCTGGGCCTGGGTGTAATATTTCCGTATTTCCAAGTGATTGGCTCGACCTGTCCACGTCGGCATCAGGCTCTTGGTAGAGAATTTGTTATGACACGTACCGGTCGGTTCCGTGGTCGAGTATCCCACGACTTCCGACTGGAACTCGAGCTGGAGCCATGTCCCTGCTGGAGGTCGAGGCCGTACTGGAGGTTGGTGGTCAGGTTCCCGTTATCGTCGAAGTGGGGATAGATTGCCACGACCGACAATGAGGAGGATTGCAAGCGTGAGGACCCGCCAGTCCTTGACGAGCGTCTTGACCTTTATCGTGCTTCATTTTCCGCCTCCCTTCGTGACATACCATTTCAGTATGCCGACGTTTGTGAGCCAGGTGTTCATGATATCGAAGACAAGCCCGATGAGGAGCACGGCGAGATCTCTTCAACGACCTGCACCTGCCCGAGCCACGATACGATAAGGAGGACAACGACTGCCGCGAGCGTTGTCGAGGTCATGATGATACCGGTGTGGAATGCACCGGAGAGCTTGTCGTTGAGTTTCCCCTGCCTTTTTAAGACCCGTGTCGTGAGCAAATATCGCTGTCCACGGAATACCCGATGAGCATGAGGAGCGCCGCGGTCGTCCCGAGCGTTAAGGGGATACCAACAACGTTCATCATCGCGGCGGTCATCACCATATCGGCAAACGCCGAGAGGACGACTGCACAGGACGGGACAAATGTCCTAAATGAGATGAAGACCACGATTGCCATGCCGATGAAGGCAAGGATCATGGCAAGCAGCGCCTGGTCCTGGAGCGTCTTGCCGAACGACTCGCCGATCTGGTCGATCCGGGCATCCGGGTACTTTGCCGCAACCAGTTTTGTCAGGCTCTGATATTTCGTATCGTCCATGGCAGAGAATGTCAGGAATTTCCCGTTGTTTAAGCCCTCGCTGATGCTCACGAGCGGTAATCGGCAAAGACCGCCCTGAGCTGGTCGGAAATCGGAGTGATCACGGTGATGGCAGTCCGCCGGAGAAGTCTATCCCCGGCTTGACCGGCATGCCGACCGTTGCCGTAACATACGCGAGCACCACGAGCGCGATGGCAAGCAGCACCAACGGGATTATCACCAGTTGTTTTGGTGAATATTTCTCGATGTTATAACTGAATAATCCCATATCTTATTCATCTGTTCATAAACGATTAAATAATTACCAGATTGGCGGGGCCGGCTGTACGGGACCCTGATCCGGCACCAGTACAGCCCGTGATGCAGGATTTCGCAGAGATATTTGTTCCCTGCCAAAACGGACGGATTTTTCAATCAGGGTTTGTAAAACCGGATAAAACAAAAATTATATGGTGCTGGCCGCGATCATTAACGCATGAGATCTCAATTCGAGATCGAACGATGATTGAGGGACGGCTCATGCTACCTCAACCGGGATAAGACCGGTC
>Ga0268356_10463_pt1 | contig 9956 bp, 11 predicted proteins | sample BioMet10_FD_194415 | JGI IMG/M metagenome (GOLD analysis project Ga0268356, IMG submission 194415) | Sewage microbial communities from Oakland, California, United States - Biofuel 10 (PacBio Assembly) | ecosystem: Engineered > Wastewater > Sewage > Unclassified | place: USA: California | collected...
ATTAAACGAATGGTAAAAATTTAAAAATGTAAATTTTCCGGTAACCTTTGCATCAATATAATCGGATAAAATGGTCAGATTTTTGGTATTCGTTTGATCATTCTGGATGTCGAGGCTGAAGTTTTTTAAATAGTAGGTGCTATGATTTTCGGAATAGGATGTATTTTCAATTTTTAATGATCCCTGGATGTTATCAATGGTGCTACCTGTAAAATCACAATGAAGCGTTGTGCTCAGTTCCGAAAGCGAATCTCGCTTGGTTAAACGCAGCTTGGTAAGCCGGGCATTTTCAATGGTAGACGTGAAGTTAAATACAGGCAGTTCGTTGCTGAAATCGGCTAAGCCAATAAAATTAAGGCAAATATTTTTATCGTTGATGGTGAGCATCCCGTTAAACTTCTTTTTCAGGAGAGTTCCTTTTATTTCGAGATTGTTATAATTTAAACCTTTAAAATTAAGAGAATCAATCTTTCCATTCAATTGAATGTCAAAGTTGTCAAATTTATATCCACTGCCCGAAACCTCCAGATTGGCATTTAGTTTTCCGAAATATTTTTTGTCGGCAAGCAAAGTTCCTAATCTAAAATTCTGCGCTTTAAAGTTCCCCTGATAATCAATATTATTTGTTTTTTTATTGCTTTTCAATGAAATATCCGTCGAAAAATTGCCCATATCCGATTTAAAATTGGCATAGGAAACAAAATCATTATAAAAACCGGTGAAAATTCCGGCAATATTCACATTTCCAAATCCGAGCAACTGTGATGGAATTTTGAGGCGGTTGTTTTGTCCTGGCAATTTAAAGGTTTGCAAATCCTGGATGCTGGAATATAATTCATTTATATTAAGATTGATAAATGTATTTTCGAGTGTTGGCAGGCCGTTTAATGAAAAATTACCGTTAAAGCGGGTTGTTTCTCCAAAGTTCGACCTGAAATTTTTGACCTTCAAATTACTTACGGGCCCACGAACCAGCCCCGATAGCGTAATCTGATCGTCCATTCCGCGCATTTCGGGAGCAAAAAAGGAAATATCGTTGAGATTGAGATCGGAAGGAAAAATTTCCGATTCAATTCGTACACTATCAATAAAATAATTGTATGCATTCCAGTTCGGATATTTAAAATGAAAGTCAATCAGCAAATCTGATTTATTGGTCTGAACGATCAAATTTTCAACATTAAGTTCTACAGGACTTACTTTTGCTTTTCCCTGAAGCTTTTTCAGTACAAGTCCGCAGCGTTCCTGTGCATTTAAGTTTAGTATGTTACCAAATATGGTATCGCCTACGACTCGCAATTTATTGGCGGAAAGATTAATGTTGGAAACATCAATGTTGTTATAATCCATCCCCCTGGAAGTAAAAGCATGATTCTGATTTTGGTATAAAAAATGAGTATTTGAAATGTCTAAAGCCGAACACGTAACTTTCCATCCGGGCGAAGGTTTTGAAGGCTTTGTTTTTGAAGCCGGCGAAAAATAATCAATCAGGAATTGTATATTTAAGTCTTCTTCACCCTTGTAATACCTTATCTGAATATTTGCATCGTTAAATATCAGTTTGTCAATAGTTAACTTATGTTCGCTCCGGTTAATTTTTCCAATATTGGCAACCAGATTCTGAGCCGAAAACAACGTCTGATGGTGTAAGTCATTAATTAGCGCATCGGTGATCGAAATGTTGAGGAACCACGTAATTTTTACTTTACCAATTTTTACATCTGTGTGCAGTTGTTCCGACAGATAATTGGCTGCTTTATTGGCTAACCAGGTTTGAATTCGTGGCGTTCGTATCAGCAAAAAAACAGCTATCAGGAATCCGAAAATTCCGAGCAGTGTATATGACAATATTTTAAGAAGCTTTTTTTTGATACTTTTGCCTTTTAAATTTTACTACAAAAATAGTATAAAATAAAATTAATGAGTGTCTATATTTTAGGAATTGAATCATCGTGTGACGATACTTCGGCAGCCATACTTAAAGACAACGTCATTCTTGCCAATGTTATTGCCAATCAGGACGTCCATCGTCAATATGGTGGTGTAGTTCCTGAGTTGGCTTCCAGAGCACATCAACAAAATATTATTCCAGTCATCGAAAGTACGCTAAAAAAAGCAAAAATTGAAAAAAAACAAATTGATGCCGTAGCTTTTACACGTGGTCCCGGGCTGTTAGGTTCATTGCTTGTGGGTGTTTCATTTGCAAAATCGTTTGCTTTAGGTCTTGGGATACCCATCATTGAAGTTGACCATTTACAAGCTCATATTTTAGCCCATTTTATACAGGAAAAGGAAAACTCTCAGCCAGCACCTGAGTTTCCGTTTCTGTGCCTTACCGTTTCGGGTGGACATACTCAAATTGTGTTGGTTAAGGATTATTTTCAAATGGAAATTCTTGGCCGGACCATTGATGATGCTGCCGGAGAAGCCTTTGACAAAGCTTCAAAAATCATGGATCTGGGTTATCCTGGTGGTCCTTTGATTGATCAGTTTGCAAAGGAAGGAAATCCTGAGGCTTTTGAATTTTCCAAACCAAATATTCCGGGATTGGATTATAGTTTTAGTGGTTTAAAAACTTCGTTTCTTTATTTTTTAAGAGATCAGTTAAAGGAAAATCCTGATTTTATTCTTCAGAATCGAAACGATCTATGTGCGTCTATCCAGAAAACTATTGTAGATGTTTTGATGGAGAAGCTTCAAAAGGCTTCGTTGCAAACGGGTATTAACCGGATTGCTATAGCCGGAGGTGTTTCGGCAAATTCGGCACTGCATGCTGCCATGAGGGAAACCTGCCAAAAACTGGGCTGGGAAGTTTTTATCCCACGGTTTGTTTACAGCACGGATAATGCCGCCATGATTGCCATAGCCGGATATTACAAATTTCTTAAAAAGGATTTTTCTGATCAGACGGTTACTCCTTATTCGAGAAGCAGGTTGCTATAAATCAGTTATATAATGGGGTAAACCGATAATCGTAGGCGGGTTCTATCCTTCCGCTTTCGCGATCAAAATGCATGTATTTATAAGGTTGTGAGGAAGCGGGCAATTGTTTGCGGATTTCCAGATTCATAATATAATCGAAAATATAGGATGCGTATTTTTTGCCGGCGAAAGCTGCTAATTCATAAATATCGTTAAGTGCAATGGTATCAATAGTATATTGGTAAGTAACTTCTTCTGTAAGAAGATTGAACTTAAATTTTCCATTAAAATAATCGGCAGCAGTTTCGCTGGCATACAACATTTTTTTTGTTTTTTGAGAATCGTTTACGCCCGAAATTTCATACCAGCTATTAAGATTCACCGCATTAAGCCAAAAATCCTGATAAATCATTGAATCATGATAGGCTGCTTCGTCATAAACGGGTTTCAGGTATTCTTCCAGTTGTAACTGAGCAATATCAATAATGTATCCTGAAGAATTATCGGCCAGAAAATCATCCGAATTGACATCAAAATAAATTTTATATCCATAAAGTTTTAACTCATTGGAAAGACTGTTTATGTAAGTCTCTAAAAAATGGAATCGGAAATGCGTTTTAAAAATTTGCTGTTTACAAATAATAAAGAATCAATAGTCGAAGGATTGGCATTGGATATTGCTTCTTTATTCAAATTATCTTTATATACCATATCGGTTGGAAGAATAAGCAGGGCAACGTCATGGTTGCTTTTTGTGTATGATGTGGCAAGCTTGCGTTCGGGACTACAGGCCGAAAATAATACGAAGACTGCCATTACAGAGAACAGCAGTCTGTAATTTAATAATGTTTTAAAATTCAAATATTTTGGCATATCAAGCAATAAACGCAAAAACCATGAATTTATTCCATTGTTACTAATTTTTTTCCAAATTTTTACCATATTCGAAGCAAAGTTCAAACTCCTGAATATGAGGAGTAAATTTGATAAAAATACTTTCGCCAAAAAAGGCAAGCTTTACATTGGAAAGGTTGGTTTCAATGATTTTTTGGCCTTCGCCACTCCAGCCATAGGACCCAAAGGCTCCGGCCAATTTTCCCTGTCTCTCAAAGGATTAATCAGGGCAAAAATGTTATATATTTGTAAAAGAATGTTTTGGTTGATAGTAGGTGAACCGATGATGATGGCATTGGCTAAGGCTATTTTTTGATCGATCTCACCGAGGCTCATTTTTTCGATATCGCAAAGGTCGGTTTCGATATTGCCGACACTTTGTATTCCTTCCGCTATTTTTTGGGCTAAGAGAGCCGTATTTTGATATGCGGAAACATAGGGAATGAAAACACGGTTTTTTCCGGGTAATCCGGCTGCTTGTCTGGCATATTCTTCAGATAAACTGACATAACGTTTCCAGTTTTTCTGTAAAATGGGGCCATGACCGGTGCAAATGGCAGCAATGTCGAGAGGTCTGATTTTTTCTATTGCCTTAAGCATGAATTTGCTGTAAGGTTTCAGAATAACATCGAAGTAATATTTAAAAGCATCATCCCAATTGCCGCACTGTTCGTCGAGCATTTTTTCACAGCAAAAATGAGCTCCAAAGGAATCGCAGGTAAACAACACTTTATCTTCTTCAAGATAAGTATATATCGAATCGGGCCAATGCAGATTAGGTGCTGAAATGAAATGGAGCGTTTTATTTCCCAGATTCAAAGTATCTCCGTCTTTTACAATAAGATGCTTAAATTCTTCACCAAGCAGATCGTGCAAATAACGAATGGCATTACCACTTCCGACAACGGTTGCATTGGGAGCTATTTTTAGCAGGTTTTTTAAATTTCCGCTGTGGTCGGGTTCGGTATGATCTACAATAATATATTCAATTTCTTCAGGATTAACTACTTGTTCAATCTTGGAAAGGTAGGTATCCCAAAATTTTTCTTTAGTAGTTTCGACTATTGTTTTTTTTATGAGCATTGATAAAATAGGAGTTGTAAGTGGTTCCATATTTGGTTTCCATAACAATGTCAAAAGTTCTCAGATCGGGATCGAGTACCCCAATCCATTTTACGTCATCGGTTACATTAATAATTTTTGTATCGGTCATCTTTTTTTGATTTTGGATAGTATAACAAAATTTACGAAAAATGGTTTTACCTCTATGTTTTTTGTTTTTTCTTTTTAGCAGCCGGGAAAAGTACATTGTTTAAAATCAGCCGGTAACCTGGAGAATTGGGATGAAGGCTTAGGTCAGTTGGCGGATCGCCAACCATGTGCTGGTAATCTTCAGGATCGTGGCCTCCGTAAAATGTCCATGTTCCTTTTCCAAATTCGCCATGGATATAGCGGGCTTCGTTCAGCATTTTGTTTTCGCCCATGATTAAAACATTGGGCTTGATGCAGTCTTTGTTGAAAGCTGTGGTTTGTCCCATAAATCCCTTGAGAATGCGTTCATGATCCTGGCAAAGCATGGTCGGGACGGGATCCCATTTGGCCGAAAAATCGAACAGCGAAAAGAAATCTTCATTTTTGGATACTTTTCGTGTATCGGTTACGTCGATGGTAGAAATTTCGTAAACGTAAGGATTCGTGATCAGTTTAAAATTGGTGAATGCAAACAATTATCGAAATTAAGTTTTGACTGGGCGTTGGGATCCGGTGGATCGCCATCAAACATCACGTCAGCAAATATCAACATTGTCGGCGGCCAAAGCCACGTCATAACTATCGGGAGCCGAACACATCGAAAATAAATATCCGCCACCGGCAACAAAATCACGGATTTTTTTGGCAACGGCTAACTTGCATTGAGACACTTTATTAAAGCCCAGTTTACGGGCAATATCTTCCGAATTTTTTACATCTTCCTGATACCATGCGGCATTTTTATAGGCGACCCAAAATTTTCCAAATTGGCCTGTAAAATCTTCATGGTGCAAATGCAGCCAATCGTACATGGGCAATATTCCTGAGATAACTTCTTCATCATAAACTACATCGTAGGGTATTTCGGCATAAGTCAGGGCAAGGGTTACCGCATCGTCCCACGGACGATTATATTTGGGAGAATAAACGGCAATTTTGGGAGCTTTCTGAAGTTTCACTTCATCCATATTTGCTTGTGGATCGGCTATTTCCTGTAAAATGGCTGTAGATTGCACGTCGGCAATCACCAGATAGCTCACTCCTCTGATAACGCACTCATTTTCGATTTCTTTGGCATATTTGCACATAAAACTTCCGCCACGGTAATTGAGCAACCAGCTAACTTCCACCTCGTGCTGCAACGACCAGTAGGCAATGCCATAAGCTTTCAGATGATTTTTTTGCGTTTCATCCATAGGGATAAGCAGATAAGCAGCCCAAAGCTGGAAAGCTTAAGGTTGTGAGCAGAATAATCAGACAGATGCGTTTCATCTTAATCGAGAAATTTTTAGTAATGTATCAATAACCGGCTAAAATGGGTCTTCATCCATTTCATTCATTTTTGACGGAACTGTGTAACTATTTGATCCGTTTTCAAATTGCTGATTCGGTTCAAGGGCGGTGGCATAATCGCCTCCGGAAGGTTCTAAATCTTCAAAACGGGCAAATTGTGATACAAAGCGTAGCTTAATATCTTTTAACGGGCCATTACGGTGCTTGGCTACGATAATTTCAGCCATTCCGGCGGTGGAATTTCCTTCCTCATCGGTGTCAATTTTATAATATTCAGCACGATAAATAAAAATAACCATGTCAGCATCCTGTTCGATAGCACCGGATTCACGCAAGTCGGATAGAATAGGACGACGGGAAGGGCCTCGCTTTTCAACTTCGCGGCTTAATTGGGACAAGGCGATGATTGGAATATTCAACTCTTTGGCAAGAGCTTTCAACGAACGGGAAATGGTGCTTATTTCCTGCTCCCTGTTTGTTCGCCCATCGGTGCTTGCCGACATTAATTGCAGGTAGTCAATCACAATCAGTTGAATGTCGTGTTGTGCCTTTAGTCGGCGGCATTTGGCTCGTAATTCAAAAATGGAGAGTGCCGGTGTATCATCAATATATAATGGCGCTTCTATCAGATTACTGATTTTTGCGTTAAGCTGCTCCCATTCGTAACTTTCGAGATTTCCTTTGCGGAGTTTTTCGGCCGGAAGATGAGTTTCGCTGGCGATTAAACGTGTAACAAGTTGAATAGATGACATTTCGAGCGAAAAAAAAGCAATCGGCCTTTTCAAATCTATGGCTACATTTCGAGCCATGGAAAGTACAAAAGCTGTTTTACCCATACCAGGTCTGGCTGCAATAACGATAAGATCAGATTTTTGCCAGCCGGCGGTAACTCTATCTAATTCAGTATACCCGGAGGCAACGCCGCTAAAATGTCCATCTTGGTTTTTTGCTGCTTCTATCTTTTTGATGGCTTCTTTTACCAGCGATTGCATGTCCTCGTAGCTACGGCGTAAATTATTTTCGCTTACTGCAAAAAGATTTTTTTCGGCACTATCAAGTAAATCAAATACATCTGTAGTGTCGTTGAAGGCATCGCGTATGGTATCGGATGAGATTCTGATTAATTCACGCTGAATATATTTTTGAAGGATAATATGAGCATGATATTCAACATTAGCGGCGGAAGCAATACGGCTTGTGAGCTGAGCCACGTAAAAAGGACCGCCAACATCGTCCAATTCTCCGTTTACTTTCAAATTGTTGGTAACGGTTAAAATATCAACTGGTTGGGCTTGTCCAAACAATCGCTTTATTGCAGAAAAAATAATCTGATTAGCCTTTTTGTAAAAGACTTCCGCTTTTAATATGTCAATTACTGTGGATAAAGCATCTTTTTCGAGCATCATTGCACCAAGCACTGCTTCTTCGAGGTCGACGGCCTGAGGCGGAATTTTACCATGTTCATAAACTTCTTGATTTACAACTGGTTTTTTGCTTCTTTTTCGTGAAGGCTCCAGAAATTGATTGGCGGAAATGGTTGTATTGTTTTTTTCATCCATATTGCCAAAAGTAAAAAATAGAAGCTTCGCTTCTTGAAAAATTCCGAAAAAAATTTATTAACAATTATAAAACCCAACCATTCAATCGGAAACAAATAGTCGGCTATTGATTTTTACTTTTCGGTATAAATAGTAATTTTGCTGAAATTAAATATTCTACCCATGATTCGAACTTCCGTAAAATTTCTGACGCTTTTGCTTTTATTAACCGTAAATCTGGCATATTCGCAGGAGAAAAAAAATACCAACATATTAATTGATGGAAAGTTAACCGGCGAAACGAATCGACGTATGATTTATCTTGAGGCACTTACCACGACAGCCGAAATAATTGATTCGGCTAAAATTACGCCCAATGGTAAGTTTTCAATCAAAACTTCGCTAAAGGAAACCGGTTTTTTTTAAACTCCGGCTGGATAAAGACAATTATCTGATACTAATTTTACAACCTAAAGAGAAAGTTCAAATTGAAGCAAATGCATTGAAAATGAGTGATAATGTAAAAATTTCAGGCTCATGGCAAACGGAATTGATGTACAAAACGGTTGGAATCCTGTCCCAATTTAACGGTCAACTTGACAGTCTCAATAATATCTACTTGTCGGCCAGGGAATCTGGCACTTTGGGTGATGTTGTCCCAATGCTTAAGAAAAAGTTTGAAGAAATAGATAATCAACAAAAAAATATTTTAGCTGAGATGATGATTGCGACACCAAACTCATTGAGTTGGTTGTTTTTATTGACAAGCTGGATATTAATAAATATGCTGAAATTTATATGAAGGTGGATAGTGCTTTAATGAAGCAATGTCCTGATAATTTGATTGTACATGATTTTCATGCTAAAGTTGAGGATTCTAAATTTTTATCGCCTGGCAGTATAGCTCCCGAAATTATGCTGCCCGATCAACAAGGGACTTTAAAAAAGCTTTCATCTTTGCGGGGCAATATTGTGCTGATCGATTTTGGGCTTCATGGTGTAGTCCCTGTCGCCAGGAAAATCCTAACGTGGTTAAAATGTTCAATAAATACCATTCAAAAGGGTTCGAAATTTTCAGCGTATCGTTGGATAAAACGAAGGAAAATTGGTTAAAAGCGATTAATGGACGATAAATTAACGTGGACTCAGGTTAGCGATTTATTGTATTGGAAGTCGGAAGCGGCATTAAAATATCATGTAACAAGCATTCCTTTTACCGTTTTGATTGATAAAGACGGTAAAATTATTGCCAAGGGTTTGCGTGGCGAAAGTCTGGAAAAGAAATTATCGGAATTGCTGGATTAGGAAAGTGTTGACGTAAAAAAAGCCCGTTCAATTTGAACGGGCTTTTTTTCTATGAAACTATTTTTTTGGCTTAATTGTTTTGGTTTTTGCCGGAGCTTTTGTTGGTTCCTTTGCCGGAGCTACCTCAATAGGGGTAACTGTCTGAGGCTTTTCGGGAGTAGCCTGAGTTTTTTCAGGAGCAGGAGGTGGTGGAGGAGCAATTGAAATCAGTTCAACTTCGAAGATTAATGTAGAACCACCAGGGATCGTTGGGGTAGTGCGGTCACCGTAACCCAATTCAGAAGGAATGTATAGAATGGCTTTTCCACCGGGTTTCATCAACTGAAGTCCTTCGGTCCAGCCTTTAATTACGCGGTTGAGTTGGAAAGAAGCAGGTTGTCCTCTGTCGATGGAGGAATCAAAAACCTTACCGTCAATCAAAGTGCCTTTGTAATGAACCGTAACTTTGTCGGTAGGTTTGGGATTATCGCCGGTACCTTCTTTAACAACTTTATATTGTAATCCGCTGGGAAGTGTTGTTACACCATCTTTTTTAGCGTTTTCGGCCAAAATGCAGAACCTGCTTTTTTGTTTCATCGGCTATGAGTTTATTTTTTTCTTCCTGTTTTTTTCATCAGATCTTGTTGAAAAGCTTTCATTAGGCTGTCCGAAGCTGCTTGAGAGAAATATATAGAATCGTTTCCCGATAATCCGTCAAGCAGTCCCTGGAGGAAGATTTTAGGTGTTACTTCGATGGAATTTTTGCTGAAACTT
>Ga0268356_11281_pt1 | contig 9934 bp, 14 predicted proteins | sample BioMet10_FD_194415 | JGI IMG/M metagenome (GOLD analysis project Ga0268356, IMG submission 194415) | Sewage microbial communities from Oakland, California, United States - Biofuel 10 (PacBio Assembly) | ecosystem: Engineered > Wastewater > Sewage > Unclassified | place: USA: California | collected...
AGTACTGATGATATGGTCGTCTGTGGTATGGATGGAAAAGTTGTGGAAGGACACTACAAGCCATCCAGTGATCTGATGACACACTTAGAATTTTACAGATGCTTTCCAAATATCGGCGGTGTTGTTCATACCCATTTCTCAGAATGCAACATCCTGGGCACAGGCTGGCAAGGATATCCCAGCATTAGGTACAACGCATGGTGACTACTTCTATGGATCCGTCCCATGCACACGCAAAATGACTCCGGAAGAGATTGCTCGGGAATATGAACTGAATACCGGAAAGGTTATCGTTGAAACTTTCCAGGAAAGAAAGATCAATCCAGATCAGATGCCTGGTGTGTTAGTGCATAGCCATGGTCCATTTACCTGGGGGTAAAGATGCGTATGAGGCGGTCCATAATGCCGTCGTCTTAGAAGAACTTGCAGCTATGGCATTGAAAACACGTATTATCAATCCTGATGCCGAAGATATGCAGCAGGAGCTGCTCGACAAACATTATCTCCGCAAACATGGTCCTGGAGCTTACTATGGCCAGAAGTGATTACCAGCTTGGCATGTATGAAAAGTCCATGCCGAACACATTGAGCCTTGGCGAAAAACTAAACATGTGCAGAGAATGCGGATTTGACTGGCTGGAACTCAGCATTGATGAGACGGATGAAAAACTTGCCCGTTTGGAGTGGGGCCAGGAAGAACGCAGTGAACTGCGCCATGCAATGGAATCAGAAGGTGTCCAGATCAGGACGATGTGTCTCAGCGGGCACCGTAAATATCCATTGGGGTCCTCTGATCCAGAAATTGAAAAAAGAGGCATGGAGATCATGGCCAAGGCAATTGAACTTGCTGCAGATCTAGGCATCCGGATTATTCAGCTTGCAGGTTATGATGTCTACTATGAGACGGGCAATGATGAGACAAGAGAACGTTTTATCAATAATCTGAAGAAAGCAGCTGTGATGGCTTCACGCAGGTCAGTTATGATGGGCTTTGAAACGATGGAGACTCCATTCATGGATACTGTTGAAAAGGCAATGATATATGTCAATGCCGTCAACAGTCCCTACCTGCAGGTATATCCAGACATTGGAAATCTGACCAATGCATCATTGATCTACAGCACTTCGGTGACTGATGATCTGATGAAAGGAAGCGGCCATATTGCGGCTGCTCATCTGAAAGAGACGGTTCCCGGGAAATACCGTGAGATTCCATTCGGTACTGGGCACACAGATTATGTAATGATATCCGCTGCTTGAAGAAACTTGGTGTACGCATGTTCACTGGTGAGTTCTGGTATGTCGGCCAGGAAGACTGGCAGAAAACATGCATGAATGCATCCGCTTTTCTGAGAAAACAGCTAGATGAAGTGTTTAATGAGGAAAAATATGCAGATTGAAGAATTGAAGCAACATGCATTGAATATAAGAAAGAATATTTTGAGAGAAGTATACAACGCACAGTCCGGTCATCCGGGCGGATCATTGAGTGCTGCCGATATTCTGACTGTGCTCTATTTTGAAGAAATGGACATCACGCCAGAGAATGCCGGTACAACAGACCGTGACCGCTTTGTCCTGTCCAAAGGACATGCTTCACCGCTGCTGTATGCAGTACTGGCTGAGAAAGGCATCATCCCGGAAGAACAGCTGATGACTTATCGTAAAATTGATTCTAAGCTCCAGGGACATCCGAATATGAACTATGTCTCAGGTGTTGATATGTCGACAGGCTCCTTAGGACAGGGACTTGCGGCAGCAGACGGCATGGCAATTGCGAATAAGCTGCAGGGCAATCATCATCGCGTGTATGTGCTGTTGGGAGATGGTGAATGTGAAGAAGGAGAAGTCTGGGAGGCTGCCATGGCTGCCCACCATTATCATTCCGACAACCTCTGTGCAATCGTGGACCACAACGGCCTGCAGATCGACGGTAAGACAGAAGATGTCATTGGACCGGATGATCTGGGTGACAAATTTGCGTCTTTTGGCTGGCATGTCATCAGTATCAATGGACATGACTATGCACAGATCATCGATGCATTCAAGGAAGCAGAGACAGTAAAGGGCGTTCCATGTGTGATCATTGCGGACACAGTCAAAGGCAAGGGTGTCTCCTTCATGGAGAACCAGGCCGGCTGGCATGGCAAGGCACCAAATGAAGAACAGATGAAGCAGGCAATGATGGAATTGGAGAACAAGTGATATGGGACAGGCAACGAGAGATGCATACGGGGAAGAACTTGCTGTATTGATGCAGGAGAACCCAAAGATAGTCGTATTAGATGCAGATCTGGCTGGGTCGACAAAGACCATCACAGCCAAGAAGGCATGTCCTGACCGTTTCTTTGATATGGGCATTGCAGAAGCAGATATGATCGGCCATGCGGCAGGCATGGCAGCTTCAGGATTGATCCCATTTGCGTCATCCTTTTCCATGTTCTGCACAGGCAGGGCGTGGGAGCAGATCCGCAACAGTGTGGCCTATCCTCATCTGAATGTGAAGATCGTCGGAACACATTCAGGTATTGCGGTTGGTGAAGACGGTGTCTCCCATCAGGCCATTGAAGATATTGCGACCATGAGGGTCATCCCAGGCATGGAGGTCTATGTCCCATGCGATGGAGCTGAGACAAAGGCAGTTATCCGCCATGTATCACAGACAAAGAATCCTTGTTACGTACGCTTAGGCAGATCCAGTGTCGATGATGTCTATGAACCGGATACAAAGTTCGACTTCTCAAAGATCAGGATCCTGAATCAAGGAGAAAAGACAGCCATCTTTGCGACAGGGCTGGAGGTACAGGAAGCCATGAAGGCATGCCGCAGACTGCAGGCAGAGGGGATCAATCCTACAGTGGTCGATGTATGTTCGATCAAGCCGCTGGATGAAGCAGGCGTGCGGCAGGTCCTGATGGGGCATGAACGGATCATCACAGTGGAAGAACATAATGTGATCGGCGGTCTGGGAGATGCGATTGCCTCTGTGGCAGTGAAGTCAGTGCCATGTATGATTGAAAAGATCGGTCTGCAGGACAGATATGCCGAGAGCGGACCATTCCAGGATCTGTTGAAGAAATATGGTCTCACAGATGAAGCAATCTATCAGGCTGCCAAGAAATAAGAAGATTAGTCTGATTGTATGTGACTGCGATGGCACAATCCTGGATGAAAAAAAGAATCTAGATTCTGGTTTAAAGAATGTTGTCGGACTTCTGAAAAAGAAGAAAATAGATTTCAGTCTGGCATCAGGACGAAATTATTATTTGATCCGTCCGTTCGTCGATGAACTGCGGATTGATCTTCCATATATTACAGATAACGGCGGCAATATCTATCAAGGTGAACAGAGACTGGTGAATAATATTCTGCCCCCTGAAGCACTGCCGGCGATTGCGGCGTGGCTTTATCATCATGATCTTCCTTTTCTAATCTATACAGACTGTTCTGTCTATATCAATGAGGCAACAGAGACCCTTCAGCATTTCGCTGACAGACTGAACGGACTGATGAATCTGATTCCATATTCGCCGCAAATTGATTTTGCTGGAGAGACAAGCTATAAAATTACGGTCGACTCAGCAGAACAGGGTACAATGCCAGGACTTGTTCAGGCATTCTTTGAAACCTTCCCAGATGTGAATATCAAGCCATCGGAAGGAAAGCTTTATACCATCACATCACCTGAAGCAACTAAGGCAAATGCTTTAAAACAGCTGGCAGATTCCCTGTCTGTTCCATTATCAGAAGTAATGGTATTTGGGGATAATCATAATGATATTTCAATGATTGAAGAAGCTGGATGGGGTGTTGCGGTATCTAATGGTGAACCGGATGCAGTGGAAGCTGCAGATGATCTGTGCGGCTCCAATGATGACAACGGTGTGAGCGAATATCTAAAGATTTTCATAAAGGAATATATCCAATTGACCCACTGTGATCCAGTGGGTCTTTTACTGAGAAAAAGAAAACCGCTGTTTCCAGCGGTCATGCTGATATGGTCGGGATGACGGGATTCGAACCCACGACCTCTTCGTCCCGAACGAAGCGCTCTACCAAGCTGAGCCACATCCCGATGATTTATCAGCCCGATTATTATAACAAACTCCTCTCTAAAAAACCATCTCTTTGTATGTTATGATAGGGACAAAAGCAGGGGGAAATCATCATGGCAGAGCGGAGAAAAAGAAAACTGCGCAAGAGTACGCTGGCGTTCATGGTCATTCTGGCGATGGTCGTGGGTGCATTTGGCGCGTCAATGTCTATGCAGATATTATGCAAAGGAAGATATTCCTGGATCCAACCATGATGCCATTGTTGAAACAGAACCGACTGCCTCACCAACACCGGAGACCGTCACGACCAAAGCCTCCTTATTCATGGTTGGAGATGCCCTGCTCCATGATGTCATTCCAACTGCCGCAAGAACGGGTGCTGGAACATATGATTTCACTCCTCTGTTAGGCCGGGTTGGTAATATTGCCAAGGCTTATGATCTTGAATACTACAATCAGGAAACAATTCTGGGCGGAGATGAATTAGGCATCCATGGCTATCCGCAGTTCAACGGACCGCAGGCTTATGGAGATGCCATGGTGGATTATGGCTTCAACCTGGTCTCTTTGGCAAACAATCATTCTCTTGATATGGGCCAGACAGGCATCGATAATTCATTAGCTTACTGGAAGACCAAGACCGGAGTTGTGACCAGCGGTGTCTATTCCTCACAGGCTGACCGCGAGGCAGTCACCATCCACGAAGTCAATGGCATTAAATATGCCTTCTTCTCCTGGACGTATGGGATGAACGGCCTGCAGTGTCCGGATGGAAAAGAATATGAAGTTGCCTGCTTTGACGGGCATGAACAGGAAATGGTCGATCAGATCAAGGCTGCCAAGAAACAGGCAGATGTGGTCATTGTTGCCATGCACTGGGGCACCGAATATGTCTTTGACGCAACAGCTGAACAGCAGAGACTGGCACAGGAAGTGGCAGATGCCGGGGCAGATATTATTATCGGCAATCACCCGCATGTCATCGGGCCGGTGCAGTGGCTGAATAATCATAAGACCATCTGCTTCTATGCATTGGGCAATCTGGTTGCCGCTCAGTTTGATGATTCCCGGATTGAAATGATGGCTGCGCTGAATATCGAAAAGACGACTACTGACGGGCAGTCTACAATCACCATCAAGGATGTAAAAACGGATCTGATGTACTGCTACGGCACTTCAGATCTGAAATACTATGAGACTGTTCCGTTCAGTCAAATGACGGATGATACATATGTCGCTGATCACGCTGCGGTATATGAAAAATATAAGCCGTATATTACTGCACTGGATCCAACCATCCAGATTGGCGGCTTCTAAAGGAGATATGCATGACATTCTTAGAATTAGCAGAAGAAAGATATTCCTGCCGCTATTTTTCACAGCAGGCGGTAGAACAGGAAAAGATTGATGCCATATTGAAGGCAGCACAGGCGGCACCGACAGCAGTTGATAAACAGCCGTTTAAAATCTTTTTAGCAGCTGATGAGAAAGCGGCAGCAGTCAGAGATGCAGGCAGGATCCGTTTTGTTACACCGCTGATCCTGATTGTAGGTGCAGATCCTGATCAGGCATGGATCAGAAAAGAAGACGGCCGCAACTTTGCGGATGTTGATGCAGCGATTGCAGCGACACATATCATGATGGAAGTGCAGGACTTAGGCCTTGGCACGGTATGGGTCGGTCACTTTGACGCCCAGGGACTGAAGAGAGCGTATCCGCAGATGAAGGATCTCGATCTGCTCGCTGTTTTTCCAATCGGCTATCCAAGTGCAGATGCCGAACCTTCTGACATGCATGCGCAGAGAAAGCCTGTTTCTGAAATGGTTGAAGAGCTGTGATGAAGATCAGTATATTGACCATGTTTCCGGAGATGCTCGACAGCTTGAAGCAGGCACCAATCATCCAGCATGCTCAGGCAAAAGGAATTGCGGAGATTGAAGTCATAGATATCAGGCAGTATGCCGATGGCAGTTTCCGGGATATTGATGATTCTCCATACGGCGGCGGTGCAGGTATGATCATGCGTGTTGGTCCGCTCAAAAGGGCACTGGCTGCTGTCAAAGACGCGGATTGCTTTACGATATTATCGGCAGCTGCAGGTGTCCCGTATACCCAGAAAAAGGCACATGAATACGCAGCAAAAACACATCTGATCATCCTCTGCGGACATTATGAAGGCATGGATGCACGCATCAATGATGAGGTTGATGAAGCAGTCTGCATTGGCGACTATATTGTTTCAGGCGGTGAATATCCGGCAATGATCATTACGGATTCCATCGTGCGTCTGCTGGACGGTGTCATTAAGAAGGAAAGTACAGAAGAGGAATCCTTTGAGAACGGACTGCTGGAATATCCGCAGTATACGAAGCCGGCGGTCTATGATGGCATGGAAGTTCCTTCTGTGCTGCTCAGCGGTGACCATGAAAAGATCCGTCTGTGGCGGCGGAAGGAATCTCTGGCAGTGACCTTGAAATATCGGCCGGAGCTGCTTGATGAAAGCAGATTGAGCGAAAGAAGATCAAAGACTGTTGAATGAAATCAAAGAAAACATGCACGAATGACGTACATGTTTTTGTTATGCGATGAACAGTTCAGTCAGAAAGACAGTAATGCAGCAGACAGCCGCAACTGTCGGCAGCTTGTGGCCGCGCCATGCAAGAATGATGCCAATAATCAAGGCGGCCAGTCCTGAGTATGGGGACAGTGTCGTTTCGGTGATGGCAGGAAATGTCATGACAGCCAATGTTGCGTAAGGTACGTAGTAAAGGAAGCTGCGCAGGAAGGGATTGGTGATTGGCCTTCTGATCAACGTCAATGGGAGCACCCGGATCAGATAGGATACACCAAAGGCAATCAGAATATAGATCCAGACATTATTGTTCATTGTCCATCCTCCCCAATCGGTTTAACAAAGGCTGCTGTGCCGGCAATCAGCAAGGTCAGCAGGATCGTCCTGGTCCCGGAAGAAAGGGAAGAAACATAAGGGAGCACGCCGCCAAGATAGCTGCTGACAAAGCCGGTCGCAACAATCACAAGAATTGATGTGCGCTTTCTAGCCGGCGGAATGATGATGGCTAGAAACATGCCGTACAGCGCAACGGACAGTGCTGAGACTATCCGTGCCGGCAGGACATTGCCCATGATGATGCCAAGCATGGTGCCAACAGCCCATCCAGGTACCGATAACGACATGGCACCGTACATATAGAAAGGATCCAGATACTTTCCTCTTGAGATGGCAATGGCGAAGTGTTCATCCGTAATGCCGTAGCCTGTCAGGAAGCGGTGGTAGACCGGCGTATCTGGCGAGAACTTCTGGGAGAATGCACAGGACATTAATAGATATCTGGCATTGGCAATCAGTGTGATGACCGCCATCTGCAGATAGGATCCGCCGGCCGCAATGACCTGCGTTCCGGCATATTCACCGGCACTTGCCAGATTGAGAAAGCTCATGACAAAGCCCTGGAGAGCACTGATGCCCGCATTGGCCATGGCAATGCCCAAGGCAAAGGATACCGCAAAGTAGCCCAGCGCAATGGTGATGCCGTCTTTTTGTCCAGCTTTGAATTCTTCTTTAGAAAATTTCATCTGTTCCCTCCTTATCTTCTCTTTTATACGCAAAAACTATACATAAGTAAAACAAATAATTATAATGATGAAATAAGGAAAACTTATGACGAAATACGATATCTTTATGAAAGTGATTGAGAAGGGCTCATTTACGGAAGCTGCTGCTGAATTAGGCTATTCACAGTCTGCGGTTTCCCAGACAGTCCATTCTCTGGAAGAAGAATTCAAGACGAAGCTGATCCACCGCGGACATGACGGACTGGGCTTAACGGAAGATGGAAAAGCATATCTGCCGTATATCCAGGCAGTTGTCAAAGCGGAGGAAAACCTGGAAGATAAAAAGAAAGAGATGTCAGGGCTTGTGGATGAGACCATCCGCATCGGCACCATCACTTCTGTTTCCAGGAATCTGCTGCCGCTGCTGATCCAGAGCTTTCATGAACTTTATCCGCAGGTCCACTTTGCCCTGCGGCAGGGCGACTATGATAATATTCACGCATGGATCAAGGAAGGGTCTGTTGATTTGGCTTTCTCAATCCTGAATATTTCAATGATCTTAGCGCTGAAGTCATATATCGTGATACCATGGTAGCCGTACTTTCCAAGGACCATCCTTTGGCAGGAAAGAAATCTGTTTCCTTAAAGGATATGGCAAAAGAGGAATTCATTCTTCTGGATGAAGGAAAGAACAGTGTACCTTTAAAGGCTTTTGCGGCATATGGACTGAAACCGCACCTGGAATACACCATCTATGATGATTACTCCATCATGGCCATGGTCAGACAGAATATGGGAGTATCCATCCTGTACCGGCTGGTCGTGACAGGTTTTTCCCAGGGGAATTGTACTGAAGCCGATCAAAGAACCGATAGAACGTGAGATTGCGGTCGCGTATGTAAACAAGAACGATATGCCGTTATCCGCAAGGACATTCCTGAAGTATGTCATTCAGGAAACACCGCATGTATTAAAGAAGATGGGAATCGATAAAGGCATTCTATGAGAAGAAGAAAGTTAGAAATGTTCATGGCATGGATGTGTGTCATTGATATAGTCGTGGGACTGGTGCTGGCATCAGGTGTTTTCGAAGGATCCTTCCAATGGGATCCCTTTAAGATGTTCACTGTGCTGAATGCCTTGTGGGCACTGCTGTACTACCTGCTGGAGATCAGATATCTGCAGGTTGGGGGCAGAGGTGTCATTTCCACTGCTATGCGCTTTACAATATTTATCAATGCGACCGGGATGGCATTCATCGACATGATCTATCTTGGACCAATGCATTCCTCTCTGGTCGGGCCTGATTTTCTGGCTCTGGTGCTGATCCAGTATGTCCTGCCGGGATTGATGTTCCTGGACTATCTGATTGGACTGAAGAACACTTTCCGCAAGAAACACATCCTCTATGCAATGATCTTTCCGATGGCCTACAATGCTGCGGCTCTGATCATGGGAGCTGCCGGATACGGCTTCGGCATGGCTGGAGCGAAATATCCGTATCCATTCTTGAATGTAGAGCAGCTGGGCTGGGGAATCGTCAGTGCCAATGTGGGCATGCTGATCGTTGTGATGTATCTTTACTGCCGTTTATGGATCTTTATTGATAGGCTGGGGAAGCGCAATGATTAGAACAATCGTAAAAGACCCGATGTTCCTGTCAATCAAGGCACAGAAGGCAGTCAAGGAAGATCTGCCGGCTGTACAGGATCTAGTGGATACGCTGCGGGCGCATCATGATGGCTGTGTAGGGATGGCAATGAATATGATCGGCATTGCCAAGGCAGCGATAGCGGTGGATACCGGAAAGATGATCTTAGTTATGATCAATCCGGTCATTACAAAAAAAACTGGAGCCTATCAGACTTCGGAAGGATGCCTCTCATTGACTGGTGTCCGTCAGACAACACGGCATCAGAAGATCACCGTCACTTACGAAGATCTGTCCTTCAGAAAGCGCACTGGTGAGTTTGAAGGCTTCACTGCTGAGATCATCGAACATGAATGTGACCATTTAGCTGGGATTTTGATATAAAAATTATATAAAAAAAGGGAAGAATCGCTTCTTCCTCATATTAGAAATATTATAGCAGAAGTCAGAGGCTGGAAAAAGACTGTTTCCAGCTTTTTAAAGACCTAAAATATAAGTAGAAATATGGATTCAAGCCGTTATTCCATAGAGAAAAGCGATCCAGCAAATAATTGATTCATTGACGAGGGACGCAAAGGATCGATTGGAAAACGGACTCGAACAGGGGCTCTGCATTGATTGCGGGGTCCTTTTGTTTGTGTCCGTAGTTCTATGG
>Ga0268356_10375_pt1 | contig 9915 bp, 9 predicted proteins | sample BioMet10_FD_194415 | JGI IMG/M metagenome (GOLD analysis project Ga0268356, IMG submission 194415) | Sewage microbial communities from Oakland, California, United States - Biofuel 10 (PacBio Assembly) | ecosystem: Engineered > Wastewater > Sewage > Unclassified | place: USA: California | collected...
GAAAAAGCAAAAATCGAACTCTCAAGCTCTGCTTCCACCGAAATCAACCTGCCATATATTATGCCTGTTGATGGAATTCCTAAGCATTTGGTTCGCACACTTTCACGTGCTAAATTTGAACAATTGATAGACAAACTGGTACGCTCTACCATCGAACCTTGTCGTAAAGCAATGGCCTGATGCTAACTTGACACAAAGCGACATTAATGAAATTATCCTTGTTGGCGGTTCCACGCGTATACCTATGGTGCAGAAAGTTGTTGAAGACTTCTTTGGCAAAGCTCCTTCCAAAGGTGTAAATCCCGATGAGGTGGTGGCTATTGGCGCTGCTATTCAGGGAGGCGTTTTAACCGGTGAAATTAAAGACGTATTGTTATTAGATGTAACTCCTCTTTCCTTAGGCATTGAAACCCTTGGCGGAGTGATGACTAAGCTAATAGAATCCAACACGACCATTCCTACACGGAAGTCAGAAGTTTTCTCCACCGCATCCGACAATCAGCCTTCGGTAGAAATCCATATCTTACAGGGCGAACGTCCAATGGCAAGCTGGAAATAAGAGTATCGGACGTTTCCATCTCGATGGATTACCACCGGCACCCCGTGGCGTACCTCAAATTGAAGTAATTTTTGATATTGATGCTAACGGTATTCTGAATGTTACAGCCAAGGACAAAGCTACCGACAGATCGCAACATATCCGTATCGAAGCATCCGTCTGGCTTATCCGACAGCGAAATTCAACGTATGAAAACCGAAGCTGAAGCTAACTGCCGAAGCCGACCGTAAATGAAGGAGGAAGTAGATAAACTGAATAATGCCGATGCTTTGATTTTTCCAGACCGAAAAACAAATTAAAGAATTTGGCGACTAAACTTCCTGCCGATAAAAAGGCGCTATCGAAAAATCGTTAGCCGACCTCAAAGAGGCTCATAAAAATAAATCGATACCGGCCATTGATACTGCTATGACAGCATGAAGCACAGCTTGGCAGGCTGCCAGCGAGGAAATGTACAAATCCTCTCAAGGTGGGGCTCCCAATCAACAGGCTCCCAATCAGCCAGGTGGTGACGGAACGAATCCTGCACAAGAAAACACTCAGGGCGGTTCTGGTAATGATGAAGTTACCGACGTTGATTTTGAGGAAGTTAAAGACGATAAAAAATAAACTAAGCTCAAATGTTATTCTTAAAAGCTCTTTCATTAAAATTGGAAGAGCTTTTTTTATTTTATTAACGAAAAATTATTTTTTAATTAACAAGATATTACTATTTTTATAAAATTAATTTTGGGGGTGTGTCCCCTTCGTTATAAAATTTTAGTTATTAATATACAATATTTTACAAACCGAATTCTACAAAGCAATTATTCACCTAATACTTTTTACTATGAAAAAATTTACAATGATTACCCTACTGATGTTGGGGCTATTGATTTTTGGCACTCCGCGGGTTTTTTCACAGGCATATACTTTTACGGCCGGAAATTTAACCTATAACGAAAACTTTGATGCCATGGGCCCTACGGGCACAACTTATTTAACCGGCTGGACTGGTGTTCGTTTTGCAGGAACAGGTACCATTGGCGCTACATTATCCATGGCTGTTACCGACGGATCAGCTAACTCTGGTAATGTATATAATGTTGGTACAGTTGATGCAACTGACAGGGCAATGGGTACCTTAGGTTCGGGTTCTACTATTCCTCGTTTTGGAGCTTATTTTCTGAATAATACAGGTTCTCCCATTACCCAGATTGATTTTACGGGAGTAATGGAACAATGGCGGACAGGTAGCAATGCAGTAGTTGAAGATGTTGCCTTTAATTATAGCATTGATGCAACCGACCTGATGACCGGTACCTGGCAACCATTGACTTCTATGGATTTGGTTGAAGTACAAACAGGTTCAACTACTGCTGCTGCTATTGATGGAAATTTACCTGAAAATCAGGCAGCGATTAGCGGAACAATTACCGGACTCACCTGGGCTCCCGGAGCTGTACTTTGGATTAGTTGGACGGATGCTAATGATAGTGGAAGTGATGGCTATTTATGCCATTGACAATTTCCATATGACGGTAACCACCGGTGGATTACTCCCGATCCCGAACCCAGCAATTATCCTACGTCCTTTTCTGCAACAGGCTTCCGGTTTTTCAATTGCCCTTAACTGGACGGATGCCACCGGAGCACAACTGCCTGCTGGCTATCTTATCAAAGCCAGCACAGCCAATAATATTACCGCTCCTGTTGACGGAACTCCGGTAAGCCGACGATATTGATTTATCTGATGGCACGGGTGCAAAAATATTCTCAGGGAGTTGAAACTTACACTTTAATAATTTACCTGAAAACAGTACCATCTATTTTAAAATTTATCCATACTCCAATGCTGGTGCATATATTAATATAAAACCGATGGCACGGCTCCGGCTGCCAATGCCTCTACTCCATCGGTAATTCATACCCAGAATTTTGACGCTGGTTTAGCTCCCTGGACAACATATAGCGTAATAGGCGATCAGGTTTGGACTTTGGATACCCTGCATGGCGTTGGTGGCAGTAAATGTATGAAAATGAGCGGATATTTAAGCGGAGCTAGTTTTGATAATGAAGACTGGCTGATTTCTGCACCCATTAATCTTTCCGGGTTCATTAATACCAATTTAAACTTTCAGACTGCGATGAATTATGGTGCCGATACAACCACCTGGCTCTCTGCGTTGGTTTCTACAAATTATACCGGCAGTGGCGATCCTAACAGCGCTACCTGGACGCCATTAACGGCTACCTTATCTCCCGGCAGTTGGACATGGACTTCGTCGGGTATCATTGATATTTCCGCTTTGAGTGGACAAACTTTTTACCTTGGATTTAAATATACCTGTAATACTACCAATGCCCGTACCTGGGAAGTGGATAATGTAATGGTGATGGGTGTCGCTGGAAATACGGGTTATAATGTCGGCGGAACGCTAACGTATGCCAATTCTGCCCATACCCCAATGAATAATGTAACACTTAATCTTAAAATGAATCGGGTAATGTTGTTGGAACAACAACTACTAATTCTTCGGGTGTTTATAGCTTTACAGGGGTAGGTAATGGAAATTATACTCTCGAACCGTCAACAAACAAAGCCTGGGGTGGAGTTACAGCTACCGATGTGCTTTTGTATAAAAAACATATTGCTACCATTACCCCATTGACAGGAATTTATCTGGCATCCGGTGATGTAAACGGTGTGGGTGGGCTTTCTGCTACCGATGTACTTTTGATCAAAAAACGCATTGCAACCATCACCAATTCATTTACCGTTGGCGACTGGCTGTTTAACAATACCCCATTTACGGTTTTAAATGCTGATGTAACACAGAATTTCAATGGTTTAACCTATGGTGATGCCAATGGTTCATACACTCCGCCTGCTGCAAAATCAATGGAAAATTCGGCTCAGATTAATGAAAATGTAGATAATGCTGCCATTTTTGCCATTGAAACGGTAAATACTGCTTCCGGAAAAATTATTGTTCCTGTTCATGTAAGCCAGCTCCAAAATTTAGGTGCTTTACAATACTCTATCAATTATGATCCTGCCAGCTTACAATTTGATGGTATCGATAATTGGTATAACGGAATTGAGGATGTAACCATAGGCACTCCTGTTAAAGGCAATATTACCTTTGTTTGGGCTGCCGATAACGATGGAATAACGATAGAAGATGGAACTCTCTGCAATTTACATTTCACCGTTCTGAAATCGGAAACTTCTTCCATTTCATGGAGCAATGAACCAACTCCCGCTGAATTTAGCGATTACAATGCCAGTACTTTTGTTCCTACATTGAAAGATGGTACTATTGAAGCTTCAACCGGATTGAAATCCTCAGAAAACACGACTGTTGGTATTTATCCTAACCCGGGAAATGGAAGAATAACGATTACATTGCCCGAAAGCGGTCAAAAAGAAATCAAAGTTTATTCATTGTTGGGCTCTTTAGTCTATAGCCAACTTACCGATCAAACTTCGCTCAAGCTCGATTTATCCAATTTAAATAAAGGAATCTATTCCTTACGGATTGTAAATCGCGACAACCAAAATACGATAACAAAAAAATTAATCATCAAATAACTAACTCAAATTTTTTAAAATGAAGAAAATTTTATTTTTAATTTCATGTATTTTATTTTTAGGTCAACTATCATTTAGCCAAGGCTTAGAAAATTTTGCCAATTATCCGGAGACAGGGAATGCCTATCATGATGGAACTTTCCTTGGTCAGGATGGCTCTACCTGGTCGTATACCCAAAGCAGAGGAGATTCTGTAATTGCCGCTCCGTCGCCAACGTTAGGCAAAAATAGAACTCCAACCTCAGAAATAACTTCAGGATCAATTGCTGGAGGTATTGGGACTCTAAGTTTTAAATATAAACAACCTTTTTCCACTACCGTTAATCTTGATATAAAAGTAAATGGCATTGTTGTTGGTAATGTTGTTACTATTGCTGGCGAACAAGGTGTTGTAAAAAATTCTGGAGACATCACAATAAATGTCCCAGGTAGTTTTACATTAAGTTTTGTTCAAAATAGTGTAACTGCCGGACAGGTTACTATTGATGATGTTACCTGGACTGGATTTGGAGGAGGTACTCCCGACCCTGAACCAACCAATTATCCCAATACATTTACAGCTACTCCTCAAAGCACTTCGATTACCCTTAAGTGGGCGGATGCTACCGGCGAACAACTTCCTGCCGGATACCTGATTAAAGCTAGTACTGCCGACGATATTACGGCTCCTGCCGATGGTACACCGGTAGCCGACGATTTGGATTTGTCCGATGGTAGTGGTGCTAAAAATGTTTCGTATGGAACGCCAACCTATACATTTCAGGTTTACAAACTAACACCAAATATTATTTCACCATCTTCCCCTATACCAATTCTGGTTCGGATATTAATTATAAAGTTGATGGTACTGCTCCTTCTACTGATACAACAACATTGAGTATCATTAGTTCTCAGGATTTTGGAAATGGATTGGATACCTGGATAGCTTATAGCGTAGCAGGCGATCAGGTTTGGACTTTGGATAGCCTGCATGGCGTTGGTGGCAGTAAATGCATGAAAATGACCGGATATTTAGGCGGAGCTAGTTTTGATAATGAAGATTGGCTGATTTCTTCACCTATTAATCTTTCCAATTTTATCAATACGAGTTTAAGCTTCCAAACGGCAATGAATTATGGTGCAGATACAACAACATGGTTCTCTGCATTGGTTTTCTACCGATTATACTGGAAGCGGTGATCCTAATAATTCAACCTGGACACCTTTAACAGCTATTTTGTCGCCAGGAGGCTGGGCTTGGACTTCTTCGGGAGCCATTGACATTTCATCGTTAAGCGGGCATACATTTTATTTAGCTTTCAAATACGTTTGCAATACCGTAAATGCACGTACCTGGGAAGTAGATGATGTTGTCGTTTTTGGAAAACAGCAGAACAGTGGAATTAACGATCCGGGCTTGCAAGCCGATGCAATCAATATTTATCCCAATCCGGTGAAAGATAATTTTACCATCTCTTTGCCCGAAAAAGGATTATCAACCCTGACCCTTTTGAATGCAACCGGGAAACAAATTCTTCAGCTCCAAAACCTCAGAGGATTGACAACTGTGAATACGTCTGATCTTCCTAAAGGTTTGTATTTAATTACAGTACAAAACAATACGTTTACCAATAGCATTACCAAAAAAATAGTTGTTCACTAAATTTTGGATTTAAATTTTGTAAAAAAGCAGTTCGTAATTACGGACTGCTTTTTTTTATAATTTTGTTTTCACCATTTATTAATCTATCATGAGCAAAATCAGATATTTATTTTTAGTTGTTGTTCTATTTCCTATACAAATGCTGCTGGCTCAGTCGAACAAACCCCTCCGGGATTGAAATCCGTGGAATTCATCTGCCGAACCTTTTGTGGTTGTACCAGTGTGCCTGAAAACTGGTCTTGTTCTATTTTATGCCACCAATCAATATCCGGATAAAAATCATGCAGTATGGGTATTTAATTTGTATGATAAAAACCTGCAAAAAGTATGGACTAAAGAATATCCTGTCATTAAAAATTTTAATTACCAGCAGTCCGATTTTAAAGATGGTATTCTGAATTTGTGTTTTTTGAAAGATGGGAAAAGTGCAGATGACAATAACTTTGAAATATTAAGAATTACTTTGTATCCTCAGAATTTTGAAGAATTTTTAGGAAAAACACCTGATAAAGATGAAATATTGCAGTTTAAGGTTTTTAACAATATGGCTTTTATTGGTTTAGCTGCCGGGAAAAATGAAAATTCCTTGTTTACCTTTAATTTTCAATTAAATAAAATGGATACGATTAGTATTGATAATCAATCAGAAACTCGTATTGAAAAAATCAATTTTGATTCTGTTACCCGTCAGATAAATATTTTAGTAAAACAAACAGAAAAGCGCAAGCAAAAAACCTATTATAACACCTATAATTTATCCGGGAAGCTACAGCATACATTATTTTTAAATCCGAAAAATGAAGATGTTATTATCAATTCTGCAGAGATGTTTTCTACGAATGCTAATTCCAAGCTTATTATCGGAACTTTTTCGACCAAAAGTGTACGAAATTCATCCGTTGATCTGGAAGGAAGCGAACAATCGTCAGGTTTTTTTACATACACCGTTACCGGTTCAACGATAGATACAGGTAATTTTATTAGATTTACAAGTCTGCAGAATTTTTATACGTATAGTAATTCGGAGGATTATCTGAAAATGAAGAAAAAAGCGGAGAAAATGGCAAAATCCGGTAAGGAGTACGATTATGCTTACAATTTGTTGGTTCATGATATTGTAAATAGAAATGGCAAATACATTTTGGTTGTTGAAGCCTTTCATCCGGAATACCATACCGAGCAAAGTTTTGTGTATAACTATTATGGTCAGCCATTTAACAATACTGTAACCGTTTTTGATGGATACCGGTATTCTAATGCTATTGTTTTGGCATTCGATTCTACTGGAAATCAATCCTGGGATAATGGAATGGAATTATGGAATATTTTAGCAAAGGATATAAAAGAAACGGGTAAATGTTTCTTTCGACGGGGAATGAAATAGTATTGGCATACAGTAGCGAAGGGAAAATTGCCTACAAAATTATCAAAGAAAAAGAAACGGTAGATGAAATAAGTTATTCAACCATTGACACTAATTTTAACAATGACGAACTGACCAGCGATACGGGTAATGGTCTTGAACTTTGGTATAAAAATTACTTTATTGCCTATGGTTATCAAAGCGTCCGAAATAATTCAATGGTCGATAACAAGCGAGCCGTATTTTATATAAACAAAATAGCTTTCCAATAAAAAAGGCTTCCTCAATGAGGAAGCCTTTTTAGCAAGTAGTTAAAGAATTATTTTATTACATTCTGAAAATCAGGTGCATTAAAATATTTTATGAATTCACGATCATTTTTTGCAGTTGCCTTCAGTGTTGGATTTGCTTTGAAAGCCTTAATGAGGTTTTCATACATTAAAGAAGTATTGTTAGTACGGGCAGCGGTAACAGCCATCATATAATAGGTGTTTGCATTGGCTGGAGCACATTTAAAAGTGCTGGCTGCCGATTGGTAATCCTTGGTAATTAATTGAACAAGTCCAAGATTATAATTGCATTTTTTAGCAGCAATCAGCTTTTGAGCCTGAGTATAATCGCCTTTCTTTAAGCTGATAAATCCCAATTCGTAATTAACATTAGCTCCGGCTTTCTGTGCTTTATTAAAATAGGCAGCCGACTGATCGAAATTTTATTGCGGGAAGCCAAAACTCCTAAATTGTAGAGAATCGTAGCATTATTAGGATTGAGTGAATTTGCTTTTTCAAGATAAGCATTGGCTTCCTTGGTATTTGATTGTTTAAAATCATAATAAGCTGCATTATTATAAGCTCTCCAGTCGTTAGGATAAGTTGCAATTGCATTTTTGTACATTTTCATCTTATCCGTTGTGTCTTTTGTAAGAGTTGCGGAATAAAGTATTTCTTCCACAGTAACGGAATCTGGATTATTTAAAGAAAGTCTTTGCAACTCTTCATCCGTTTTCTGAGCTTTCTGGCAATAAACACTAATTTCGGCGCGACGTAATGGAGGAAGTATTTTTTCTTCAACTTCTTTATAAACAACCGTCATTTTCCGGATTTCTCTTTCACGGGCATTTAAGTCAGATTGAGAATTTACAATATTGGCAATGCGATTTTTATCTTTAATTGAAGATGCCTGAACCGATTTCATAAAGCCATCCCAATCTTCTCCATGGGCAGCGGTTACAAAGTTGATAGCTGTTTCCGGATGAGCTATTTTAACCCGTGATTTTTTGTCCTTAGCTAATTTCTTGAAAACATCATACATATAAGTTGTTGCCGTTTTCTTTCTGGCTTCCGACAGGTTTTGATTGTAGGAAACATCACCTTCAGGAGAAGCCCAGGCATTGATAGCTATTTCTCTTATTTTGTATCCTTTATTGATGAATGCGGTAAGTTCTTTTAATTTTTTCTCAACCAAATTTGTTTTATTCAACGGAAGTTTGAAATCCAGCTTAGACAAGTTGACTTGAAATAAATTTTTGCATCCTTTTGGAGAATATTTGCTTTTATATAATTCTCATATTCAGGTTTTGCAATATTTTGGAAATCAATTTTTTCGTTATCAAGATTAACATAGCCAGGATCGGTTAAATTTAAATCTTCATCAAATATTGCTTTGGTTGAAGTGTAAATTACACCATCGGCCAATTTTTGTTCGGGTAATTCAATATTTTTCTTGGCCTGTTTTATTTCATTAATGCTGGCATCACACTTTACAGTTTCGTTTGAATTGATGGTGTAAATAATAGGTGTAACTACCAGGTCGGAGGTGTTCATTGCCGGATTATAGGGAATTTTTTGAGTATAGGTAAAGTTTCCACCTTCCTTATAATTAATAACTTTGCATTCACCTTTCATTTTTTCGCCTTGTAAGGTAATGCCTTTCAAAGTAGTGGAGCCTCCTGGATATTTTAAAACAGGTGTAAAATTCATAACAGCTTTCTTGCTGAAATATTTTTCCGGGAAATGTTCCAGAAATGGTTACTTCAATTGAATCCTGCAAGTTTCCTAATACGGTAGGAGTGGCAGGTAATTTTTACTTTATCGTAATTTTTAGCCATACTCTTCAGATTTGTCGATTCTTTAAATTTATAGGTTATACCCTAAAGAATTATAGCTATAAGGCATCGTATTTATAATCCCCTTCGGTTGCGTCTAATTTATCAGAATTTACTACGCGGTAAGAACCTTCCAGGTTAATTCCCCATTTTTCATTAATGCTATAATCCAGTCCTAAACCTGCAGGAACAACAGGCTTCGTAGTCCGTTTTCCGGGGCCGGCGCCATCTTGTCCAGTTTCCGCCAACCCTCACGTCATCCGAAAGAGCGATACAGCCGGGTTTCCCAATTTGCCATGCCGATACCTACAAATCCATAAACGGTAAGCTTACGTTCGGGTTTATAATGCCATATCAAAGTTGCTGAAATTAATAGGTCCCGTTCAGGTTATATTCAAATATATCCATGTCGGAGTATCTGTTAATTGTTCTTTTGTACCGGAAAGCTCGCCATTGAGTAACTGGCCACGAACTCCAAAAACAGGCGAAAACTGCCGGGTAAGTACTAACCCATAACCTAATTTCCACATGTTGTTGTATTTCATAACCGGATAATAATCGTATACGTTTAAAGTCCCCGTAAATAAAGTTTGGCCCCACATTTAAGTTTACTGACCAATATTTTTCAAAAGAATTATCTTTTGCTTTCTCTTTTCCATTTGTGCTTTGACCA
>Ga0268356_10256_pt1 | contig 9904 bp, 12 predicted proteins | sample BioMet10_FD_194415 | JGI IMG/M metagenome (GOLD analysis project Ga0268356, IMG submission 194415) | Sewage microbial communities from Oakland, California, United States - Biofuel 10 (PacBio Assembly) | ecosystem: Engineered > Wastewater > Sewage > Unclassified | place: USA: California | collected...
CACCCCCAGCAGGGCGATGGTCAGGATGCGGATTTCCCGCTTGGTAATGGGGGCCTTCCCCCGGACATAAGCTTCATCTTTATAGGCTGCAATCTCACTCATCGGCAATAATCACCACCGACATCCCCTTTTCCTGGAATGTCAGGGCCTCCTCCACACTTAATTTGGTAATCCGTTCCTCGGGGTAGGACAGCTCCTCCCCCACATAAATCCACTTGTCGTCGTAGCCCGCGTCCTTTAAGACCCGGGCGATGTAGGCCGAATTGTGCTCCCCGTCGGTGAGCACCCCCACCGTCCCCGTCAGGGACAGCCGGGCGATGAGGTCCTGGTTCCGGCCGTGGAGGCTCATGAGCTGGGCATCCTGCCAGGGCATTTTTAATTTAGCAAAAAAATATTGTAACGAGGAGATCCCCGGGATGGCCACCACATCCTCGGCGGGGATCACCCGCTTGGTGTAGCTCAGCAGGCTGTAAAACCCGCAGTCCCCGGACACCACAATGGCCGTCCGCCTGGTTTTGTAAACCGCCCTGGCGTAGGCCATGAGCTCCGACAGGGGCCGGCCGCCGCTGCCCACCAGCAGCACCTCCTTGCCCCTGGCGTCAAAGCTCTCCAGATGGCGCCGCCCGCAGAGGATGACCTCCGCTTCACGGATGGCATCCATGGCCACGGGCAAAATATAAGACGGAGCCCCAGGGCCCAGGCTCACCACTTTTATCGGATACATAGCGCCTCCTTCAGGGCCTCCGCCCCGTCGCTCTGTCCCAGGAAGCCGTACTCCTTGGAAAAGAGGATGATTTCAATGTGGATGTTGCCGAAGACCTTGGCCTCGCACCGCAGCTTGGCCCGGCGGGCCAGGTGGTTGAAGAAGTCCGGGATGCCGGCCTTTTTAATCACCGCCACCGCCTCGTCGGTGGTGCGGCTTTTCATGATGCCGTCCACGCACTCCCGGTCCGCCCCCAGCCAGGCCGCGTTGGCCGCCAGGATCTCCATGCGGCCGTCGCACACCGCGCTGTGGGTGTGGAACAGGCCGCCGGCCACCTTGACCAGCTTGCCCAGATGCCCCACGAAGAGGATCTCCTTGACCCCCTGACGCTCCGCTTCCTCCAGCATGAAGCCCACATAATTGCTGGTCTTGACCAGGCAGGCTTCATCCAGGCCCAGGCTGTCGGCAAAGTCCTTGCCGTAATTCCCCGGCACAAAAATGACCCTGTCACAGCCGTTGGCCGTGAGGGTCGAAAGCTCCAGCTTCATGGACGCTTTGAGGGATTCCTCGCTCATGGGCTCCACGATGCCCGAGGTACCCACCACCGACAGCCCCCCTTCAATGCCCAGCTTGGGGTTGAAGGTCCGGCGGGCCAGCTCGATCCCCTGGGGGATGGCCACCTCCACCACGAAGCCGCCGCTGTAATCCAGGTCCTGGGCCACCTGGGACAGGGTTTCCGTCATCATCTCCCGGGGCACCGGGTTGATGGCCGGCTCACCCACGGCCAGGGACAGGCCCTTCTTGGTCACCGTCCCCTACGCCGGTGCCGGCGCGGAAGGCCACCCCCGGTTCGTCCCGGAGGCTCACCCTGGCAAAGACCCGCACGCCGTCGGTGACATCCGGGTCGTCCCCGGCGTCCTTGATCACCGAGCACCGTGCCCAGTCCGGCCCCACCTGGCAGTCAAAGAGCTCCAGGTCCAGGCGCCAGCCCTTGGGAGTGTCGATGGCCACGGCGTCCACCAGCTCCTGGGTCAGGAGCATGATGGCCGCCCCCTTGGACGCCGCCGTGGCGCAGGAGCCGGTGGTGTAGCCGTAGCGCATGCGCTTGCCGCCCTTTTCGATGTACCGTTCTAGGACCATGGGTAATCCTTCTTGATGAGCACCGTGGACAGGTAGGGCACCTTCTGGTACAGGGCGTCCAGGTCCCGGACGATGGTCTGGGTTTCCATGCCGATGTTGGACACCAGGGCGAAGGATTGTTCCAGCCCCCGGGCCTTGAGCTCATCGGCCAGGGCCGCCGCCCCCGCCGACACCTTCATCACCACGATGTTCCTGTGGGCGTCCAGGATGGCCCGGATTTCCTCCATGGGCTGGGTCATGGCCACCACCCCCAGGGATTCCTCACCCTGGGTCAGGGGCACATTGATCTGGGCCGCCAGGTTGCAGAAGGCCGGCACCCCGGACACCGTCACCACCTCCACCCCCCGGGCGATGAGGTATTCCATCACGTAGGAATAGGTGGAAAAGACCATGGGGTCCCCCAGGGTCAGGAAGACCACATCCCGGCCCGCGTCCAGGTCGCCCTGGATCACATCGGCGTTTTCCTGCCACTGCTTTTTCAGGGCCTCCCGTTCCTTGGACAGGGAGATCATGGGGAAGTTCATGGTCCGGCATTCGGTTTCCGGCTGGATGTACTCCTCGATGATGCGGTAGGCGATGCTGGGCTTGCCCATCTGCTTGGTGGGCGAGATGATCACATCCGCCGACTGGATGATCCGGTGGGCCTTCAGGGTCAAAAGCTCAGGGTCCCCCGGACCCACGCCCAGTCCGTAAAATACACCTCTCTCTTTATCCATCTTCTTACCACTCCCGTCCCAGCTTGTACAGCATGGCATTGAGGATGGCCGCCTGCCACCGGGCTGCCGCCCTTGCGGCCGTTGATGCGGATGTAGGGCACATCCAGTTCGTCCAGCTCGTCCAGGGGCCTTCTTGGATTCCGCCGCCCCCACGAAGCCGATGGGCGCCCCGACGATCAGCGCCGGCTTGGTCCTTGCCTTCCTTGATGAACTGGATCAGGCGGTACAGGGCCGTGGGCGCGTTGCCGATGGCGAAGATGGCCACATCGTCGTCATCCAGGCCTTTTCCATGGCCACCGTGGACCGGGTGACCCCCCGCTTCTTGGCTTCCGCCACCACATCGGGGTCGTGGACGTAGCTCACGATTTCCACCCCCTGCATGGCCGCCGCCTTGCTGTTCACCGCCACCTTGATCATGCTGGTGTCGGCGTAGATCTTCTTCCCCGCCGCCAGGGGCCTTGAGGCCCCGGGCCACGGCGTCATTCTTGAACTCGATGAGGTCGGCGTACTCAAAATCCGCCGTGGTGTGGATCACCCGTTTGACGATGCTGTCCGTTTTCTTCGAAAAGGTCTTGTCCCCCAGCTCTTCGGTGATGATTTCAAAGCTCCGTTTTTCAATGGCTTGGGGGTCGTTGATATAATTGGTCATAATTCCTCCTGTTTTCTCTTTGATTGGTCGATGGACAGTCCCCCCGGGATCACAGCGGCGCATGGTAGATGGCCTCGTAATCCTTGGGCGGGACCGCATTGATGAATGCCGTCATGAACCCTTTGTAGTCAAAGCGTTCCTTTGAATAGAGCACCCCGATCACCGTGCCGCTGTGGCCGGTGACAATGCCGTGGCCGCCGTTCCTTTGGCACAGGTCGATGAGGGTCTCAAGATGGGGCTTGTACAGGATCTTCTGGTTGAGCCGGGCGCTTTCCGTACAGGCGCCGCCCACCCAATCCAGATCACCGGCCGCCACCCCTTCCCGGAAATGGCGGGACCACCCGGGCGAAGCGGCGCTGGTCCTCAGAATCCGTAGCCCTCCCGCTGGCCGTGGAAGCCCACGGTGTTGATCCGCCCCGCGAAATCCACGATGAGGATGGACGCCTCCAGGCTTTCCCCGAAGTCCATGAGCACATCCCCATCCACATGGTTTGAACAGATTGAGCCGGGGGAACATCAGGTTGTCCGTGGGCTCGATGGCGATGCACAGCTCGGCGATGCGCCGGTCGTCCATCCCCAGATCAAAATAAGCCGACAGCCCCAGGGCCACCGCGGCGATGTCCGCCGTGCTGCTGGCCATGCCCTTTTCCAAAGGGATGTCCGAACGCAGGGCCACATCGATGTGATGCTTTTCCCCCCGGGGGATGGCGTACTCCTCAAAAATGCGCTCGTACATGAGGCTGGCCTTGCCGGGCAGAAAGGCCCGGGGCGGCCCCTCCCGCACCGTCAGGCTGGCGTACATGTCGATGGGGCAGGACACCAGGCAGGGCTCCCCGCCGTAAATCCCCTGGATGAATTCCCCGCAGGACCCGGGGGAACGGATTGTCACTTCTCTCATCATTTCCTCCACGAAAAATAGATTACACATGAACGTTTGACAGGGCCAGTCTGGTGTTCCGTGTCCGGCGTCCCTGGGTCCCAATACAGCATCAGAGGAATCACCGCGAACAGTGTTTTCCTGTCCGCGGTGCTGACTATTGGGCTGTATTGGGACCCGGGGACCTGGACCAGAAAACTCCGCGCCTGTCATCCTCTTGCCTTCAGCCTTTACCTGGACCACCTTGTCCAGCAGCGCAAATAAGAATTCCGGATTGGAATAGAAATGGATGTGGGGATTACCCCGCCAGGGTGTTGGCCCGGGTGTAGCCGCAGCGCCAGTGGCGGCCGCGCTTCTCCACATCGTAGCAGGTCTTCAGGGGTGCGTGCTCGGGATGGCCTCCTCCACCAGGCTGTGGTGGAACTCGTGGCCCCGGGTGGTCACCACCCGGTCCCCCAGGTCCGCCGTTCACCGTGACGTAGCCGAAGCGCTGGAGGCGCCTGGTCATCACCGTCTTGGCCGGGAAGAAGCCCACCGCCCTGGTATTCACGGCCGTCCTTGGCCGCCAGGCTCCGGGTGAGCACCATGAGGCCGCCGCATTCCGCAAAGCAGGGCAGGCCCATGACCAGCGCCGTTCAGGCTACCGTCGGAATTCCGCGTTTACCCTGGAATTCCTCCCCGAAGACCTCAGGGAATCCGCCCCCCAGGTACAGGGCGTCGAGTCCCCGTCCGGCAGCGCCCCGTCCCGCAGTGGGCTGAAGGGGACCAGCTCCACCCCCAAGGTCTCGCAGCGCGTTTAAATTGTCGTGGTAGTAAAAATTGAAGGCCTGGTCCCAGGCGTAGCCCACCCGCAGGCCGGCGTAGGCACCAGCCCGGGCGGCAAAGGGATCCGGCCGTCCCGGCCAGAGGGGGCCTCCCGTCCTTGCCAGCTTCGAGCATGCCGCTCCAGAGTCCACGTGGGCCGCGGTTTCTTCCGCCGCCAGGTGCCACGATCTTCCGAGATCTCCAGCTCGTCGGCGGGATCAGCCCCAGGTGGCGGCTGCCCACCGCCAGGTCCGGGTTGTTGGGAAGCCACCCCACACAGGGCACCCCGGTGTAGCTCTCGATGCCTCCTTGAGCAGCTCGAAGTGGGATGGGAGGCGATGCGGTGACGATCACCCCGGGCGATGCGCAGGTCCGGGTCAAAGTCCACGTAGCCCTTGACCAGGGCCGCCGCCGAGGTGGACATGCCCCGGCCGTCGATGACCAGGAACACCGGATGTCCAGGGTCTTGGCCAGGAAGGCCGAGCTGCCCCGGAGATCCCGGCGCTGTGGCCGTCGTACAGGCCCATGACCCCTTCCACGATGCCCAGGTCCTCCGGCCCAAGCTTGCCGTAGTACAGGGTCTTTATCATCTCCGGATCCACCATCCAGGTATCCAGATTGGCTGAAGGGTTGTCCGTCACAAAGGTGTGGAACATGGGGTCGATGTAATCCGGCCCGGTTTTAAAGGGGACCACCCTCTGTCCCATGGCCTTATAGGCCGCCATGACCCCCATGGTCACCGTCGTCTTTCCCACATTGCTGCTCACCCCTGCCAACATCATGCCGTACATGCCGCGCCTCCCTTCATTTTGTTCAAACCGGGTCATTCAGACCCCTTCATCAAATCCAATTTGAAATAACGTTAGGCCTTCCCCCGTACAACTGTCAGGGGAAAGCCTAACGCGTGTCACTCATTGTTCATTTTATCCCACTTGGCCCGGCAATGCAAGGCCGGAAAGCCACTCGCCGAACTGGGCCGCGTTGCGGGGATAACTCCCGCTGTTGGTCACCCAGCCCTGGTCCACCATGGCCTCGTACACATCCAGCATCATGGGCTTCTTCAGATTGGCCCGGTGCCGGATATCGTCGTCCACAAAAATCTGCTCCGGCGTGCCATCGGCGATGATCTGCCCGTCGGAAAACACCACCACCCGTTCCGCCCAGCGGTACACAAAATCCATATCGTGGGTGGAAATCAGCAGGGTCTTGCCCTGATTCACCAGCTTGCCCAGCACCTCTTCCAGCATGGCCGCGTTCAGCGGGTCCAAAGCCGCCGTGGGCTCATCGAAGATGAAAATCTCCGAGTGCATGGCGATGATGTCCGCGATGGTGATCCGTTTCTTTTCGCCGCCGCTGCAGTAGTGGGGCGCCCGGTTGCGGAATTCCTGGAGGTTCATGTAATCCAGGGCCTCATCCACCCGCTTTTCCACTTCCTCCCTGGGGAGGCGCAGGTTCATGGGTCCAAAGGAGATTTCCCCCATCACCGTGGAGGCGATGATCTGGTTGTCCGCGTCCTGGAACACGATGCCCACCCCTTCGCGGAGGCTGTTCATATCCTTCTTGTTCTTCTTTTCAATCTTTTTGCCCTTGTAATGAATCTCGCCGCTGTCCGGGGTCAGCACCCCGTTGATGTTTAAAAAAAACGTCGATTTTCCGGCGCCGTTGCAGCCCACCACACAGATGCGCTCGCCCTGGCGCACGTCCAGGGACACTCCCCGGAGTGCCGCGTTTTCGCCCGAATACGCGTACTTCAAATCCTTAATGCTCAAAATAACCTGATCATCCATGGAAACCAATCCCCCTTGTCGTCATCACATACACCAGCGCCAGGTAAACCACCGTCACCGCGGCCAAAGCCGCCATGGAGCGGGTCACCGGCTTTTCATCCTCCAGAAAAAGCAAATCCCCGTCGTAGCACCGGGCCTCCATGGCGTCAAAGAGCTGGGAGCCCCGCTTCATCGACACGATGAGCAGGTTGCTCGCCGTGTTCCCGAAGGAATTGATGGACGTCCGCACATCCCGGTAACCGAGACGGGACACAGCGGAATTTTTCATCCGCGCCTGGGTATCCATCATGATGAAGATGCTGCGGTAATCATGTTCATAAGCTCCACAAAGAGCTTGGGGAAATGGCATTTCCGGAGCACGCCGGAAATCTCGTGGGACATGGTGGACAGGGACATCATGTACATGGCGCTGATGGCGCCGAAGGCCCGTCCCCACAGATACAGGGTCGTACGGAGTCCATTCATCGTCACAAAGATGTAAAAGGAATGGAAGCAGTACAGATTGAGGATGGCATCATCCCGCCAGGTCCACGAGAAGTTGATGAGGATGGCGATGCTGCCCACAATCAAAAATACCAGCGGGATGGTCAGCAGATCCACATAATGGTGGAAATCCAGCCCTCCCAGAATAACCGTAATATAGGTTGTGATCAAGATGACCACGGCCGAAACATACACGTTGTTGGCGATGACGCACAGCAACAGTAAAAAAACTGAAAATCCAACCTTAAAACCCGGGTTCCACTGGCTGATGCCCGACTTGTAGGCGTAAATGTCGATGGAGATGGTCGCCTCGCCGTGCTTATGGCCGATACCGTGATGGTGGGCGTGGGCCTCACCCCGATGGTCATAGGCTTTCTTGGCGCCGGCGATCAGACATAAAAGCAGCGGCGGCAAAAGCCACAATAACCGAAGATCCATGTTCTGTCCTCTTTCTTTCCCGAAAATAGGACGAAAGGCTGAAAGGCCATACGCCTCCCAGCCTTTCGCTTCCACATTCAATATTTATTTGTCCGTGCAATCACAAAGATTACAGTTCCTGATCTTCTTTACCGAGTTTCTTGCGTTCCACAAAACGGCCCAGGAAAAAGGCGATGATGCCCACGCCGATACCCGTCTGCACGCAGAACAGCAAGGATTCCACTTCACCGGGGAGTTCCCCGCCGATGAGCTGTTCCAGAACAGGGGTGGCCCAGGGGGTGTATTCCTTCCCTTGGACCTGGGAAATCATCTGGCTGCCCGCGTCATCCGATCCGCCGAATTCCGCCCCCTTCAGGGTGAACAGCGGAATCAGGGCCAGCAGGGCCACGACCACAAGCAGGATGATGACCGTCTTCTTGTCCTTGGACATGGGTTTCTTGGTTTTTACCGCGTTGGTACTGGGATTTGCCATGATTATCTTCCTCCTTCAGCGCCCTGAAGAAAACCGATGCTCTTCATTTCCGGGCTGGCGTAATTTTCAAGGGCGATGACGATGACCACCGACAAAAGCCCTTCGATGATGGCCAAAGGCAGCTGGGTCGGCGCGAAGACGCCCAGGAATTTGATGACCGAAGCGGCCACGCCGCCGTTTTCCGACGGATAGGCCAGAGCCCAGTTCCACCGCCGTCACACAAGTAGGTGAACAAATCGCCGACAGCACAGGCCAGAAAGACCGTGACCTTGCGGTTGACCTTCATCCTGTTGCACAGGAGGTAAATCCCGTAGGACACAAAGGGTCCCGCGATGGCCATGGAAAAGGTGTTGGCTCCCAGGGTGGTCAGGCCGCCGTGGGCCAGCAGGATGGCCTGGAAAATAAGTACGATGATGCCTAAAACACTCACAGCCGCCGGGCCGAAGAGCAGGGCCCCCAGGCCGGTCCCCGTCATGTGGGAGCAGCTCCCTGTAACCGACGGGATCTTAAGGGATGAAATGACAAAAATGAATGCGCCAGCCATGGCCAGCAGGGTGATGGAACGCCGGTTTTCTTCCACCGTCTTCTTGATGGAGATGAACCCCCAAATCAGGAAGGGCAGCGAAACCACCCCCCACAGCACACAGTAGCCCACTGGCAGATAGCCTTCCATGATGTGCATGGCAAATGCCGCCGGCATGATGCCGAAACACAGGGAAAACGCCGCAGAAGCCGAAACCAACCACCGTTGTTTCTTCGTCATAAAGAAACCTCCTTCAGTAATGGTAGATTTATAATAATCGCCGCTTCTAAAAAAAAATCCCCCCAGCCTCCGCTGGAGAGATACAAAATCCTTTGTATTTCCAAAACAAACTAAATCGGAGTGCTTTTAGAAGTACTACCACTCTGATATTCTGGCTGAGCAATATCATCCAACCTCTCCTTCCCATCTAAAAAGACAGTGGCTGCGAGGATGGCATTTTGCATCACAGATGCGATTACAGCAGGAGATTTGAAACCCCTTTCCCGATAAGCGGCAGCAATTATTATATTGATTTCATTCTATATTAACGGCACCCCGCTGTCAAGGGCATTACCATAATTTATCGTGTTTTATCGTTATTTTTCCCTATAAAATAATTGGCGCCTTTCAGAGTTCTTTGTTAAAATAATAAAATAGAATAGAATACGCACTTCGGGAGGCAGTTATGCAAAAAAATGAATCGACTGAAAATTATCTGGAGCGCATTTACATGCTCTCAGAAGCCCAGGGGAACGTCCGCTCCATCGACATCGCCGATGCCCTTGGTTTCTCCAAGCCCAGTGTGAGCAACGCCATGAAGCGCCTCCAGCAGAACGGCTACGTCATCATGGACGGGGGACCACTCCATCCATCTCACCGACGAGGGCACAGCCATCGCCCGGCGGGTCTACCAGCGCCACGAGGACCTGGCCCACTACTTCATGGCCATCGGCGTATCCGAAGCCAACGCCTACAAGGATGCCTGCATGATCGAGCACGACATCAGCGAAGAAACCTACGCCTGCATCCTGGCCCAGTACGAAAAGCTGAAGTAATCCCATCCTCCCCTCCCCGGCCAAGATAAAAACGATCCAAAACAAAAAGAAAAACGGCGCCTTGCGGGGACGCCGCCATTCAAAGAGATGGTTTCCATTCCCCGGAGGGGGGGAAGAGGAATGAATTAATGGTGTTTAAATACGAACGATCCGTTCATCATCTCAACCAACAAAAAAACCCTCCTGCGATTGGAGGGTTTAGAAAACATTGATATGTTGTTTCCCGCACGCTCTAAATCGGAGCATTGAAAGAATAA
>Ga0268356_11297_pt1 | contig 9896 bp, 12 predicted proteins | sample BioMet10_FD_194415 | JGI IMG/M metagenome (GOLD analysis project Ga0268356, IMG submission 194415) | Sewage microbial communities from Oakland, California, United States - Biofuel 10 (PacBio Assembly) | ecosystem: Engineered > Wastewater > Sewage > Unclassified | place: USA: California | collected...
CATGGGAACATATTCCATCTTTAGACCTTTACTATCAGCGCAATTTAAAAAATCAGCAATCATTAGTTCTGAATATTGTGGGAACATATCTTGATTCGAACTCACAAAGATATTATAAGGAAATACAGGGTTTACAGACATTAACAGACCTATTTACTAATGTTGACGGAAGCAAATACTCAATAATTGGCGAGGGTATATACGAGAAAGGATTTAAAACCGGACGTTTAAGCACCGGAGTGAAACATACACAAAGTTATACTAACAATGAATACACCGGAAGTTCTTTATCGCAAACTAACATGAGGCAGTCTGAAACTTATGTTTATACTGAATTTAAGGGCAAAATTAACAAGTTCAATTATTCTTTGGGAATAGGCGGTTCACGCTCATGGTTTAACCAGGGCGGCGAAGGATACCATAACTATACCTTCCGTCCTACGGCCAGCTTGAAATATAATTTTAATGATAACTCATTCCTTCGTTATCGTGGGAACATTTACAGCACAGCGCCTTCATTATCCGATTTAGGAAATATTGAACAATCAATCGATTCATTGCAGATTAGAAGAGGTAACAGCAACCTAAAACCTGTTATGTCATACGTAAACTCATTGAACTATGATATAACAAAAGGTATATTCAGCGGAAGTCTGTTCCTTGGCCATTGGTACTATAACAAGCCAATTATGGAAGAGAACCCGTGTTGAAAACAACAAATTTATCCGTACCACCGACAATCAGAAAAGCTGGCAGAAACTTAATACAGAAATGGAATTATCAATCAATCCCTTCAAAGATATTTTCGTAGCAAAGATTGTAACCGGAATGAGTTATTTCGATAGCAAAGGGAATAATTACCATCATACATATACAAACTGGTACATGCGTGCAGAAGCAAATGCCAGCTACAAAAACTGGTCGGCATTTTTCCAAATGCAGAACCACAAAAACAACTTATTCGGAGAGACTCTTGGATATGGAGAAAATTATCACCTCTTCGGAATTATGTATAAACACAAACAACTTAGTCTCGGCGCCATGATGATTAATCCGTTTGTGGACAACTGGAAAGCAGGAAGTGAAAATCTAAACGCCTCAGCTCCTTCAAAGAACTGGGTATATATAAAGGAAACATCACGCTTATTTGCAATTCAAGTATCATATAGCTTTAACTTCGGTCGTAAATATCAGTCTTCGCAAAAACGATTAAATAACCAGGATACAGATACAGGAGTTATGAGTAGTAATAAAAAGTAAATTAAAGTTTAACTTCACAATTATACTTACTAACTGAGGGAGGATCGTTGCGAAACGGTCCTTCTTCGCTTTTATAGACACCCAAACATCATATTAATCCAACAAAAAAACAACAAAGAACTCTATTATCTGCAACCTTTCTTTTCCCGGTTACGTCTAAATATTGTAGCGCTTACATAAAGACAACTTGATTGTATTACCTGTAGAAATTAAACCGAAATGAAAAAGATTTTTAGCGTATTATTTTTTATAATACTTTGCCAAACCATAACAGCCCAATCTTTCCAGATCAAAGGATCTATTCTTTCCACAGCAAAACAGCCAATTGAATTTGCAAATGTAGTTTTAAGAAAAGCCGACTCCACATTTGTAAATGGTGGAATGACTGACGCCAAAGGTAAGTTCAGCATGGAAAATCTTGAGAAAGGAATATATAACCTACAGATTTCAAGTCTCGGATACCAGACCAAAAATCTTGAGATCCGCGATTTCAATAAGGACACTGACTTGGGAACTATTGAAATTGATTCAGCTGCCATTGCATTAAATGAAGTTGTTGTTACCGCAGCCAAAGTTATTAATGAAGCCGACCGAAAGATATTACTGCCAACTTCAAAACAAATGAAAGCAGCAACCAACGGATTTGATCTCTTGCAACAACTAAACTTAAGGCGTATTCAGATTGATGTTATGAGAAATACCATTGCCGCATTCAGGTGGAGGAGAAGTAGACCTTAGAATCAATGGAGTAAAGTCGAGCATTCAGGAAGTTATGTCATTACGACCAGAAGATATTCTGCGTATAGAACATCATGAAGACCCGGGACTCCGCTACGAGGGAGCAGAAGCTGTTATTGATTATATTACACGCCGTAGAAACAGCGGCGGATTTATCTCATTCGATACAGAAACCTCTCCTCATGTTGCTTTTGGTAATAACAGCGTAACAGCCAAATTCAATTACAAGAAATCGGAATTCGGACTATTCTACACCGGTGGATACAGATCTGTAGATCACATGTGGCGTGAAAATTCAGAAACATTCAACTTCCCCGACGGCAGAAGTCTCACCCGTATGGAAGATGGAACTCCGGACAAATGGGCCATGAATTGGAACTACATGCAAATGAATTACAACTATCAACAAGGAAAAGAATGGTTCTTTAACTGCAACGCTCAGGGCAAATATCAATGGTAATCCAAAGCATGAATTTCAACAGCTATCTTTACCCTACCAATAATCCTTCGAACGGAGTACACATGACAGATCGTTCTTCTTCCCTGGGAGCGCAGACCTTCGCTCGACCTTTACTATCAACGTAATTTTAAAAATCAACAATCGTTAATTCTTAACGTTGTAGGTACATATATGGACTCCAATTCAAAGAGACATTATAAGGAGATGCAGGATACAGAAACCTTAACCGATCTATTTTCAAATGTAGACGGGAATAAATATTCGATTATTGGTGAAGGAATATATGAAAAGACATTCAAGGCAGGTAGATTAAGCACTGGAATAAAGCACACTCAAAGTTTCACCGATAATGAATATACAGGAAGTTCCGTATCCAAAACAGATATGAGACAGGCCGACACTTACATGTATACAGAATTTCAGGGAAAGATTAATAAGTTCAATTACTCTTTAGGAATAGGAGGCTCACGTTCATGGTTCAACCAGGGAGGAGAAGGATATCAAAATTACAACTTCCGCCCCACAGCAAGTCTGAAATATAACTTTAACGAGAACTCGTTTATCCGCTATCGTGGTAATATTTACAGTAATTCTCCTTCTTTGTCCGATCTGGGAAATACAGAACAAGCAATAGATTCCTTACAGATAAGAAGAGGAAACAGCTCTCTGAAACCGGTAATATCATACGTAAATTCATTGAACTACGACATAACTAAAGGAATATTCAGCGGTAGTTTATTGGTTAGCCACAGATACTATAACAAACCTATAATGGAGGAAACCATTATTGAAAACAACAAATTCATCCGTACCAAGGACAACCAAAAGAATTGGCAGAAGTTGAATACTGAAATGGAAGTATCAGTAAATCCATTCAAAGATCATTTAATCGCTAAAATTACGACTGGGATAAGTTACTTCGACAGTAAAGGAAATAATTATGCTCACACATATTCAAACTGGTATTATAGAGCAGAAGTAAATGGATACTATAAAAACTGGTCGGCATTCTTCCGTATTCAGAATCACAGAAACAATTTCTTTGGCGAGACTCTTGATATTGGAGAAAACTGGCACATGATTGGAATTATGTACAAGCATAAACAACTAACTATAGGAGGCATGATGCTTAACCCATTTGCCGACAATTGGAAAGTAGGTAGTGAGAATCGCAATAAATTTGCTCCTTCCAAAAATTGGGAATATGTTAAAGAGAGCTCTCGACTATTTGCATTCAAGTTATCATATAACTTCAATTTCGGACGTAAGTATCAGTCTTCACAAAAACGATTAAATAACGAAGATACCGATACAGGAGTTATGAGTAGTAGTAAAAAATAATATTATTGCTTCATTATTGAGGAAGGAACGTTGTGAAACGCTCCTTCTTTCTTTTTATATACCTTACTATTAATCAAGTCTTCTTTTTATAACAGCCGGATTACCCACTACAAGCGAATCATCAGGAACATTTTTCGTAACCACACTTCCGGCACCAATTATGCAACGATCACCAATCGTTACTCCCGGACAAATAACCGCCCCTCCTCCTATCCAGCAATCATTGCCGATAGTCACGGCATGAGCAGATTCAACCATTTCACGACGTTCCAGATAGTTCATTGGATGCTGCGGAGTATATATCTGCACTGCCGGACCAATTAATGTATGATGTCCTATCTTAACCGGAGCTCCATCGAGGATTACACAATTAAAATTAATAAAAGCATGCTCAGCCCAACTCTATATTATAGCCATAATCGCAAAAGAAAGGCGGACAGATCTTTGCCGTAGGATGAATATTAGGAAGCAGCTCTTTCTGAACTTCCTGCAAATCGGGTGAGCCAAGATACATCGTATTCATTTTGGATATTAAAGCCTTCGCTCTTAAAAGGTCGGCAAATAATTCCGGGTCGGAAACATTAGCAAGCTGACCGCTCCTCATTTTTTCTTTTTCTGTTGCCATATTATCTAAAATTACAAGAAATTCAAAATGCTATTCAATCAAGCACATAAAAACAAGTTTATTCATCTCCGAACGTTCAGGGTCGAACCTAAATCCCCTCCCATGTAAAAGCTTTCAATGCTTCAGGTTCTTCTATTCGGTTTTTAAGAATAAACCGGGCCATCTCTCCACGGGCCATCTTTGCATAAATGGTCACCGTATCGAGCTTACCTTTCTTCCACATTTTAAATTCGGGAGTATTACCCTGCACTTCCTTTTCCACGCGTTTCCAGTCGAACGAAGGCTGAATATCCATACTTGCCAGATTTACCAACACTCCGCCCACTCTTCTTCACATCTTCAATAAAAGGTTGAGTAAGTATCGGTTTCCAGAAATCGGCCATTGATACATTTCCCAGTTCGGGCAACTTCACATCATACTCCATTCCGGTAAGCCTTTATCATATCGAGCGGACGAACCAATCCGTAAAACGGAGAAGCGATGCACAAATGCTCATGAGCATAAAGAAAATCCTCGTCCGAGAAATCCGCCGGAGCAATATGTTTAAACACCATTCCGGTATAAGCCAGTAAAGCCTGCAGAGAAGGAGCCTCATCGGAATGAAACGTTTCAAACCGCTTAAATGTTTCCAGAGCCAGCTTCGGACTAATCTTCAGTAATCGTTCCAATTCCTCCACAGAATATTGTGCCATGTGGAGTGCAATCTCTTTTGCTTCATCGGCAAACTGAGGTATTGATTTTGCCGGAGCTTTCTGTGAGCTTTTAGTATTTATTGTTTTGGCTGGGGATATTATTATTTGCATTCTATCTGTTTATTCAAAACTAGCACTATAAATTTACGACTGCAAGTTATATAAAAAATCAATACAATTAGATTTTGTAAATTTAGAATTTAACATCACTCCATCACCAACCACCCAAAACGTCCTGATTAAAAGCAAATTAAAAGGTAAGGGATAGCAAATTATCCATCACCCAATCCATCACTTTTGGGCTCTACCCTCACCTTTTCGGAGTATTTCCTGGCAAAAAGAGCATAAAAACTACAATCTTACTTCATTTACAAAGACATTTTCCTTTTAGTTTTAATTTCTAAAAAGAAGAAAGAGAATGTTTTAACTATGACCATGTTTTGTGATAAATTAGTATCTTTGCGGCAAATTATTTAGAAACAAAGAAATTATGGAAACAGTTGTTAGTGGAATTCGCCCAACAGGTAATCTGCATCTGGGCAACTACTTTGGAGCAGTGAAGAGTTTTCTGCAAATGCAGAATGAATATAATTGTTATTTCTTTATAGCCGACTGGCATTCCCTTACTACTCACCCAAAACCTAATGATATAGTTCAGAGCGCACGCACTATTCTTGCTGAATATCTTGCTTGCGGTATTGATCCTGAGAAAGCTACCATTTATGTACAAAGTGACGTGAAGGAGGTATTGGAGCTTTATCTATACCTTAACATGAATGCTTACCTGGGCGAGCTGGAACGTACTACTTCTTTCAAGGAAAAGGCACGTAAACAACCGGACAATGTAAATGCCGGACTTCTTACTTACCCTACTCTTATGGCTGCAGGATATTCTTATTCATAAGGCAATTAAAGTACCAGGTGGGCAAGGATCAGGAACAGAATATGGAGATGGCGCGTAAGTTTGCCCGTCGCTTCAATACAATATATGGTACCTGACTTATTCCCTGAACCAGCTTCTTTCTCTTTAGCAGAAAAGGCTATCAAGGTTCCTGGATTGGATGGTTCTGGCAAGATGGGAAAATCGGAAGGTAACTGTATTTACCTGATGGATGATGCCAAGACTATCAGCAAAAAGGTGATGAAGGCTGTTACTGATGCCGGACCAACTGTGCCTAACAGTGAAAAGCCTGAGGTTATTCAGAACCTATTTACTTTCCTTGATATTGTATCTACTAAAGATACTTACGATTATTTCAACGAAAAGTACAACGACTTGTTCTATCCGTTACGGAGATTTGAAAGAAACAACTTGCTGCAGATATCGTGGCTTACACAGAACCTATCCGCGAAAAGATTGTGGAATATTCTGCAAACACTGAATATCTTGCTAAGGTTGCTAAACAAGGTGCAGAAGAGAGCACAGGAAAGTGCAGCTAAAACATTGAAGGAAGTTAGAGAAATCATCGGATTCCGCGAGATTTAATTATCACACTATATAATCAATGCCCCGCTATCTTGATTCAGACAGCGGGGCATTCTTATGTTTGTACGTTGGTTCAGACAGTCATCATTCGCCTTCTACTAGCAATCCATTTTATCCCAAATGCTACTTCTGCTGCTTCGTCTGCTATAAACTTTTCTTTCTCCCTAACAATCCACTTTTATCCTTTCCGTTCAAAGGTAGCATCCTTCATCTTTGTCATGAATGATGGTGCCGGACGAAGCAGCAACCGCCCTACCTTTACATCCGTAACACGAAGCTTATCGGGATTGGTTACTTTGTTAGAGGTGAGTGACAGCGAAAAAGTTCCTATCTTATCGAGCTTAACTGAGTTACCGTTTTTCAGTTCATTGATCAATGTATTGGCAAACTCCTCCGAGTACCAGTTTCACATCGCCCGATGTGGCAGGTGCATCTGCCGGATATCATCGTGCTCAGTTGGTCAATGGTTATCAGTTCCTTGCGTTGAGGAACAGCATAATAAGTTGTGTTTCTTCTTTCTTACGGGCATCATTGAGGGGCGCCGCTTTGAATAAAATGCTCATTCGGGTGATAATTTAAAGTTAGTATAATCATTTTTATCAATATCCGCCGGGATATTCCCAGCGACCTGCGCAGGTCGTTTTAATGAGCTGCGCAACTCAAAGAAACGACCTGCGCAACTCATTTGTGCGAGCTGCGCAGGTCGCTAAAAATATCTGAACGGAAATCTATAAAGATCCCGTTACTTATATCTTTTTATTAACCGGAGATCGTGTGTGTACTTATTCAGATCTTTGCTGAAGATTCCTTGGTCGTCGAGTTTGTCGATATGCACCGAGCCGGAACAGTGAATAATATATCCCTTTTCTGCCACCATCCCTACGTGTGATATCTTTCCATCGGCATGATCAAAGAAAGCCAAGTCGCCCGGTTGGGCATCTGAAAGGAAAGAAACCAGTTCGCCTTGTGTAACCTGGTGACTAGCATTACGAAGAATATGGATACCATGCATACGCATCACCACTTGTGTAAGTCCGGAACAGTCCATTCCCATAGCATTCTTAGCCACCCCACAGATAAGGAGTATTCAAGGAAACGAAGAGCTGTATCCAGCAATGATTCAGTCAACGGTTGAGCATCGGCAGGATTAATGCGAAAACGGTCGTTCTTAACTCTGAAGGTTCCGTCTTCCTGATATTCGGGAAGCAGACTTCCACCTGTAAGCAACATCTTTTCACCGGTAGTTTCGCTCACTGCCTGAGAGAAAAGCGTGGTTAAAACTCTTTGCTCTGCCGGTTCGTAAACATCAAAGTACTCTTTACTAACCTCGGTAAGCATCTTTGTAGTTACCCAGCCTACATATCCTTCGGCTTTATTGATAATTTTACTCCAGTTGCCCCATGATTCTGTCACGGTGCAAGCTTCTCCAAACAGGAGTTCAGTCAGCATCTCCGAGCATTCATCATGATCTACCCGAAGAGGATTATTGGGAACAAAACAAATAGCGTATTCCATAGATCTTTATTTTAAAATCGTTACCTGAAGAGTTTTTCTATGTCATCTTCTTTAAGTAAAGACAATACAGTTTTTCCGTCGGGAGTATAATTCGGTGTGGCGCATGCAAAAAGAGAATCCACAAGTTTGGTCATCTCAGTCATTTCCAAGAACCTGACCGTAAACAATGGCAGCAGCCTTGGCCAAAGTAAGAGCCAACGTCTCTTGCACCTCTTCTTTCACATCGCAACCTTTTTCCATTGCCGTATGCAGCATATTCCTTATCAGCTGAACAGGAGATAAACCTTCAATGCCCGAAGGAACACCGTTAATGGCATAACTCCCTCCACCCAGATTGCTCAGATCGAAGCCTATAGCGGCAAGATCATCGGAATTTCCTGCAATACTACTGCCTCCGAAGCAGGAAGCTCTAATATTTCAGGGAAAAGAACCCCTTGAGAAACTCCCTGGTGATTCTTTATCTGTTGCAGATATTGGTCGAACAATACTCTGATATGTGCACGGTGCTGATCAATAACCATCAGTCCGGATTTTACGGATGTGAGAATAAACCGTCCTTTAAACTGGAACTGAACAGAACTCTTCTCGGCTACGGTTTCATGGTCGTACAAGGTAGTCTGCTCGGGTTCTATTTCATCATCCTGAAAAGCGGGATATTCTATAACTTCAGGCTCATAATCGGGTTCCGATCTTTGCTCTGCTTTTTCAACTCCAGCATAAAGATTCTCCCATTCCACCTGAGGGCGTGAATAATTGGAAGCCGTTTTCTGGAATGGATTAAAGTTAGGATTAAAATTCAGCTTCGGCGGCTGAATAGGTGCGGCTGCATTATAAGCCGGTATATCGGGCATGCCTTCTGTATCAAAGTCGATAGAAGGCACTTCGTTAAACTTACCAAGAGATTCCTTTACCGAAGCTGCCAGAATTTGCCAGATAGGTACTTCGTTCTCGAACTTAATCTCGGTCTTGGTTGGGTGAATATTCACATCAATATCAGCCGGAATCAACATCGAAATAAAGGAAATAAGAAATCTGCTCTCCCACCGGAACCAGTTTTTCATACGCTTCCATTACTGCCCTATGGAAGTATGGATGACGCATGTATCTGCCATTGACAAAGAAGTACTGGTGTGCTCCTTTTTTGCGGGCCGGAATCGGGTTTGCCTACATAACCGTTTACTTTTATCAGCGAAGTATTAACATCTACATTGAGCAACTGCTGATTCAGCTTTTTGCCAAATACGTTAATTATGCGCTGGCGAAGAGACGAAACCGGAAGGTGAAACAATTCTACATCATTGCTGTGCAGCGTGAATGCCACTTCGGGGTGAACAAGAACTATACGTTCAAATTCGGACAATATGTTACTTAACTCAGTCTGGTTCGATTTCAGGAATTTGCGACGAGCAGGCACATTAAAGAAAAGGTTCTTCACAGAGAAATTACTTCCCTTGGGGCAGGATATGGTTTCCTGGCGCTCAACCTTTGAACCGGCCACGGAAATAATCGTACCCAATTCTTCATTTCAAGGCGTGTTTTGAGGTCCACCTGTTGCCACTGCGGCAATAGATGCTAACGCTTCGCCCCTGAGTCCCATAGTAGTAAGGGCAAACAAATCCGCTGCATCACGAATCTTGGAAGTAGCATGTCGTTCAAAGGAAATCCGGGCGTCAGTCTCTGACATTCCTTTCCCATCATCTATTACCTGTAAGCAGGTTCTCCCTGCATCAGTAATCAATATATGTATTCCTTTGCACCGGCATCAATAGAATTCTCGA
>Ga0268356_11095_pt1 | contig 9814 bp, 10 predicted proteins | sample BioMet10_FD_194415 | JGI IMG/M metagenome (GOLD analysis project Ga0268356, IMG submission 194415) | Sewage microbial communities from Oakland, California, United States - Biofuel 10 (PacBio Assembly) | ecosystem: Engineered > Wastewater > Sewage > Unclassified | place: USA: California | collected...
AGCCGCCCGAGAGATCGCTCTCGGACCGGGCAAGTTCCATGAAGACTGTCGAATCGGTGTCCTTTGCGGCCTGGAAGATCCCCTCGGCCACCAGGCCGATCCGGATGTTTGCCGCCATGACGATCGCTTTTTTGCCGGCAACGCCATGGAAGATGGCAGAGCCGGGAACCGGGCCAAACTCGTTTGAACTCATATCTGTCTCACTCCTTCTTCTCCGACTTTTTCACGTATTCCTCAATCTGCGCTATCTCCCGTTTCCCGCCAATGTAGATCGGGACCCTCTGGCCGATATCGGTCGGGACGATCTCGCGGTAACTCTTGTGCCCGTCGCTTACCGCTCCGCCGGCCTTCGCAGATGAGCATCCCCATCGGGTTTGCCTCGTAGAGGAGGCGCAGCTTGCCCTTCTCCTTTCCCTGGTATGCCGGGTAGGTAAAGACGCCACCCTTGTGGAGGATCTGGTGGACGTCGGCGACAAAGCAGCCCGAGAACCGGAGCTTGTAGCCCTGCCCTTCAAGGTCTGCGATCCACGCGGCATGGGCGGGGAGATAATCCTTTCTCAGTGCCCCGGGAGAATAGATTTTGCCGTCCGGGATTCTGATATCCTTCTGACGGAGGAAGAACTCTCCTTTCTCGTCCTGCACAAACTCGTGCACGCCCGAGCCCGTGGTTACCTGTGAGGAGGGTGAGCGGGCCGTAGAGCATGTAGAGGGCGGCCACCATATTTTTGCCCTTGTCAAGGACATTGCCCGGGCAGATGCCGATGATCGAGCCCACGCAGAGGTTCACATCGAGAAGGGAGGAGCCGTCGAGCGGGTCGATGACAACGCCGAAGTTGTTCTTCGCGTCCTTTACCTCGATGATGGAATCCTGCTCCTCGGTCGCAATATAGCGGACGAGCTTTGATTTCTTGAGCGCCTCGACAAAGACGTCGTCGGCATACTTGTCGAGAGGCTTCTGGTCCTCGCCGAACATGTTCTTCGTGCCGCAGGCTGCGGTGTTCATGCAGGTCGAAAGGAAGCCCTTCCGCACCTCCGATGCCTGCGTGCTTAAAAAGAGGATGAGTTCGGCGAGGTTCTTTTCCGTCCCCTCGTTTTTGAGAAACTCCGAAAGAATCATACAATACCACCCTGCCCGTGGCAGGAACCGGCAAGGCCCGGGGCACATGTCCGGGCCACCCTGCACGGGCTGTTTTGTGTGGTAAGTCGTTTGATCCCGATGCATATCAGGGTTGTTGATCGTTTGGTAGGGGAGTGGGAAGGATCTGAAATGAGATAGAATCTTGGAGAATTTACCGCTCTTGGGGGCTGGCGCCCCCGCCGCTCGGGCATCCCCCCATAGCGATGATGCTGTATTACCTGTACCGGGAGCAGACCTGAGTACAGGTAATAGGGGCACTATCGTACTGCGCCCCGTCCCCCTCGGGGGACGCACTGGCGCAAGAGGGGGGCAGCAGTATTAGGTAAGAATTTGGATGGGACACTCAACCGAATAAAAAAAAGAAAAAAAATTCACTCCGGTTTTGGTTCCGCCGGGACCTCCGACAGGACCTTTACCAGGCATTCGACCACGCCGTTCTTCTGCGAGACCGAAAGCGTCTCTTTGTCGACCGGGGGAAGCGGTACCGCATAGTGATAGTCGCGGATGGTGTTTTTGCCCCCGATCGAGAGGGCCTGCCCTTCGAGGTGTATTGCGATATGATCGGGTTCCACACCGGGAAGACTGGCCGTGATGCAGAGTTCGTCGCCGATCCGGCAGATCTCCGGCTCCGGGTCGTGAGCAGGCGGTATTGCGCTGCCCCCCGGAGCCGCGGGTACTCCCCCGGCCCCGGTGATGATAACCCGGAATGAAATTGCATGCGACGGGGAGACAAACGAGGGGTCGACCCCCGCCGCCTCCATAAGCCGGTGCACCAGCGCCGCTATATCTGCATCGGATGCGCCGTTATCGGGATTCATGGTGATTACCTTCTCTTTTTTACCCGTTTAGTTCTTTGTTTCCAGAGCTTCGGTGAGCTTCTTTACCTTGGCAAAGTCCTTCTTTGGCGCATACACGGCCTCTTTTAAGTCCTTTGCCTCCTCTTTTTCGGCACTGCCGGAGACAGCAGCCCGCCGGACCGCGGCCGCACCGCGTTCGAGAGTCTCTTTCTCGTCGGACGAGTAGAGCATGCCCCAGGCCTGCCGTTCGGATGCCTCCATCGCCTCGTCGTCGAGCGAGCCTTTCACTTTCGTGAGCGCTTCGTCAAAGTGCGCTTTCGTGATAATCACGTTCTTGATCGCATCGCTGCGCTCGTGCTCGGACTTTGCACCCATGACACCGATGAACTCACGAACCGCGGCCATCTTGGCCTCGCGGACGAGGGCCTCGATGTCGGCACCGACAAAGCCCTTGGTCTTTTTCACGAGTTCGTCAACGTTCACGTCCTTTGCGAGGATCGGGGCTGCTTCGCCGCCGAGGTAGACCTCGAGGATCTTCTTCCTGCTCGCCTCGTCGGGTGCCGGTACGTAGATGTGGCGTTCGAGCCGTCCGGGCCGGAGCAGGGCATCGTCGAGCATATCCGGCCGGTTTGTTGCGGCAAGGACGGTCACGTTCTTGAGCTCTTCCATGCCGTCGAGCTCGGTTAAGATCTGCGAGACAACGCTCTCGGTCACGTGGGACGATCCCTGGTAGCTCCCGCGCTTGGGGACCAGCGCATCGATCTCGTCGAAGAAGACAATCGACGGCGCTGCCTGCCGGGCCTTACGGAAGATCTCCCGCACGCCCTTCTCGGACTCCCCTACCCACTTGGAGAGGAGCTCGGGGCCTTTTACCGAGATGAAGTTGCACTCGCTCTCGTTTGCAACCGCCTTTGCAAGGAGGGTCTTACCCGTGCCCGGCGGACCAAAGAGCAGAATCCCCTTGGGGGGCTTGGTCTGGAGCCGCTCGAATACTTCGGGGTACCTGAGCGGCCACTCGACGGCTTCTTTTAAGGTCTGCTTGGTCTCTTCGAGGCCGCCGACATCCTTCCAGGTGACATCGGGCACTTCCACGAGCACTTCGCGCATTGCGCTCGGCTCCACGTGGAGGAGCGCGTCGCGGAAGTCTGCGGCGGTGACCTTGAGGGAATTTATCAGGCTCTTGTCGATCCTGCCTTCTTTTAGGTCTTTCTTATCGACCTTCTCAAGGACCGCCCGCAGTGCGTGCATCGCGGCCTCCTTGACGACAAGGCTGATATCTGCGCCGACAAACCCGTGGGTCTGGCTGGCGTAGGGTTCGAGGAAGATCCTCTTCTTGATGCCGTTCTCGGTTGCCGAAAGCTGGGCTTGCGTGTCCCTGATCTTCTTTGCAATCTCTGCGGTCTTTTCCTTGTGGTTCTCGTCGCTTTTGGGGACCTGCTCTTTTTGCTTTTCGAGGTCCTCGATCTGCTTGCGGTAGGCGGCGAGATTGCTCCGCTCGTCGGCGGTGAGCGTCTCAGGGTCGAGCTTGATCCCGGAGAGTTCCAGCGGGACGTTACGGGCGTGGATCTGGAAGATCTTGAGCCGGCCCTTGACATCCGGGATGCCGATCTCGATCTCGCGGTCGAACCGCCCGCCCCGGCGGAGCGCCGGATCAATGGAATCGGGCAGGTTGGTTGCCGCAATCACGATGACCTTGCCGCGGCTCTTGAGGCCGTCCATGAGGGCGAGCAGCTGGGCAACGATCCGGCGCTCGACCTCGCCCTTGGTCTCCTCACGCTTCGGCGCGATGGAGTCGATCTCGTCGATGAAGATAATCGACGGGGCGTTCTTCTCGGCTTCGTCGAAGATCCCGCGGAGCTTGCCTTCGCTCTCCCCGTAGAACTTGTCCATGATCTCGGGGCCGGAGATGGTGATGAAGTGCGCCTGCACCTCGTTTGCGACCGCTTTTGCGATCATGGTCTTGCCGGTGCCCGGCGGGCCGTAGAGCAGCACGCCCTTGGGCGGCTCGATGCCGAGTTTCTCGAAGAGCTCGGGGTTCCGTAACGGAAGCTCGATCATCTCCCGGACCTGCTTGAGCTCGCGGTCCAGGCCGCCGATGTCCTCGTAGTGGATATCCGGGATCGACTTCTTCTGCTCTTCCTCGCCGGCCTTTCCTTCGGCTTTGCCGCCCTTTGCCCTTCCCGAGGATGCCGCACCGACCTTGACCCTGGTCCCGGGGCCGATCTTCACGGCGCCCTGCGGGTCAACGGCGGTCACGGTAATGATGGTTGCCGTGCTCCGGGCCCAGGGCGAGCCGAACGAGCCAAAGCCCATCTGCCCGAAGATATCGTCAAAGTCCGGTTCCTGCGAGGCGAGACGGTAGGACTGGCCCACCACGACCATCTGTCCTTTCAGGTTCTCTTTTAAGAGCTCGGCAACGGCGTTTGCGTCCACCGCAGCCCTTCCTTGAGTTACCTGGAACTCGACGGTCTTCGCATCCTTTACGGATGCCTCGCGGACCGTGACGGTCTCACCGATACCGACCCCGGCTGCCCGCCGGGTGTAGCCGTCGATATGGATGAACTCGGTCCTCTGGTCGGGGTACGCGATAGCGTAGGTCTTATTCAGGCCTTCTATCTCGATCACGTCCCCGCTGGACAGGTTGAGCCGGTCGATCACCCGCCAGGGCAGGATTGCAATGTTCCGCCCGACGTCGGCCTCGTTAATCGCTTCCTGTACCGTGAGTTTTACGCCTTTAGGATCTGTCATAATCGTCAAGCCTCCTTTCCGAGGATTAACCATAAGTTAGTATGGTCAAGTATATAAAAGGTTGTGTGAGGGGTTCTGTTAACTTGATGAGGGATAACGTAGGGGGGTAACTGAAGGGGGATACTTCACACAAAACAAGGATTGCTATTTTGAAACCGCATACAACAAACAGATAATCCCGATAATCCACCCAACATAAAATAATCCTTGGTACATCCCGTACGTTTGACCCCCGACAATCACCGAACAGGCGCTTAAACCGCCTATTATCAGAGGGTCATTTACCGATTGAGCCAATGCTGAAATTGTCAAAGAATACGATGAAGGGCAGGTTATCTGTTGCCCGCTAAATGAAAGAACCGAGCCCATTACCGGATGAGGTGTAGGATATACGGGGACAGGGATAACGTACAAAAACAGGATAACAGCAATACCCGCTACAAGATATTTACCCTTCATAATTGAATAATATAAATCAAAAATTAAAAATCATTTGATCTTCCCCACGCGGATTCTCCGAACAATCCAATAAATCAGAACTCCTAAAAGGCTTATTGTAAATCCAAAAAACACCGCCCAGTTTATCGATCCACCTGATTTACGAGCAATTTCATCTGTCCATTTAATCGATACTAAGAACGCAATTGCGAAGTAAATAATCAAGTATATTATGCGAATTAAACTGAAATCGACAATTGCAAGGGCAAAATCCAGACCTGTTAAAAGTATAATCCATAGTATCAAGGGGGTATTGAGATCTTCGGCAATTTCGGCAAAGGATCTCCATCCGCCCTCTTCGTTATCATCATCTAAACCCTCTTCTTTTTGTGAGATGGGTACGGGTGAATCAACCATATAATGTAGCGTTATATTTGATTTGTATTTATACATCTATGATTTTAATTTGCATGGCCCCGGATATGCACTGTTAAAATATCCCCCTTTGGTTAACACCTCACGCCATCCTCCACCAAGTTAACAGAACCTGGTTGGAGGAGAGTGGGGGGTGCTATCAGGGAATGTCATCCATTTTATTTGTAAAAACAAGATATCATAATATGGACAATAATAAAATTAGGAGAGCAATTCTTCAAATTTTCTATGACGAGTATCAGAGCCCGGGTTATATTGGTTTGGCAGATTCTTTTTCCTTAATGAACAAATTGGCTCTCGACACCCAAGGCAAAGATAAAGCATTCATTGGGTCTAATCTCCGATATTTATTCGAAAAGGGAATGATAGAAGGGAAACAAGTTCCAGATGGGTCTGGTTTTGGTTATTTTAAAATCACAAGTCTTGGGATTGAGGCTATTGAAAACCCACAAGAATATTCGAGAACGTTTCCATTTCTTCAAATTATCGCTGGTGACGTTATTGGGTCAACCGTCATACAGGGAGGCGAAGTAAATCTTCAGCAAAATTTTACTACGGTATACCAAAAAATGGATGAGTGGAGGGTTGATTCAGAAATCAAAAACTCAGTAGCAGATATTGAAAAGGAGATGAAAGAACACAATCCCAATCTCTCTAAAATTCGTCAATTGTTAGAGAATGTAAAAAAAGATCCAAGAACCTATGCGATTCTTACTCCGGTAATAACCGAAGCATTTAAGAAAATATTATTTGGCTAATTTTTGATTTGTTTCCCCGCCGCCCCCAACGGGACGCCCCCGCGGCGGGCCAGTGCCTACAAAGAGCGTGCAGGTAATCTGCCCCGCCGTGCCCCGTGAGGGGTCCTGAGGCGGGGAGGACTCGCTTGTTGGTACCATCAATATTTGATCCAGCCACTCCCGCCTCGCTCAATAATAGGCAGGGGCCACCCCCCTCTTTCATGCACACAATGGGGGTTCCCCTCCCCGCCTGCGAAAAAAATTGCCACCCCGCTCTTTTTTCTAAAGGGGTACCCCCTACCCCCCTTACCAAATCCATCCGGCGTGACAACACGGATTTTTGTCACATGGCAATGTGATAATCACATCATCATGTGATAATCGCATGTACATGTGACAACCGGATTCCGGATTTTTTTCCCAAAGGCCACCCCCCCTCCCCCACCATCCGCTCACAAAAAAAATGCCGGACCCCCCTCCCCTCAGGAAAACAAAAAGAGGGGGCCCCCCCACCCCCCATGCAAAAATCGTCCGGCGTGCGATACCGGATTTTTGTCAGATGATCAATTGATAATCAAATGTACATCTGATAATCAGATGATCATCTGACAACTGTTTTTGGGATTTTTTTTAAAAAAGGGGAGGGGGGTAGGGGGTACACTCCCTCCCTTTTTTCCGGGAACACCGATCCGATCAACAGATCAACAAAGATATCCGTATTGGTACCGAAACAAAAACCGCTCAGCGTCCCTTCCCCGCCGCTGCTTCAAGCTCCTTCCTCAGCCCGGCCGAGCGCTCCTTAACCTCGTCAAAGGACTTCCGCTGCCAGTACACGAGGTCGCGGAGTTCGTCGGCAAGCTTTACAATCTTCTCGTCAACAAGGTTCCTGCCCTTCAGGTACTCCACCTGGTTAACCAGGCTCACCGCCTCGTACAGGATGTCGCGGCGGCTCTTCGCATAGAGCAGCTCCCACGACTTCTGCTCGTACTTCTCGAAGTCCGCACCGTCGAGGGTTCCTTTGACCCGTTCGAGAGCGGTTTCGAAGTGCTCCTTTGTTATGGTGACTGTGATCTCGGCCTTATTTTTGTCCGCCCCGGCATTGTCCCGGGTGAGTTCGTCAATCACGGCGGCCTTCGTCTCCCGAACGAGCGCTTCGAGATCGGCGCCCACGAAGAACCGGGTCCGGGCGGCAAGCTCGTCGATGCTCACATCGGGCGCAAGCAGGTCTTCGATATCCTTGAGATACGTAGTGAGGATCGCTTTTCGTCCGGCCTCATCCGGCGGCGGCACGTACAGGTGCTTTTCGAGCCGGCCGGGCCGTAGGAGGGGCAGGGTCGAGCAGGTCGGGACGGTTCGTGGCCCCGATCACAAAGACCTCCTTGAGCTCCTCCACGCCGTCGAGCTCGGTCAAAAACTGCGAGAGCACGCTCTCGGTCACGTGCGTGTTGTCCGCAACCGTGCCCCGTTTCGGGAACATGGCATCGAATCTCGTCAAAGAAGATGATGCACGGCGCCGACTGACGGGCCTTGCGGAACGCTTCCCGCACGTGCTTCTCGGAATCGCCCACGCCTTTTGCAAGCATCTCGGGGCCTTTTTACCGAGATGAAGTTGAGCTGGCGCTTGCTCGCGATGCCTTTCACGAGGAGCGTCTTTCCCGTCCCGGGCGGGCCGAAGAGCAGGATGCCCTTCGGGGGCTTGTACTGGAGCTTCTCGAAGATCCCCGGGAACCGGAGCCGGCCTTCCACGGTTTTTATGAGCGTGTCCTTCACGTCGTCGAGTCCGCCGATATCCTCCCAGGCGACATCGGGGATCTCGATGAGCACTTCGCGGAGGGCGCTCGGTTGGACCACCTTACGGGCTGCATCGAAATCCGCCTTCGTGAGCCGGAGCTGGTCGAATCACTTCGTTCGGGATCTCCTTGTCGATATCGATTAAGGGGATGATCTTCCGGATCGCGTTCATCGCCGCTTCTTTCACGAGGAGCGCGATATCCGCCCCGACAAAACCGAACGTGGTCTCGGCGAGCAGTTCGAGGTCAACGTCCTTTGCGAGCGGCACGCCCCGGGTGTGGGACCTGAAAGAATCTCGTACCTGCCCTTCTTGTCCGGGATCCCGATCTCGATCTCCCGGTCGAAACGCCCCCCGCGCCGGAGCGCCGGGTCGATGGAGTTCGGGAGGTTTGTCGCCGCAATCACGATGACCTGTCCCCGTCCGGCAAGCCCGTCCATAAGGGCGAGCATCTGGGCAACGATCCGGCGCTCCACCTCTCCTTGTACGTCCTCGCGTTTCGGGGCGATCGCATCGATCTCGTCGATGAAGATGATGGACGGGGCGTTCTCCTCCGCGTCGTGGAACTTGTCCCGCAGGGCCTTCTCGCTGTCCCCGTAGAACTTGCTCATGATCTCGGGGCCCGAGAGCGTAAGGAAGTGGGGCGTCCACCTCGTTTGCAACCGCCTTTGCAATGAGTGTTTTCCCCGGTGCCCGGCGGGCCGTAGAAGAGCACGCCTTTCGGGGGCTTGATCCCGAACCTTCTCGAAGATCTCCGGGTGGCGAAGAGGGAGCTCGATCATCTCGCGACTAAACTGGAGCTCGCGTTCGAGCCCGCCGATGTCCTCGTACTGGATATTGGTGATCTGCCGTTTCCCCTCCTCCGGTTTGAAGGGCTCGTTCTTGAACTCGATCTCGGTGTCGTCCGAGACGAATCGCGATTGCCCGGGGCGCGACCGGACGAGTCACAAACGTGACCGAGTTCCCGAGGATATCGACCCGAAGCGTCTGGCCCTCGACCACCGAGCGGCCCCGCAGTAATGCGGGAGAGGTACTGTGCTCCCCGCCCACGAGCCCGGGTCTCCTGCGCCGGCTGGATAACGACCCGGGTCGCATATAGCCCGCCTCGGACTTGCGGATCTTCACCTTCTCGTCGATACCGGCGCTTGCGTTGGCGCGGATGCTCCCGTCGATCCTGAGGAATTGCAAACCCGATATCCTCGGCAAACCCGGGCCAGACGATTGCCGCCGCGCTCCGTTTCCCCACGATCTCGATCACGTCGCCCGAGACAAGGCCGAGCTTCTTCATCACGTCCACGCTCAGGCGTGCGATCCCCCGGCTGCGTCGTTATGCGCCGCTTCCTTAACCGTTACTTCGAAAAAATCCGTATCCGCCATCCGGCCACCGTGCAGTGTATGCTCTTGTTTGGTACCGGGAATTCATAAAAGCACCCGTGGGGACAGTTCCGGCCCGGTTATCGCGTTTTGGCCCGAATTGCTCCCCGTTTACGTAAACTAAAATTACTTGTTTAGAGAACAAGCCAGATTTCTTCAGGAATGAAAAACCGAGCCTTTATTGTTCTTTTGAGATACCGGTAAGGTATGAGTATTGTCGCTGATGCCAAGCGCGGCATCGTAACCGAAGAGAGATGAAGCAGGTCGCAAAGCAGAAGGCGGACCGAGGACTTTGTCCGGCGCGGCGTTGCCGAAGGCCACATCGTGATCCCGGTCTCCCCCTACCGCAAGGTCAAAA
>Ga0268356_11179_pt1 | contig 9775 bp, 12 predicted proteins | sample BioMet10_FD_194415 | JGI IMG/M metagenome (GOLD analysis project Ga0268356, IMG submission 194415) | Sewage microbial communities from Oakland, California, United States - Biofuel 10 (PacBio Assembly) | ecosystem: Engineered > Wastewater > Sewage > Unclassified | place: USA: California | collected...
GGGTTTTGACGGCCTGGAGTATGCGAGCGCCTACGCAAAGAGCGACGAGGACGCCCGCGCTGCTCGACGCCGCGCTCTTCTCCAGCCCGACCTGGTCGCTGCTTGACGCGGGGGTCGTCACCGAGACGACCATGGAGCGCGTGGCTCGTTCGAACCTCCCCGAGCGTCTCTGGCCCACGCTCCACGAGTGCTTCGCCAACTGGGACTGCCACCAGCGCGTGATTCCGGGGACAAACGAGCTCGTCGTTCGTCTCCACGAGGCTGGCTATGGCTGCTACCTGCTCTCCAATGCCGGCGTGCGCTGGTGGCACCAGAAGGACCGGATTACGTCGTTTCACGCGATGGACGGCTGGGTGGTCTCCGCCTGGGAGAAGCTTCATGAAGCCCGACCCGCTCATCTACCTCACGCTCTGCGAGCGCTTCGGGCTCACGCCCGAGGAATGCCTCTTCATCGACGACAACCAGGACAACGTGCGTGGCGCAGAGGTGATCGGGATGCAGGGTCACGTCTTCACGACGGCAGCCAGGCTCGAGGCCGAGCTCGCGGATCGCGGAGTGCTCGTCTAGAAGGGGTTAGCTGGGAAAGGTGACATGGAAAAGGTGACAGGTATCTTTTCCAGGTTTTTCAAGAAGCCCTAACCTGGAAAAGATACCTGTCACCTTTTCCATGTCACCTTTCCCAGGCCGCCCACTGCGGCTCCCCCACGTGGCAGAACTCCTCTCCGTTGGCAAACTCGATCATCGCCGAGACGAACGCGGCTTCCTCACCCGAGCGAAAGGCACAGACAAGCTGCACGTCCTCGGCAAAGACCACATCGGCCGCACGTCCACCCGCCTCTGTCGCCATGCGCCGCACGCGATCGTATGCCGAGTAGGGAATCTGCACCACAACGCGCGTGACGAGGGTCATCTCGACCACCCCGACCATCCGTCTCGGCGCCGGCCACCGCCGCCTGCGTGGCTCCCGTGTAGGCGCGCACGAGGCCGCCCGGACCGAGCAGCGTACCGCCGAAGTAGCGTGTGACCACGCAGCACACGTCCGCGAGTCCGGCACCGCGCAGCACCTCGAGCACGGGCATGCCCGCCGTTCGTTGAGGCTCCCCGTCGTCGGAGCAACGCTCGCGACCATCCGCGAGAATCCATGCGGGCACGTTGTGACGGGCGTCGTGATGACGCGCGCGAACCTCGGCGACAAAGGCGTCTGCCTCGGCCTCGCTCTCCACGTGACGCATGAGCGCGATAAAGCGACTGCGACGATCCTCCACCTCAGCCGAGGCGTCCGCCCTGGCGCAAAGCGTCCGATAGCTTGGCGCGGTCATGGCTACCTCTCCATGTGCAGGAGCTCGGCACCCGCAGCGACGGAACCGTCGACGAGAACCCCGACCGAGGCGTACGCGTCGCTGTTGAGGACCGTCACGACCACGGTCGCGTCAAGCCCGCGCTCAGCGACGAGAGCGCGGTCGAATGCCACAAGCGCAGCACCCGCAGCGACATGGTCGCCCTTCTCGACAAAGCGCGAGAAGCCCTCGCCGTGCAGCATGACGGTATCCATCCCGATATGGATGAGCACCTCGGCACCGTCGTCAGACACGAGGGAAACGGCATGATTGGTCTTGGTCGTGGCTGCGATCGTTCCTGAGACGGGCGCGTATGCCACGTCTGACGAGGGCGTTATTCCCACGCCGGCACCCATGAGCCCCTGCGAGAAGATCGGATCGGACACGCTTTCGAGCCCTACGGTAATACCGCTCACCGGAGCGAGGATCGTGTCCGCGCAGGCCGTGACATCGAGCGGCGCAGGTCGCTTGTCCATATCGCCTCTCCTCCTAAACAGGCTTCCGATTCTCATGCGTCCCCCTTGCGCTCATTTCTGACTGAGTTTACACAACCTCCGCCCCTCGCGAAGACGAGGCGTGGCATCGTGCTAGAATCGCACCTGCGAAGTGGGCCAGACGATCGCGGGGCGCGAGAGCGTCATGAGGAAAGTCCGGGCTCCATAGGGCAGGAAGCAGGCCAACGGCCTGGCGGGGTGACCCGACGGAAAGCGCCGCAGAAAAGAAGACTCCCACCTACCGCAAGGTAAAGGGAAAAGCTGAAACGGTGGTGTAAGAGACCACCAGCGTCGTGGCAACACGACGGCTTGGCAAGCCCCTTCCGGAGCAAACGCAAATAGGAGCGCCATGGTGTGGCCCGCACCGCGCTCGGGTTGCGCGCTAGAGGGCGTCGGCAACGGCGTTCGTAGATAAATGATCGTCCACGACAGAACCCGGCTCATAGGCCCACTTCGCAATTGCTTTCTCCCATGACATCCGTACGCACAGGCGACGGCTTGCCGGAAAAGATCATGGGAGCTGGTCAAAAAGTCCTGACAGTATCGAACACATGTACTGTTCTCTGCTATACTGAGAACATATGTTCGATGTCAGGAGGTGCTCATGGACACACTCGACAAGCTCGGGATTCTCGCCGAGGCGGCTCGGTACGACGTGGCCTGCACCTCATCGGGATCTGAGCGCGGGCCGAGGGCAGGTGGCGTTGGCGTTACCACGGCGGCAGGATGCTGCCACTCGTTCACGCCCGACGGTCGCTGCGTGACGTTACTCAAGGTTCTCATGTCCAACGCCTGCAGCTTTGACTGCGCCTATTGCGTTAACCGTCGGTCGGCGAGCTGTCGACGAGCCACCTTCACTCCACGCGAGCTCGCCGAACTCACCGTGGACTTCTACAAGCGCAACTACGTCGAGGGCCTCTTCCTCTCCTCGGGTGTGCTCGGCACGCCCGATGCAACCACCGAGCGCATGATCGAGTGCCTACGCATCCTTCGAGACGAGCTCCGCTTCAACGGCTACGTACACGCAAAGGTCATACCCGGGACTTCTCCCGAACTGGTCGATGCCCTCGGTCGGCTCGCGGACAGGCTCTCCGTCAACCTCGAGCTCCCGAGTTCCGCCTCGCTCTCGTCGCTCTGCCCCGACAAGGACAAGCAGGCCATCACCCGCCCCATGGCGCACATTCGCCACCAGCGCGACGAAGAGGCGCTCGCGCTGACCGACGGCAAACCCGCCCGGCGCCTTCCATCCGCAGGGTCACCAGATGCCGATGCGCCGATGCCACTCTTCACCAACAGGCAGGGCCTTACGCTCAGGCAGCGTTCCACGGTGTCAGCACGCAGGCGTCGCTTCGCACCGGCGGGCCAGTCGACGCAGCTCATCGTAGGTGCCACGCCCGAAGACGACAACCACGTCCTCCAACTTTCAAAGGCACTCTATGACAGGTTCGACCTCAAGCGCGTGTTCTTCTCCGCATACCTGCCCATGATGGATGACAGCCGCCTGCCAGAGCCCGGCACTCCCGTGCCGCTGCGGCGCGAGCACCGTCTCTACCAGGCCGACTGGCTCATGCGCTATTACGCATTCACTCCATCTGAGCTCGTCGCGCCAGATGCCCCCTGGCTCGACCTCGACCTCGACCCCAAGCTCGCCTGGGCCCTCAAGAACATCGACCGCTTTCCTGTGGAGGTCATGGACGCACCGCTTGAGCTGCTCCTGCGCGTGCCGGGCATCGGCCCGGTCGGGGCAAGGCGCATCATCGCCACGCGCGGCACCCACCGGCTCACCTTCGACGACCTACGCAACCTCAACATCACGCTCAGACGTGCCCGTCCCTTCCTCACCTGTTCGGGGTCAGCCGACCGAGGCGTGGCACTCGACGCGGAGCTCATCCGGCAAGAGGCGGTGAGCAATGCTCGGCGTAGCACCTACAACCGCACACGTCGCGAAATCGAGTCACCCCAGCTCTCCCTCTTCTGAGGAGATGCGGCGTGCGGTTTGCGCTGCACGAACCGCGGCTTGCGAAGGCTCATCTATCGTCCTCGCCTGCGAGGCCTCCGTCGAAGGTGTGCTTTCGGCCGTGGGCGTCGGATATCTCGCGCACCTACCAGCGGACCGCATTCGCCTCATGCCCGCCAGCCTCTGCCGACCCCGGCTCGCAGAGGTCACGGTCGCAGCACCTTCCACGGAAGACGACGCGGTCGTACGTCTTGCCAGACGCGTCTGGCAGGGTCTCGAGGCAGCGGTTTCGGAGGGATGTCGTCGGCAGCGGGACGGTCGCTGCTCCGTCCGCTGCAGGTCCGCGTGCATGCGCAAGGTATTTCTCGCCTGTGCATCCGACTCCCCCGACATGCCGGAGGTGATTCATCGCTATGTGCGTCTGGGCTTTGACGTGCGCGGCGGGATACGCACCATGTCCACCAGCCCAGAGGTGCGCGCCACGGACGCCCTGGCTCGTCGTGTCTCGTGTGAGTGCGAGAGGACCCGTCAGTTCGTGCGCTTCTCGCGTCTCTCGGACGGTTCGTTCTTCTCGGTGTTCAGACCAAGCGAGAACACCGTACCGCTCGTGGCACAGCATTTCGTCACGCGCATGGGCACTGACCGCTTCTGCCTCGTCGACCCCGTGCACCGTGTGGCCGCACTTCACGAGGCGGGAACGGGTGGAAGCCGGATGGTCCGTCTCGACCAGGCACTTGTCGATAGGCTCGCATCGAGAGACGACCTCGCGCAGGACGAACGCTACGTTCGCGCCATGTGGAAGCGCCTCTACGATGGGATCACGCTCGATGGGCGCGGAAAGGCGGAGCGTGGATACGACCTGCGCATGCACTGGATGCCAAAGCGCTTCTGGGAAGGTCTGCCCGAGCTCGATCCACGCTCCGATGAGACGGGCAGCTACGTTCCCGGACGCTATGCGGGCACTAGCCCCGGAGCACTGGCTGAAGACGACATCAAGCGCCTGGAGGTTTGAGGCATCTGCAACGATGGCAAAGCCTTTCGTACGGACGTCCTAGACGTTGCGTACACGCTATACGGTTGAGCCTTCTCGAAACGATTGCGCACCTTTGAGATCACGACCCACGGAGCCCCGGCCTGCGGGTACCAAAGCGCCGGGGCTCGCTGGGGTCTGGCGCCTGCGAGAGGCGTGACTTCGGTACGGGCCCGAAGCGCGCCTGCCTGCGGGTACCGAGGCCCGACCATTCGTCGGGTTCTGGTACGCCCAGTTGGGGCCGTACCGAAGCGTCCCCGTACCACGACGCAACGAGACATGGGACTTCGGTACCCCTCCCACCTGCGGGTACCGAGGCCGAACGAAGCGTCGGGGCCCGGTGCGGCGAGGGGAATGGTCGCGGAGCGGGGCCTCAATGCGCTACCTGCGGGTACCGAAGCGCCGGGGCTCGCTGGGGTCTGGCGCCTGCGAAAAGTGCGACTTCGGTACGGGCCCGAAGCGCGCCTGCCTGCAGGTACCCTAGCCCGACCATTCGTCGGGTTCTGGTACGCCCAGTTGGGGCCGTACCGAAGCGCCCCCATACCACGACGCAACGAGACATGGGACTTCGGTACCCCTCCCACCTGCGGGTACCGAAGCGCCCTCGTGCCACAGCGCACCGTCACAAAAAAGACCCCGCACGAAGCGGGGTCCCGAACGATTGATGAATCGCAAGTCTAGTCGAGGTCGCCGAAGTCGCCCATGGACGTGTTCTTCACGGGTACAGAGGACTGCGAAGAGATGGAGCGACGCACGGGCGAAGAGCCCGTCGGGGCGCTGGGAAGCTTCTCCGCAGGAAAGACGGAATCGGCATCGTCGAGGAAGTGCTGCAGCAGGTTCTTGTACTCCGAGCGGAAGTCCTCGCGAGACTGCTTGAGACGATCGATCTCATCGAGCTCGTTCTGCTTCTCGGCGAGAGCCTGACGGATAACCTCGCGGGCCTTCTGGTCAGCCTCGTTACGAATACGCTCGGCGTTGCCACGGGCATCGTCGACCATCTTGTCAGCGCTCTGCTGAGCGACGATAAGCACGCGGGAAATCTGCTCCTCGGAGGCGGAGCCGCCAGCCGCAGTGATGACGGGCTGTGCGAGGGCGAGCGACGGCACGCCGGAGGTCTGCCGCTCCTCAAGGTTCGCAATCTGCGCCTGAGCTGCTGCGTACTGCTGCTCGGTGCTGTTCAGGCGACTCTTGAGATCGGCGATCTTCTGGAGCATCGCATCAACCTCGGTGGAGAGCTCCTCGAGGAAGGCGTCCACCTCGTCAGTGTTATAGCCATCCTGGCCGCGCTTGCAGGGAGAGAAGGTCTTTGCTTCGATATCTGCTGGTGTGATTGCCATTCTTGTTCCCTTTCGTCTTCGTATGAACGTCGCTACCGACGCACGTACCTTAAGGAATTATAGCCACTATCAGGCGCTCGAGGAGTTCAAGCGCGAATATCGCCACAATAGGAGAAAAATCGATGCCACCAAAGGACGGGATGATGCGGCGAAAGAGGTTGAGCCATGGCTCCACGAGCATGCCGAGCGCCTCGCGGATGGAGTCCACCATCGAGTTCCCGCGAGGAATCCATGACATCACGCACCAGATGACGATGAGGAGCACGTAGATGTCAAAGAGCTTCACGATGAGACTGTACAGGGTCATTCGGTTGATCCTTCCCTATTTTCCGGCGAGTTCATCGGTGCGCCTGAGCGCTGCGTCCACGGCGTCCTCGACGGCGAGGAAGAGGTCAGGCTCGAGGGCGCGCAGACCCGCGGCGGTGGTGCCGCCAGGCGAGGTGACCTTGTCCATGTAGGCGCGCGGATGCTCTTCCGACTCCAGGAGCTGCGTGGCCACGCCGCGCATGGTCGAGAGAATCATCTCGCGAGCGTCAGCGCAGGACATGCCATGCTCCACGGCGGCACGCGTAAGAACGTCGGCGAAGAGCGCGACGTAGGCTGGACCGCAGCCCACCACGGCCCCCTCGGCATCAAGCTGGTCCTCGCGCATGACGCGGGCACTGCCAAGCGCCCCGAAGATGCTACAGGCTCGCTCGACGTCATCGGCAGTGGCGCGCGATCCCGCACAGATGGCCGTAGCGCCCGAAAGCACCTTCACGGGGAGATTGGGCATCACGCGCACCACGCGAGACGCAGGCAGCGCACCCTCAAGCGTGGCTAGGGACACGCCGGCGGCGATCGATATCACGGTGCGTCCCGCGAGGGAGTCGGCAAGCTCGGCGAGAACGCCGGGAAGAACCTGCGGCTTCACCGCAAGCACCACCACGTCAGGATTGGAGCCTACCATCTCGGAGGCGTCAGCGAAGGCGCGGATCCCCAGCTTCTCAAGAGTCGTACGGGGCGCCTCCGAGGGATTGGCAACCATGATGGCGGAAGGTTCCGCCACGCGTGAGGCCACAAGACCCGAGGCGATCGCGGCACCCATGGATCCGGCACCAACGATGCCGACGACGAAGTTAAGCTTGTTCATGTCCCTCATCTCTACCTTGCGAGGTCCCCGTCGGATACGAGCTTGTCGAGGTCGGCCTGCGAGAGCGAGATGTCCTGCGGAAGCACGACGAAGACGCGGTCGCCGAGCTCCTCGACGGCGCCGCTGACGCCGTACGAAAGACCGAACGAGAAGTCGAGGATGCGCTTGGCAACCTCGATGTTGGTGTTTTTGAACACGAGGACGACCGGCTGGTTGGTACGAACGCGTCGCACGACGGACTGCACGTCATCGTAGGAGACCGGGCGTAGGACATAGGGCGGCAGCCGACCGGAGGTCACGCGCGCAACGGGACGAAGGCCCCTGTCGCCGGGAGTCGTGTTACCGGTCGACGGCGCTGCGGGCTCGTAGTCGGACGCGTAGGGCGACGAGGGCTCGGGCGCGACGTAGGAGCGAGACGGGCGTGGTTCGTCGTAGTTGGAGGCGGGTGGCTGGGTGCTCACCGGACGGCCGGAGCGCGTGTAGACGGAGATGCTCTCTGCCTCGGGACGCGAGGTGTTCCCCAACAGCTTGGAGCGAGAGCCCGTGGCCTGGGGGTCGCCCATCGCACGCCCGTGCGCATCGGGCTCATCGTCGTAATAGTCATCGTCGTCATAGTAGTCGTCGCCGCGAAGCCGGTCCCTAATCGAATCTAGAAAACCCATCGTGTTCTCGCTTTCCTCATACGCCGAGTGGCGTTAAGCCTGCCTAGCTGCCCTTATTGTATTACGTAGTTCGGGTCAAATACCGTTCTGCCCAGCCTGACGATGGTGGAACCCTCTTCCACCGCAATGGGATAGTCATCGCTCATACCGCAGGAGAGCTCCTCGAACGGAGTCCCGTGCGATCGCGCAGGTCCTCGGCGAGGGTGCGAAGGCCCGAGAAGGTCCTCCTCGCCTCATCGGCGTCATGCGCGGGTGCCATCGACATGAGGCCCGTGAACTCGGATGCCCGGAAGCGTCAGAATGCCATCGATCGCAGCCACGAGCTCCGTGGGCGAGAAGCCAGACTTGCTCTCCTCACCCGAGACGTTGGTCTCGAGAAGGACGTTCGCTCACCACGCCGCGCGCGGCGGAGCGCTTCGAGACGGCCTCGGCGCGAGATGAGCGGAAGAGATGGAATGAATGAGCGAGGCACAGCCCACCACCTGGTTGATCTTGTTCGTCTGGAGGTTGCCGATCATATCAAAGCGGACGCCGGACATCTCGGGGTCGTCGGCGAGGGCGGCAAGCTTCCTCGTGAGTTCCTGGGGTCGGTTCTCGCCGAACGCGCGGTAGCCCGCACGATGCGCAAGCGCGACCTCCTTTGGCCCGACCGTCTTGGATACCGCGAGGAGGAGAACGTCATCGGGGTTTCTCCCCGACCTGGCAGCCGCCTCCGCGATTCTCGCGAGAATGGCCTCGCGACGCTCGACGAGAAAGAGCGCGTAGCCCTTATTGTCTTCGATCACCATCACAGGACCTCAATCCACACACACGCGCTATCACGCTCGCCAAAGCGGACACTGCTATCATCCCCTGTCAGGAGCGCTGACACGACATCTTCGCAAAAGTATCAACGAGTCGTAACCCGTCGTCCCGTCTCATGCAGGCGAGGGCACCGTGGCGACCGCAGTAGCCACCCGACGCGCGATACGAGTAGAACCTATCCGTTGCCCGCGCCGTCGAGACGTCGCACTCGACAACGTTGCTCGCCCGAGACGCCGGCACCGGCAAGGGCCGCGCGCACCGCGGGCGACAGGGCGAGGCTGCGGCCATCGCCCCGCACGCACTCGCCGAACTCCGCCACGAAGCGGTCGAGAAGCTCCTGCGAGACCTCGTAGTCATCGACGCCGACATGAGGGCCGATGTAGGCGACGAGCTCGTCCGGCGAGGCGCCCGTGACATCCATGAGGACGCGCGCGACCTTCTCCGAGATGTGCGCGATGGTTCCGCGCCATCCGGAATGCACGACGGCAAAGCCACCCGCACAACCTCGATCACGGAACGCAATCCGCATAGCAGAGCAGAACGGGCACGTCAGGAGCCGTACAGACCACCGCGTCCGCGCCGGCGCACGCCTCCGTGCCGCAGCCGCCACCGAGGCGTCGTCCCCTGACGTGACGACGACCACGTGATCGCCGTGCACCTGCCGTGGGTTCACGAGCCTGTCGAGAAGGTCGCCGCACCCCATAGCCGCAAGCGCGCGACGTCGTTCTCGCGAACGAGCAGCGGGTCGTCGCCACAGGCGTCACCGAGGTTGAGCGAGGCATAGGCCCCCTCGGAGACGCCTCCGCCCCTTTCGGTAAAAGCGAGCGTGACCCCGCATGGGACGTTCTCGTCCGGAGCAGGGTCACGCCATCGACGCTCGCTCTGATAAGCGTCGGGTTCGTCATGCTAGATGCGGCTACGCTTGAGGAAGTCGGGATGTCGAATCCTTGTCGTTGCTCGAGGACGACGCGGCGGCGACGCGAACGGAATCGGCGTGCTGGGAGCCTGGTAGGAGGGACGCG
>Ga0268356_11026_pt1 | contig 9718 bp, 14 predicted proteins | sample BioMet10_FD_194415 | JGI IMG/M metagenome (GOLD analysis project Ga0268356, IMG submission 194415) | Sewage microbial communities from Oakland, California, United States - Biofuel 10 (PacBio Assembly) | ecosystem: Engineered > Wastewater > Sewage > Unclassified | place: USA: California | collected...
GCAGTGGAGAAATGAAACCTATGCAGAGTGTAAAGACGGCCAGATACATAATGACCGATACCAGCGGCACGACAATGATATTGGTCAGCAAAAAATGGGTTGAGAAACGGGAGAAATAATAAAGAATAATGGGAGTGGTTATTATCTGCGCTGCAATAGAAACAGTCATTAATCCCCATACATATTTCACAATGCGGTTTTCTGTTTTAACCAATCCGTCCAGCCATGGCTGGATAATAACAATTCCGGCTATGGCTGTGAATGATAGCTGAAAGCTTACATCGTACAGGTAAAAAGGGTTGTAAACCAGCATCAATAATGCTGCAACTGCCAGAGTGTTGAGCGTAACTGGATGATTGTTCCGTATTCTGGATAGAGCAATTAATGAAAACATAATTACCGATCGTACAACGGGGGAAAGGAGTCCGGTGAGGAAAGCAAATCCCCATAGCAAGATAATAATGAACAGCTGTTTTGCGATTAATGCTTCCTTTCTTTCTGTTGGCAAAGCTCAGCAGAAATTCCAGCAAGAAATAGAGAAAACCAATGTGCAAACCTGATAGAGAAAGCACATGACTGGCCCCGGAAATAGAATAGCTTTCCCGTATATCTTCGCTCAGCTCATCCTGATATCCTAATACCAAAGCCGAAAGAACGGTGTATTCATCTCCCGAAAATCCCAGATGCTTTATTTTTTCCAGCAACAGCTTCCGGTAATCAAGTGCGGTTTGTTTCAAGGTCCGGTGTGGATCGTGCCCTTTAAGTTGCCAGTTCCCGGTATACGCAAAGGCTGTTCCGCTAATATTCTGATGAAGCAGATAAGAAGCATAATCAAACTCTTCGGGATTTCCGTTGTTGCGAGGTGCGTTTATCTGACCATAGAACAGTAACTGGTCGCCTCGCTTTAGCTGTTGGCTTGCTGAATCTTTCGTGAGGTAAAGCAGAACTTTCTTATCTACTGAATGACTTCCTGCAGAATCCTGACTTGCAATTACCGATACCGGACAAAGTATGCTGTGTTCTTTCTCTTTTGGATCTTCCGTGAGTTGTGCTTTGTAAACGCACTTTTCAGTAGACCATTGATGGTGTACGGACGATAAATGCAGTTCGGTTATTGCTGTGCCGATTGTAAAAAGCAGCAAATATATGCAAACTCCATTGAGCCATCGGTGTGTGTATTTCTTAAAAACATGGTAAAGAATAAAAGAAACCCCACACACGAGGCAAAGTATGCCCATGACAATGTTGCTGCATTCTGTTTCGTGCAGAAACGAATGACTGAAATATATCCCGAGTATCAGGGGTACAAGAAAACGTACAAAGGGATATTTGTGCAGGTGTAAAGTCATCTGCACGCTGAAATTACAAAGATTTGAGCTTGTGAATCATATCTTCTGGTGAAGATGCAGCAAATACAGAATTTCCTGCTACCAATACATCTGCACCGGCTTCCAATAATAGGGGAGCTGTCTTTTCATTTACGCCTCCATCCACTTCAATCAGTGCATCAGATCCGGTTTTATCAATCAACAGTCGGAGCTCTTTCACTTTTCCAGAGAATGTTCTATGAATTTCTGACCTCCGTATCCGGGATTAACGCTCATAATAAGAACCATGTATACGTCTTTAATAATATCTTTCAGCATAAAGACCGGAGTAGATGGATTAATGGTTACGGCAGGTTCCATCCCTGCTTCGCGGATCTGTTGAATAACCCTGTGAATGTGTGGGCAAGCTTCGTAGTGCACATTCATAATTTTAGCTCCTGTAGCCTTAACTTCCGGAATAAACTTCTCGGGATTTACGATCATTAAATGCACATCAAGCGGTTTCTTGCAGAGTTTGCTAACTGCTTTAATAACTGGGAATCCAAAAGAAATATTCGGAACAAATACACCGTCCATAATATCAAGATGCAGCCAGTCGGCTTCGCTTCGGTTTATCATCTCAATATCTTCTGCCAGATTAGCAAAATTGGCAGCAAGCAGTGAAGGGGATATTTTATGTTTCATGACTATCTAGCTGTGTAATTGGTTTTGCAAAAGTACATAAAATAATTGAACTAAGGATTCCTTATTCCGGCTTCTTTTAGAAACTAATAGAATAGTAAATGAAATCCTGTACAAAAGAATGAACTCCTCTGTATAAAACAAAACAAGGTTCTGTACAAAAGATTCTATCCTTTTGTACAGGATACAAAAAAAGATTTAGTGTTTCATCCAATAATGATTCCTTGCAGACCGTCGGGCATTGATGGCTCAACGTGATAATTGCGGGCAAACATTTTTAAGAATGTTAGTGTCTGTAAGCTGGGCTTTAACTCGCTTTTAATCCTTGTTATTCCGTTTATCTTTTTTCTGCTGATTGGTTGGTTGAGTAATGTTATATTTCATAGGCATACTTTTGTTTTGTTTTCTATAAAAACGTAGGAAACAAAACTTTAGTATGCTTATGAGATAAATATTTTAATCGAGGGTGAGAATCATTTCTTTCTCTTCCGCCATACGGCGAAGGTTAAGGATAGCGTAACGCATTCTTCCAAGAGCAGTATTTATACTAACTCCTGTAATATCTGCAATTTCTTTGAAACTCAAATCTTGATAAAAGCGCATGTAAACCACTTCCCGCTGATTATCCGGAAGTTGCTTTACGAGGTGGCGCACATCATCATGAATCTGTTCATTAATAATTTCCATCTCAATGGTTCCTTCAGAGAGTTTCATGTTATTCAGCAGATCAATTTCGCTGTCATCAGTTCGAAATTACATTCTCATTCCGTTCCTGACGGTAATTGTCAATAATAGGTTATGAGCTATACGTGTAAGCCATGCGGGGAATTTTCCATTCTCCGTGTATCGTCCTTGTTTAATGGTCATAATAGCCTTCACGAAAGTCTCCTGAAAGATGTCTTCCGCCAGTTCGGTGCTTTTTACAATGAAGTAAATATAGGAATATAACCTATTCTGATATCGATTAAGGAGTGTATCAAAGGCTTGATTTTCTCCTTTTGAATATAAGATTACCAATTCTTCATCGGTCATCTTCTTCAAATTTTTCATTACGTCTTAATTTAGGATTAGAGTAATGTTTAATCGATAGGCTACGGTTATTAAGTTGATATTAGTGTTAATTGATACAAATAAACATATTATTTTGCTAACAACAAAATAAAAACAACCAAAAGTGCGTTAATGTTCTTTCCATTAACGCACTTTTGTATATCTGTATTCGGAGTAATAATTGGGTTTAAAGAAGCTTCATTCCATCCAGAACTTTAAATCCTCGAAGAAATTCGTCAATGCCAAGTCGTTTCTTTCCGGCTAGCTGAAGAGATTTTATTGATAGATATCCATTCCCTGCAGCAACGTGGAGATAAGTTTTGCCATCTGTTTTTATGGTTCCCGGAACATCCGAGTGAGCTTTCTCTATTTTTTCTGTCTCAAACACTTTTAGTGTAATAGGAGACTCCTGTCCGTTGTGAAGTTCTGTCCATGCAGCCGGATAAGGAGACAGTCCGCGGATAAAGTCATATATCTGCTTTACATTTCCCGACCAGTTAATACGGCAAGTCTCTTTAAAGATTTTAGGTGCAGGACGCAACTCTTCCGGTTGAGCCATTTCTTCCTGTGGAATAGGCTTTTACCCGATTCTCAAGAATAGCATCAACTGTTTCAATTACCAGTTTTCCGCCGAAGTACCATTAGTTTATCGTGAACCACTTCCACATTATCCGTGTCGGCAATTGGGATACGGACTTGCTGAATAACGTTTCCGGTATCTATTTCATGCTGAAGGAAGAATGTGGTAATTCCTGTTTCCGTATCTCCATTAATTACTGCCCAATTGATAGGAGCAGCTCCGCGGTATTGCGGAAGGAGTGAGGCGTGCAGATTAAATGTACCGAAGCGCGGCATTGCCCATACAACCTCCGGTAACATGCGGAAGGCTACTACAATTTGCAGATCTGCTTTCCATGCTCTTAATGCTTCAACAAACTCTTCATCTTTTAATCGTTCTGGTTGAAGCAATGGCAGATTTTGTTCTAAAGCATATTGCTTTACAGGAGAAAACTGCAGTTTATGTCCTCGTCCTGCAGGTTTATCGGGCATTGTTATTACACCTACTACATTATATCCACCTTCTACAAGGCATTTAAGAGACTCCACTGCAAAGTCGGGAGTTCCCATATATACTATTCTCAGGTCTTTCTTTTCCATTAATCTTTGATTTTAATTGTGTGATTTATAGTCTCTTATCACTAGTTATCACTAGTTTAATCTTCGGAGAAGTGAACCAGAAGTTGTCTGTATGTACTTAATATCTTCGATTTAGAGACAAAACCGATATATGTCCTTTTTCATCAACAACCGGAAGATTCCAGGCTTGAGTATCATCAAAAGTATGCATTACTCGTTCCATGGAATCATCAATAAATAGTTTGGCAGGAACAGAACTCATTAGTTTACTTGCAGTGTACCGATGATAAAGTTCCTGTCTGAACATAATATTACGTATATTATCAAGTAAAACAACTCCTTGCAGTTTCCCGTGTTTATCCACAACCGGGAATAAATTTCTTTTTGCCTGAGAGATTACTTTAACCAATTCTCCTAAGTCGGTTTCCGGTGATACTTGCTGGAAATCATTTTCAATAACATTCTCCATCTTCATTAACGTAAGTACCGCTTTGTCTTTATGGTGAGTAATGAGTTGCCCCTTTTTGGCAAGACGCATAGAGTAAAGACTGTGAGGTTCAAAGATAATTATAGTAAGATAAGAACTCACAGAGCAGATCATTAAAGGTAGAAACAAGTCATATCCTCCTGTTAGCTCGGCAATAAGGAATATTCCCAGCAAAGGGGCATGCATTACACCAGCCATTACTCCAGCCATTCCCATAAGTGCGAAGTTCTTTTCAGGTAAATCAATGAAAAATCCCAGCTCGTTTGAAAGATGAGAAAATACAAATCCGGCAATACATCCCAGGAATAAACTTGGAGCAAAGATACCACCACAACCACCGCCTCCGTTGGTTGCTGTCGATGCAAAAACTTTAAATACAATGATGAGGAATAAATAGACTAATAGCAGATTATTGTTTCCGTAAAAAAGAGAATTGTTCATTACTGTATGCCATTCTCCCGAGGCTGCTCCCTTAAGCAGCAGGTTGATAGTATCGTATCCTTCACCGTAAAGAGGAGGGAAAAGGAAGATTAGGATACTCAGCATAACTCCGCCAAGTGCAAGTTTTTTGTATGGTCCTTGTAATTTACCGAAAATAGTCTCTATGAAATTTGAAGCTCGCGTAAAGTAAAGCGATACCAGTCCACAGAATATTCCCAAAAATATGACATAAGGAATGCGCTTCATGTCGAAAGCCTGATCGAGATTGAATTTAAACATAGCCTCTGTTCCCATAAAAATATATGATACAGTCGCGGCTGTAACGGAAGTAATCAGTAAGGGTAGAAGTGAAGCCATTGTAAGGTCGATCATCAAAAACTTCAAGTGTAAATACGACTCCTGCAATTGGGGCTTTGAAGATTCCCGCAACAGCTCCCGCTGCACCACAACCGATGAGTAACATCAGTGTTTTGTGTTCCATTCTGAATACGCTTCCCAGATTGGAACCAATGGCCGATCCGGTAAGAACAATTGGTGCTTCGGCTCCTACTGATCCACCACATCCGATGGTGATGGCACTGGCTATAGTGGAAGACCATATATTGTGGCGCCTTATTCTTCCTTGTCTACGCGAAATAGAATAGAGAATCTTTGTAACACCATGACTAATATCGTCTTTCACAATATTACGTACAAATAGTCCGGCCAACAAAATACCTGCAACCGGGTAAACTAAGTAAAGGTAGTTAGCTCCTGTTGCATTAAAATTGTCGGTCAGAAAGTTTTGAATCAAATGAATCAAGACTTTTTAGAATTATTGCAGCACTGGCTGTACAAACTCCTACTATGAAGCTGAGAATAAGTATAAAGTGTTTTTCCTTTATATTCTTTTCACGCCAAAATATAAACTGCTGAAATAAACTTATTTTTTCGGTTTTCATATCTTTATGTTACATACCTTTTCCGGTAAGTATTGTTCTAATCGTATATATTAATATCTTTATGTCTATGGTTAATGATCTGTTCTCCAAATATATTAAATCGTATTGTAAACGTTCAATCATCTTGTTTACTGTATTTGCATATCCATATTTTACCATCCCCCAGGATGTGATGCCTGGTTTTACCGATAATGTCTGGTAATAATAAGGCGCTTTGCAACAATCTGATCTACGAAAAATTTCCTTTCGGGCCGTGGACCTACCAATGACATTTCGCCCTTCAGTACATTCCAGAACTGTGGCAATTCATCTAAACGATATTTTCGCAATATCTTTCCGAACTCAGTTATTCTATCATCATTTAGATCTGATAATAGCGGAATTTCTTTTTCAGCATCCATCTTCATGGTTCTGAACTTATACATTGTAAACGGTTTGCCTCTGTAACCAAGTCTTTCCTGCTTATAAAAAGCATCTCCCGGTGAATTCTTTTTTATTTTCCATGCTATCCATGCAAATAAAGGAGAAAAAAAGAATAAGGCAAGTACTGATATTATTTTGTCGAAAATGTTTTTTATGTTTTTTGCCCCTTCAGACATGTTATCCCGGGTTATTTCAACCATCGGAGTAGCATAAATGGATGACATCTTTACACTTCGCGAAAGTACATTCTTTTCTCCGGCAATAACCTTGATAGGTAGATTAAATCTATAAAGGCTGTTTAGTAGTTCAAAGAATGCTTTCTCATCAGTGGAATCGGGCTGCAACTATTATCTCTTCTAACATCTTCTCTCTGAATAAACTCTTCAATATTTTCAAGTCTTTCAACAGGCAGATCTTTGATAAGACAAGGTTCTTCTTTAAGACTTATAAATCCAACGATTTTGTAACCAATAGATTTTGGTTGAGAATTAAGCTCCTGAAATAATTTAAGAGCTTGTTCTCCGGCACCTATTATAATCGTATTGAACCCAATTATTCTGTTGTGTATTTGGGTTGTTAGTTTCTGAGTTATTAATGCTCTTATGCTATAAGTGAGGATAAATTGTCCGAAGAAAAGGATTGCCAGTAATTGATAATAGACGTGATAATCCCTTGGCAAGTCGTCTACCAATATCACGAAAAATACGATTACTACGCCTATTTCAACAGATACAAGTGTCTTATTGAGTTCCAATAATCTGGACTTTCTCATCGGAGAATTATAATATCCCGATAAATAGTAAAGCAATAACCAAAAGAAAGGTATAATAATCTGTCCGGTTAATACCTTTCCAGAGAACTGGTAAGAAGCAAAATCATCAAATCCTAGTGAAGAGGCTATATTGTAATATCGGTAAATATTCGCAAGAAACCAGATCACATTTGCTGCAATATAATCTCCAAGAAGATATTTAATGAGCTGTTTCCTTTGACTTACTTTCATTAATATGTTCCCTTATTATTCCCGAATAACCTTTATGACTCCTCCTTTTCCTAACTTAATAATACTGGATGGTTTTGCAGGAGAAAGATCATCCTGTTTAAACTTAACAATATAGTCTACCGCTGATTTTATCTCTTCGCTTATTTCGCTAAAATTTGCTGGAGATGGTTGTCCGCTGATATTTGCTGAAGTAGAAACAATTGCTTTGCGGAATCGTTGACATAACTGGCGTGAGAATTGTTCATTTGTTACACGAATGCCTACACTTCCATCTTCTGCCAATAAATTCGTGGCCATGTTCCTGGCTCCATCATAAATTATGGTTAGAGGCTTGTCTGCCAATTCAATTAAATCCCATGCCACTTGGGGAACATCACTTACGTAAAAATCGACTTTTACGGACGAATCTACCAATACAATAAGTGCCTTACTGTCAATACGCTTTTTAATTTCGTAAACTTTGTGAACAGCTTCAGGATTGGTTGCGTCACATCCAATTCCCCAGATAGTATCTGTGGGGTAAAGAATAACCCCACCTTCATTCATTATGCGGCACGCTTCCTTAATATCTTCTGTAAATTCCATAATGTATTAATGTATAATTGCTGCAAAAATACATAATACATTTTTGGAATCAAAATATTTAGTTCTCGAACATTCGGCTACGTGCTATCATACACGCTCCAATAATGCCTGCTTTTTCTTTGAGCTTGGAAGTGATAATTGTAGAATCTTTATTGACAAGATTAAGAGAATATTTGCGGATCGCAGTTTTGATAGGCTGTGTAATATAATCACCTGTAATAGATACTGTTCCACCAATAATAACCATTTCCGGATTAAATATATTAATTAAACCTGCAATTTGTTTTCCTAGTTTTTGGCCAACTTCTTCTACTATATCGATGCAAAGTATATCTTCTTTTCTTACAGCATCGAGAATATCGTCCAGAGTTACGGTTTTGTTATTTAATACCTTCTCTGATAAAATAGAACTGGCACCTCCTTTTACTCTCTCTATTAACATTCTGTGCATAGCAGAACCGGATGCTTCTGTTTCCAGGCAACCTTTTTTACCACAATGGCATATAATTTCGTTATCGTATGTGCTGATATGTCCAAATTCTCCAGAGAAACCGGATTTACCTGTGTATACCTTTCCATCAATTATAATTCCAATACCGAGGCCCCAGCTGATGTTTACGAAAATAATATTTTTTTCATTGGTTACTCCACCAACCATATATTCACCATAAGTCATGGCGCGAGTATCATTGTCAATAGTTACTCTGTATGAAAGTTTTTCTGAAAGGATTTCAGCCAAGGGGCGTTCTTCGAAATAAAACATGCTATAGCTATATCCGGACTCAGGATTAACTCGTCCCGAAATATTTACGTTGATATTAAGAATCTTATCTTTTTCAATTGATAGTTTTTTAATGAAATTCAGAACTAACAGACAAAGATTGTTAAGCGATTCTATAGTGTTTTCAAAAGAATAGGGAATGTTCATTTTTAATTCTACTATATCACCTTTGAAATTAATCAGGCCAATATTAATATCGTATAGATTGATATCAACCCCGATAAAGTATCCTGATTTAGGATTCAATCCATATAAGTTTGGATGACGTCCACCGCTGGTTTCTAGTTTTCCGTAATCATTGATGAATCCTTCTTCGCACATTTCACTAATAAACTTAGTAACAGTAGGCACACTTAGATCAACTTCTTTAGAGAGATCTGTGATGGTAGAATTTCCATGAGATATGTAGTAATTTATAATTTTCTTTTTGATAAGGGCATTCTTGCTACCTTTTTCTAACTCGGCCAAAAAGTTCTTGTTCATATTTAAATGTATTTCGGATATAAAAGTGTGAATCTTTCTATTTATATTTTATTTCTTATCCAACAAAGATACTTATTTTTTTATTATATGTATGGTTTTTTATTTAAATATTTACTAATTCTAGCTAAAGGTAGATTAAATTGTTATTATTTAAATTTATAGATATGCTTATTATTAATAATATAAGTGCTTTAGTGGTGTTGCGTAGGGTAAACTATGACGGAATTTTTTTAGAAAATGTAAGAATAGCATCTGTAAGTCTTGATAAATTATAGACTTACAGATGTATATTGTGGGTAAGTATTACTTTAAAGGAAGAATTTCAATCCAATAACCATCAGGATCATTTATAAAATATAATCCCATATCGGTATTTTC
>Ga0268356_11005_pt1 | contig 9708 bp, 9 predicted proteins | sample BioMet10_FD_194415 | JGI IMG/M metagenome (GOLD analysis project Ga0268356, IMG submission 194415) | Sewage microbial communities from Oakland, California, United States - Biofuel 10 (PacBio Assembly) | ecosystem: Engineered > Wastewater > Sewage > Unclassified | place: USA: California | collected...
AGATGTCTCACGGATGGAATCAGTTCATCTGTTGTTGTCACTGGATCATCAATATGGGATACGATCTTGATCAGCACATCATCACTGAGTTCCTTCTGTTCCGGCCAGTCTTGATATTCGGTCCAAAGATCAGATCTGTCTCCGGTTCTGCCTTGCCATATCCGTTGTAGATCCGCTTAGCATAGATAGAGGAATCAAAGTCATATGCATACTCTTTTTCTGCTTCCTGACATACATCTTCGGCCGCTGTCAGAACACCCTGATTGACTGCTGTTGCGGCAATCGAGCGGGCATCCATCAAGGCAACGCCTGCCAGCTGTCCTTCAGTAGGCTTTGAGCCTTCACGGTTCGGAAAGTTGCGGGTCGTATGACGGATGGAGAATTCGCCATTGGCTGGGGTATCCCCTGCACCAAAGCATGGGCCGCAGAAACGCTTCCCGGAATACTGCACCGGTCGAGACCAATGAGGCAATTGTTCCGTTCTCTGCCAATGCCTTATATACCGGCATGGAATCTGGATAGACGCTCAGCCGGAATTCACCATTGCCGGTATCCGCATTCTTGAGGATCTCAGCGGCTGCCATGATGTTGCCGAAGGTGCCGCCGGAACATCCAGCGATAATGCCCTGATCGACTATGACTTTTCCGTCATGGATCTTATTGACCAGCTTCATTGCGACTTTGCCGTTGAGCTGCTTGTTGGCACGGTCTTCTGCTTCCTGCAGGATCTTCTCCGGTTCCTTCTGCAGTGCATGGATGGATACTGCCAGACTTGGATGCATCGGCAGAGCAATCATGCACTCTACCTTGCTGAGATCCAAGGTAATATAGCGGTCATAGTATGCACCATTGTCCGGTGAAAGTTTCTGATATGCATCAGGCCTGCTGTGGTCAGCAAAGTACTTTTTCGTCGTTTCATCTGTTTCCCAAATGGAGGACCAGCAGGTCGTCTCCGTCGTCATGACATCAATGCCATTGCGGTAGTCCTGATTCAATGAGGCAATGCCTTCTCCGGCAAATTCAAGGACTCTGTTCTTAACAAAGCCATTGGCATACGTTGCCGCACACAATGCCAAAGCGACATCATGCGGGCCGACACCAGGTCTCGGTCTGCCGGTCAGATAGATCAGGACAACTTCCGGACGTACCATGTCATAGGTGCGTTCCAGCAGCTGCTTCGCCAGTTCCCCGCCGCCTTCGCCAACTCCCATTGTCCCTAAGGCACCATATCTCGTATGGGAATCGGAGCCAAGGATCATACGCCCGCATCCGGTCATCATCTCACGGTTGTAGCTGTGAATGACAGCCATATTGGGCGGAACATAGATGCCGCCGTACTTATGCGCTGCACTCAGGGCAAACAGATGGTCATCTTCATTGATGGTCCCGCCGACGGCACATAAAGTATTGTGGCAGTTGGTCAGTACATACGGCACTGGGAACTTCTTCAGCCCAGACGCTCGGGCTGTCTGAATAATGCCAACGTAGGTAATATCATGCGACGTCAGTGAATCGAGTCTGACATGCATGACATCAGGATCACTTTTTGTATCATGGGCAGCGATGATCTTCGCTGCCATTGTTTTCTTTTTTCCTTCCCCAATCGAATTGTCAGCCGTCTCACTGAGCTTCCCTTCGACGAGAAAGATTCCCTTCTCATATAATTCCATTACAGTTTCTCCATGACAGCTTTCGTAAATCCGGCTGTGCCTGTATGGCCGCCGATATCTGCTGTCGTATCTTTTCCTTCTTCAATGACGCTCTGCAGAGCTTGATTCAGCCTGACTGCCTTTTCCGTCATGCCGGCATCATTCAGCATCATCGCAAAGCTCATCAGCAGAGCCGTTGGATTCGCCTGATCTTTCCCAGCGATATCCGGTGCACTGCCATGCACTGCTTCATAAATGCGGACATTATCACCAATGTTGGCACTCGGCGCAAAGCCCAGTCCGCCGACCAGACCCGCACAGAGATCACTGATGATATCCCCATACAGATTCGGTGCCACCAGAACATCGAACTGAGAAGGATCTGTGACCAGCTTCATGCACAGCGCATCAATGATCACACTGTCACTTTCAATTTCCGGATATTCCTCTGCAACATGCTTGAATGCTTCCAGAAACAGTCCGTCAGTCATCTTCATGATGTTCGCCTTATGTACAGCAGTTACTTTTCTGCGCCCGTTCTCCTTGGCATATTCAAAGGAGAAGCGGATAATGCGCTCAGAGGCAGCGCGGGTGATCAGCTTGATGCCGTGGGCACAGTCCGCATCATACATATATTCAATTCCTTTATACAGATCTTCCGTGTTCTCCCGCACAATGACAAGATCAACATTGTCATAGCGGCTTGGCACGCCCTTCATTGTCTTGACGGGGCGCAGATTTGCATACGTTTCAAAATGCTGACGCATCAGCACATTGATGGAACGGAAGCCTTTGCCGATTGGTGTTGCTGTCGGCCCCTTCAATGCCGTTCCTGTTTCACTGATGGCATCCAAAAGACCATCCTGCATCAGTTTTCCTGATGCGGCATAATATTCTGCACCTGCTTGGAATTCCTCCCATTCGATGCCGGTATCTAATTTTTTTGATACCTGACGGACACTTTCTGCAATTTCCTTGCCAATGCCGTCGCCTGGGATCAATACAGCTTTCATCTTCTTGTCCTGCCTTCCGTACTCTATTTTAATGGATTCCCTTTCTAAATGAAAGTATTTTCATCTTTACAATGTAATTTCTTACATTAAAATGATATCTGACGGGAGGAAGTACTATGATCTATCCTGAAGTAGCAGATCTGACACCGGAACAGCTGAAATACCTATGCAACGAATATCGCTCGCATAATTTCATTGATCCTGAAACCAGCGAGAAGCTCGGTGTTAAAAGAGGATTAAGAAACGCAGACGGCACTGGCGTTCTGGCCGGACTGACCAGCATCTGTGATGTCGTTGGATATGAACGCAATGATAAAAATGAGATTGTCCCAATAGACGGCAGACTGATCTACCGCGGCATTGACCTGCAGGCCATTGTTGAGGAAGCGATGACCAAGGACCGCTTCATGTTCGAAGAGGTCACATGGCTTCTTTTATTCGGCTCCCTGCCAAGCAGAGATCATCTCAATCACTTTACTTCCCTGCTGGAGAATCATCGTGAACTGCCGGATGGATTTGCGGAAACAATGATCATGTCCGCACCTTCACCGAACATTATGAACAAGATGGCACGTTCTGTTCTTGCGATGTATTCCTATGATGAGAATGCTGAAGATACGTCGCTGGAGAACATTTTGAAGCAGTCCATCAACCTGATTGCCGAACTGCCGACGATGATGGTCTATGCTTATCAGACCAAGAAACATGTCTATGACCATGCATCCTTATATTTCCATTATCCAGTGAAAGGATTGTCAACCGCGGAACATGTCTTAGCAACATACCGTCCAGATCAGAAGTTCACGCATGAAGAAGCCAAGCTGCTGGATCTATGCATGATTGTCCATGCGGACCACGGCGGAGGCAATAATTCCACCTTTACTTCACGTGTCCTGTCTTCGACTGGCTCTGACACCTACTCTGCCATTGCTTCTGCCATCCTTTCATTGAAGGGACCAAAGCACGGCGGTGCCAATCTGAAGGTCATGCATCAGATGGATGACATTCTGGCCCATGTACAGGATCCTTCCGATATGAATGCTGTCAAGGAATATCTCAGAAAGATCATCCGCAGGCAGGCTGGAGACGGATCAGGGCTCATCTATGGTATTGGACATGCCGTCTATACCAAAAGCGACCCAAGAGCACAGATTCTGAAGAAATATTCCAAGGATCTTGCCTATCAGAAGGGCCTGCAGCAGGAATATGATCTGCTGTGTGCAATTGAGCAGCTGGCACCGATTGTCTTTGCTGAGGAAAAAGGCGCAGCCAAGAATGTCTGTGCCAATGTCGACCTCTTCTCAGGTCTGATCTACCGTATCTTAGGCATTGAAGAAGACCTCTATACACCGATCTTTGCAATCTCCCGTGTTCCGGGATGGTGTGCCCATCGGATGGAGGAAGTTGAATTTGCCAACCGCATCATCCGTCCGGCATATAAGTATGTCGGCGAAGATCAGCCTTATATTACCCTTGATCAGCGCGATGATACAAAGGAAAAGCAGTGAAGACTTCTGTCTTCGCTGCTTCTTTTCTTTATGCCCGCTTCTGATTCCAGAATTCTTCTGGATCCATCATCGGCTGAATCAGCTCAAAATGATCTTTCTGCCAGTCAAATCTGGCAATACCACCGTTAGGAACTGCCTGACGTCCCTTTTCCCTGGCACGTTCGAACAGCTCATCCCTGTCGATATGGAACAGATTGCGCATGATATTGCAGTAATAGTTGCCATGGCTGACCAGCAGGACAGTATCACCATCCTTGGACTGGGCAATGATGTGCTGGAGTGTTGTATGTATGCGCATCGCCACTTCATCAATCGACTCTCCGCCGACATCCTTCCATCCTTTTCTCAGATGGCGTTCATGGATCTCATTTTCCAGTCATTCGTCACAACGCCTTCAAAGTCACCGACGTTGACTTCTTTAAGTCCGTCGCATATCTTCATCTGCAGTTCATGATGCTTGGTCATGACCATTTCACATGTCTTCCAGGCTCTGCCTAATGGTGAAGTATAAACAGCATCGAATGGAATTCCAGCCAATGCATCCGTTGTTACAACTGCCTCATGTTTCCCTTTTTCTGTCAATGGGCTGTCACTGACACCCTGCATTCTGGACCATACATTGAAAAGACATTCGCCATGTCTCATGAAATAGAAGTGGACCGTCTTATCATGCTGCTGCGGATGATAGCGCTCGGATTCAATCGGCAGCGTCAGCAGCTGATATCTTCCCTGATCATAGGAGAAGGTCATGATGCTGGCCGTTGGGATGTCATTGCGGCGCTCCTTAGCACGTTCATCCTCCAGCTTTTTCATATCCACACCGAGAATATGATGCATGAATATTCTCTCATACATGCCGTGTCCAACAATCAGCACACGGTCGCCGTCTCTGCAGGTACGCTGGATCGTACCGAAAGCGTGATCAATTCTTTTCTGGATCTGATCTTCGCTCTCCCCACCCAGACTAGTGAAATCACCCATGGCAAAGCATGTCCTCAGCTGATCCATGTGGGAAGTAAAGCGGGAACCTTCCACTCTGCCGAAATCCATTTCATGAAGGTCATCAAGAACCTCCATTTCCTGTTTTCTGCCGTGCAGAAGATAGGCAGCTGTTTCCTTGGCTCGGCCGCTGGATGACACAAAGATACGATCAAAAGGCTGATCTTCCAGTGCTTCAGCTGTTTTCTTTGCCTGTTCAATTCCTGTATCCGTTAACGGTGAATCGCAGACACCCTGAATTCTTCCCTTGCGGTTGAAAAGCGTCTCTCCGTGACGAACGTACCAGAACTGTATTGTCATATGATATGCCTCCAATAAAAAATAGACAGGTGACCCTGTCTATATTATACACTAATGCCTTGTCTTATCAGAGTAACATTCACAAAATCTCGTCATGAAGGAAGGTTCTTTCCCACCGGCATACAAATGTGATATATCTCCGAATTCCGACATCCGGAAGACTGCTCTCCCCTGTCTTCTTTCTTCACTGTTGAGTATCGTGACACTGGAAGGAGCCGCCGCAAAGCCATGCCACAGGACCATCGGTGAAACATTGAAGATACGGCTGAGCAGCACGCATTCCACACCAAAGTGGCAGAACAGTACGATCGTATCATGAGACTCTTTCACCACATGATAGTACCGGCCGTCTCTTTCATAGCCGTATTTCTTCAGCAGTTGATCAAAGTTCTGAATGATCCACTGATACTTTTCCTTGACACCTGCCTCCGCCATGACCGGCTGATCGAACCAATGGTCTGGATCAAAGAAGATCGGCGCATCCATCCAGTCCTCCGGCAGCCAGTCCCATGCAATGCTGCGCTCATTGAGATCCGGCCGGATGATCCGCGGCTGGAATTCCTGCAGCCAGTCGAGCGTTTCCGCAGTGCGTCCTATTTTCTTTAACGTCAGAGATGCTGTGTCCCTGGCTCTGCCAAGCGGCGATACATAAATATCTGTCACATCCATCTTTGCAATACGGTCAGAAAGAAGTTCTGCTTCTTTCCATCCCTGTTCTGTCAAAGAGTCATGATCATAATCAGGTTCTCCATGTCTGATAATTACAATTCTCATTTCTGCCTCACAATATCTGGAAGATAAAGAACTTCAGGTAAGAACTTTCTTCCATTGTCCATAAAATCGGATGGTCTGCATTCTGCTGTGTCACTGACACCTGCTTGAGCACGACTCCAGTCTCCTGGGCAGCTTCCCGCAGCATCTTTTCAAACAGTGATGTCTCCATATATCTGGAACAGGAACATGTAACTAAATAGCCGCCATGCCGCAGCACATTCATTGCCTGCTGGTTGATGCGCTTGTATCCGTTGTATGCCTTCATGACTGTCTTTCTGGACTTGGTAAAAGCAGGCGGATCAAGGATGATCAGATCAAACTCATTCTGCTTTAAGGTATCCAGATAGTCAAAGACATCTGCCTGTACAAATTTGACGTTTGTCAGATGTTCAGCTTTGCATTGGCACGTGCTTCTTCCAGCGCAGATGCGCTGACATCGACACCAACTGCCTCTTTTGCTCCGCCGAATGCCGCATTGAGGGCAAAGCCGCCGGTATGAGTAAAGCAGTCACAGATTCTTTTCCCTTCTGCCAGATTTCTGACTAAGACACGGTTGGACTTTTGATCAAGGAAATATCCTGTCTTTTGTCCATTTTCAATATCGACATTCAGTGCCAGCCCATTTTCATGGATGACTGTGACCGTCGGCTTGATGATGCTGCCATAGAATCCCTTCTGCAGCTCTAAACCTTCCTTCACACGCGATTTGACATCATTGCGCTCATAGATTGCAGTGACATCCTGACCATCCTCCTGCAGCACCTTCAGCAGAGCATCATACAGTTCATATTTTCTCTGTTCCAAGCCATAGCAGGTGATCTGAGTGACAATAATATCGTTGTAGCGGTCAGCAGTAAATCCCGGCAGCCCGTCTGCCTCACCAAAAATGATCCGGCAGTTGTCGAGATTCTTCGGTTCTACTGTTTTGCGGAATGCCCATGCCTGCTGAATCTGCTTTCTGAAGAATGTCTGATCAATCTCTTCGTGATCCTTAGAGAAGATGCGGACAGTGATATGGCTCAGTTTTGATAAGAGCCCCGTTCCCAGATACTCTCCTTCTTCTGTTTCAACATCCACCTGGCAGCCGTTGTCATATGCACTGATATCATTTACCAGATTATTGACATACATCCACATCTGACCGTTCTTTAAGAACTGTGCTCCCTGTTCGGTGATCTTTACAATTGGATTTGACATAATACCTTCTTTCAAACATGTACTATTATTTCAGAAAACAGGCCAAAGGAAAAGAGCTCATTGAGCTCTTTGTCTTAGTCCATATCTTTTAAGAAAGCAATATATGCACGGTATGCCTCATAAACATCCGCCTTGGAAACAACTTCGTATGGAGCATGCATATTCTGTACTGCAATGCCTGCATCTATGACATCCATGTTCTTATTGGCAAGGATGTAGGCAATAGTTCCGCCGCCGCCGACATCAACTGCACCTAATTCACACGTCTGGAACATGCAGCTGTTGTCATCCATGACTTTTCTGACCTTGGCCACATACTCTGCATTGGCATCATTGGAACCGCCCTTGCCGTGGGATCCCGTAAACTTGTTGAAGCAGATGCCCCTGCCGAAGTAAGCTGTATTCTTTGCTTCCGTGACTTCTGGATAGTTTGGATCATAGGCAACGGATACATCAGAGCTCAGCATTCTGCTGTTCTCCATCATATCGTTTAAATCCACCAAAGATGCATCTCCCTGCATTGCCAGCAGCTTCGCTGCTACATGTGAGAAGTAGTCGCTCTGCATGCCGGTATTGCCGACAGAACCAATTTCTTCCTTATCAACGAGAATGCAGCAGGAAGTCCTTGCCGGGATCTGCTTCATATCTGTGATTGCTCTTAAGGATGTATACGCACATACTTTGTCATCATGGCCATAACCGATGATCATCGAACGGTCCAGACCGTAGTCTCTTGCTCTGCCGGCTGGGACAACTTCGATCTCAGCAGAGATAAAGTCATCTTCTTCAATATCATACTTTTCCTTCAGCAGATTCAGAATGTTCTTCTTGACTGGATCCTTTTCTTCCTTGGCAGCCGGGATAGAACCTGCAAGCAGGTTCAGCTTCTCGCCTTCCACAACCGTGGAACCAGGCTTTTTCATCTGTTCACCTGCCAAGTGGATCAGCAGATCAGAAACACCAACAACCGGATCATCATCCTTCTCACCAATGCTGATATCAACAACAGTACCATCCTTCTTGACAACGACACCGACGAGCGCCATTGGATGTGCGACCCATTGATACTTCTTGATGCCGCCATAGTAGTGTGTATCTAACAGAACTAAGCCGTCCTGTTCGTAAAGCGGATGCTGCTTGAGGTCCATACGCGGAGAGTCAATATGTGCTCCCAGCAGATTCATGCCTTCCTTGATTGGCTGCCTGCCGATGACAAAGGCCAGGAAGTTCTTGCCGCGGTTAGTCGAATAGACCTTATCGCCGGCCTTCAGCTTCTTTACCTTAGAAAGTTCCCTTGAAGCCGTTTGCTTCTGCAAAGGCAACTGCATTCGCTGTGAATGTACGCTCTGTCTTGGAAGCACTCAGGAAGTCTTTGTATTCATCATTGAATGTCATCAAAGCCTTCATGCCTTTTTTATCCATTTTTTCCCAAACTGTTTTTGACATTTTTATCCTTCTTTCTCACTGACGCTGTATGCCCGGAATGGTTCGACATATTTCTGAGGCCCGCTGACTTCTATCAGCATTCCCTCTTCCTTCTGCTCCACAATATGGATCTTGACGAACTTCCGATACGCATCAAACATTGCCATTTTATCATAAGGCAGCATACATGTGACAGCTTTCTGCTCCGGATACAGCATTTCAATCAAAGTTTTTGAAAGTTCTTCCAGTCCTTCCCCTGTCAGGCAGGAAATGCCGATACCGGCATACTTTTTCTCACTGACCAGGTCGATCTTATTGAATACCCGCAGCATCGGGATATGATCTGCCCCAATCTCGCGCAGTGTATCCATCGTGATCTCCTGCTTCTTTTCCCAGTCTGGATCAGAAACATCGATCACATGGATCAGCAGATCTGCATCTCTTGCGGCATCCAGCGTTGATTTGAATGCTTCGACAAGCGTATGCGGCAGATCTGATACAAAACCGACAGTATCATACAGGAGATATTCCTGGTTCCCTTCTCTGCATTTCCTGACGGAAGTATCCAGAGTCGCAAAAAGCATATCTTCTTCATAGACTTCACTTCCTGGTTCACCGCTTCTTCTCAGCATCGCATTCATCAATGAACTCTTGCCAGCATTGGTATATCCGACCAGGGCAGCTCTTTTTAAAAGCGTCTTTGATCTTCTGCGTTCATCCTGACCGCGCCTGTTCTCAATCAGCGCCAGTTCTTCTTTTAAAGCTGTGATCTTTGCCTGATATTTGCGGGCAATGACTTCTGAGCGCATTTCGCCGCCGCCTCTGTTGGTGACGCCGCCTCTT
>Ga0268356_11059_pt1 | contig 9668 bp, 7 predicted proteins | sample BioMet10_FD_194415 | JGI IMG/M metagenome (GOLD analysis project Ga0268356, IMG submission 194415) | Sewage microbial communities from Oakland, California, United States - Biofuel 10 (PacBio Assembly) | ecosystem: Engineered > Wastewater > Sewage > Unclassified | place: USA: California | collected...
TGCCTGTTCGGCTATTTCGAACGAGCGACCGAGTTTAGCATCAATATCCTTTTTATGAGGACGATACTCAATGTGATCTGTAATGGCAATAGCATCGAGTCCTTCGAGATAAGCTTCTCCCACACGGACAGACGGCCAAACCAGTCCGTCGGAAAAGACTGTGTGTAATATGAAAATCGCATTTCAGTGTTTTATAGCCCTCTATATCGGGCACTTTAAGTTCGTGGCGCTCTTGTGCAGCCAGATTCATAAAAAATGACTGTGTCAGCACAATCATTCCGAAGAGTAATGTTTTTTGTTTCATGAGATGTATATTATATCTGATTTAAACTGTTAGCATTACTTGAAGTAAAAATGAAAGCTACATTTTTACGCTCATAATTCATCAATATGATTCAAAAACAAATGAGCGTGTAAGTTAAGAATTTTAATAAAATAAAGCGTTAAATGCGCATCATTTTTACTATTAAGTTACTGAAAATAAACATTGTGTCTTTATAGTCAGATTGATACGTTTTCTGTATAAACCTCACCGAAACGATTAGTGACTTCTATGGTTATGCTTTTTGCTCCTGCCGATGGAGTTGCCCGAAACAAATGTAGAGTGCGGTAACCGGAAGCTTCTCCTTTCATGGTTATATAATCCTGATCTTCGTCCTGGAATTGTTCCATAGTACCTTTCAATACTCCGTCTTCGTACCATTTCACCTGACAGCGGGTATCCCAGTCCCAGTAATTGACAACCAGATAACCAGGTTGTGTTGCAAACTCTCCGGGTTTGTAAACACGAAACTGATAATTAAGATCGCGACCTGTGGCTTTTATAGTGCCACTTTACATCGTCTCCTTTAACATCGACAACAAGAAAGCCATTTGGCGAACCGTCTTTATTCACCCCTCCTGCCCACCAGGCACCACATGCGGCTCCTATATTGTGTTCGTAAATGGTAGAAGTTACTTCTTCATTTTCATAGAAATGTGTATGTCCTGCAAAGATGTGTACACGATAATCTTTTAGAATCTTCATCAACTGAGCAGCATTACTGATGTTTCCCGAACCATCTGTGCTGCGATTGGAAGTTGGAGCATGAAGATTCAGGAAAACCAGAGAACCGGATTTTACGTAACTGAGATCTTTCTTCAGCCACTCCAATTGTTCGGTTGAGAATTTCGTTGTGTACTCTTTATTCTTGAAATAATCAATGGACTTCATGGTAACCACATGCACATTACCAATGTTGAAGGAATAATCTGTAGGACCAAAAAAGGATTCGTAGGTCTTCTCAGCATAATTACCAGATGTATCGGTAGTGTTGTGGCGATCGTTATAATTCAGATCGAAATCGTGATTACCAATGGTATGAAATATAGTGAATCCAAGGTTAGAAACTGTTGCTTTATATAAGGGGAATAATCCCATGGCATCCCATACATTGTCACCCAATGTCATGCCTATAATCTCTTTATCAGAATGCAGGGTTGCATAGTTTTTTAAATCGACTATCGTTTCTTCACTGAAACGACCAAGTTGTGTGGTATTCTTTACTTGCGGATCGGAAATAGCCAGGTAAGTAAACTCGCTAAGTGGTGCTGTGCGTTCCCGGAGTGTAAAGTTACATTGGTTCACCTTTTTATCACTGCTCAGCTTTGCATAGTATCCGCTTGCTATGCCGCTAGTGGATGGTAATTGATAACCTGCCGGAACAGAAATTGTAACGAACGAACTTTGCTGCAAGTTGGTTGGAAGATAATAAATTCCTTTATCATTAGTTAATGTAAAATTTGAACCATCGTTCACTACTACACCTTCAATTGGTTTATCGCTTGCATCAGTCACTACACCTTTAACAGTCATACCTGCCTTATCGGCAATGCTGTCTCCCATTTGGCTGTCAGAACCACCAGCGGCCTGACAGCTTACAAATGGAATAACAAACACTAATAAAACATTGAAGATGATATCTCTAAATAATCTATTCATTTTATTGAAATCTTTTATTCGTTTATCAAAGAACCTTAATTGTTACTTTATTGAAAAGAGAAATAATCTCTTCGGGAGTTTTTGCTTTGTTCAGTGCATTTTCGAAAGTAGCTGTATTGTCTTCGAAACAGAGCACATTGGCACAGTCGAGAATGTGAGTAAGCTTATTGATTGCTTCTTCTTTACTCACGGAACCGCCTTGTGTACTTTTTTTATAATACTTATTAACCTTGTTGACAGCTTTATAGATAACAGGCTTAACAATCTCTACTGCTGCATCCGAGAATCCGATGCTTACATCGTACACACGAGTATAGTTTTGATTGAAAGCTGTCCACTTTGCCGAAAGCGGTTCTCCCAGAAAATGTTCTTCTTCGAATGTAGCTTTTGGAGCAGGAATAGTTCCATATACTTCGAATACGAATATTTCTTCGTCCGGGTTATTGATTTCTTTACCAGATTCATTCCCGGAAGCGGGATTATTCATTGCCAGGACTTGATTTTGCTGTGCAAAGGCGCATTGAACGGCCAGTAAAGCCGTGATGCAGAATAAAATTGTTTTTTTTCATCTTTTATTTCATTAATTAGTTTATACAGAATCAACATATATCTTCTTACGAATGCAAAGAGAGTGATTTTATATTTCTGTAAGATGAACAAAATATTAAAGCCGGATAACAGAATTGTTTAATTTCTGTTACACGGCCTTACTGAATTAAGAGAGAATGGTGTTTATTTTTGCCAGATCAATTTTACATTGAATCATCACCTCCCATACTGCTTTTAGCAGCCTGATAATTGATCAGATTGGTTCGCTGCAGGGATGCCGGATATTTGAAACGACGAGGCATTTCGTTACCCTGGGGCACGCCTTTGCCTACAGGCATGACTGGAAGCAAGTGCGGTTATATTCAAACCACTGCTGATAATCGCAGAAAATAAGTGCGAAAGAATTTTTGCAGCATTATTCGTTCCATTGTTCCGTCGTAAGCAGCCTTTGTATTATCGAAATAGGTAGTAGGAACCACTCCTCCCCATTGAGTAATCGCAGCTTTCACACCGTTTTCGTATGTGTTTTTAGCATCGTCTGTTATAATTCCCTTAAGGGCCAGTTCGGCTTTAATAAACTCTACTTCGGCATAGTTCATCAGCATAAGATTCATTGGTGCTGTTGCAACAGCTACGTTGGGTATTGATGCGTTAAAAGATGGGGCAATATCGTAACCGCTAGGCCAACCTATATATGATTTTACAGTTCCGTTTGTTGCTGTCTTGGCAAAAAGAGGAAGGCGGGGATCTTTAGTGCAGACAGGTTATTGATAAAGAACTCTGAAAGACATATATAGGATGTATAATCGGCAGGACGAGTTAGCGGAGCTTCCTCCGGAGCAACACCGGTTATATAAACTTTCGCTGCATCGTCATTGGATTGAAACACGGGATAGGTAGCAGGGTTACTAATCATTTTAACTAGCTCTGCTTTTGCATTCAGGCCATCTACATCGAGCACACGAAGAAGGGTACGCATACGAAGGGAATTACAGAATTTCTTCCATTTCAGGATTCCGGCTGATTTTCCGGAAACAAGTGTATTGTCTGTTCCATACATCATTTCACCACCGGTATTGTACTTCAGTCCGCTAGTCTCTACAAAGAGCTGATTGGCGGAATCGAGTTCGTTAATAATGGCCTGGTAAACTTCCTTCTGAGTATCGAATTTGGGAGTGTAAATCTTTTCATCTCCACGACAAGCTTCTGTCATTGGCACATCACCGAAGCTATCGGCAAGCAATCCGTAAATCCAGCCTTTCAGTGTAAGGGCTATAGCTTTATAATTGGGTTCGTTAAGGGTTTCTGCCTGGTCTTCCATTTCACGGATATTATTTAGCCATTTATAATAAGTGGTCCATGTACCGTCTCCGGCAGCATCGCTCATATAGTACCACCCCACTCCACTGGTATTGGACATTGAAATTTTGCATTGCATCAACGGAAACGTGTGACTGTTGAACTTGTTCCAGTTAGTAGTAGCCATTCCATAAAGGATTGGATCGAGAAATGTTCCCGGATTAGCATCCTGTAAGCGGGTTGGGTCAGTGTTTAGTTCTTCGAAGTTACCGGTGCATGAGGTGCATAATAATCCTCCCAAAAGCAAACTTCCTAATATATTTCTAATTATTTTCATTTTGTTTATCTGTTACATTTATGAATGATTAAAAGCTAAGGTTTATATTTACACCCAATGTGCGGGTTGAAGGAAGCGAACCGGTTTCTATACCCGGAGTGATAGAACTTCCGTTAAGTGCTGCCGCTTCAGGATCGAACAATGGGAAGTCTGTGATGCAAAGCAGGTTTCTTCCGTAGAAAGCTATGGATGCATTGGTAAACGGACTTCTGCTGAGTATCTTCTTCGGTAAGTTATATTCCAGACGAACTTCTCTTAACTTAAGGAACGAAGCATCAAATGTATTTGTCTCTACGTTAGCTATTCTGTAATACTCCTTGTAATAGGATTCAACGGTAATCAGCTTTTCGTTTGGACTATAACCGCCATCGCTGTTCTTAACTACTCCCGGAGCTACCATGTATAGACCTCCCAGTTGAGTAAGATCGGGGTTGCTTGTGAGACGAGAATCATCGGCTCCAATATAGTATTCCGTGCCAGGTAATCGTCCGTTGAGTGTATGTTTCAGTTTTCCTTGTTCAGTCATTTTGTGGTGAGATTGTGAGTAGATCTTTCCTCCCATCTGTCCGTCTATCAGGAAGCTGAATTTTACGTTCTTATAAGTAAATTCATTGTAGAATCCAGCTTTCCATCCTGGATAAACACATCCTACGTACTCTATTTCTTCGCCACGCTCAGGTAAGCCATTTGCTCCGATTACTACATCTCCCTTTTCGTTACGAACTAGTTTATATCCCCAAAGGTCACCACTTGTTCCTCCAACTCTACCTATCAGGGAAGCACTACCAATGCTGCTGATTAACTGATTTTCATCGGCACCTTCGGCCAAAGAGAGGATCTTGTTTTCGTTTCTGGACCATGTAAGAGATGTTTTCCAGTTAAAGTCTTTTGTAAGTACCGGTGTGGCATTTAGTTCTACTTCGTAACCGCGGTTGCGTACATTACCCGAGTTAATTGTTGCACGGGTATATCCGGTTGTAGGATCCATCGGTGCATCGAGAATCTGATTCTTTGTACGGTTATAGTAGAAACTAAAGTCGAGTCCTATACGGTTTTTAAACATTCGCAAGTCGAAACCTGTTTCGTAATTCGTTGAGATCTCTGGCTTAAAGTTTTTGTTGTAAAGTGTAGATGCAACTTCTACAGAACCTGCAAAATCACTTGTATTATAGTAAGCTGATGTTTTGTAAGGATCGGTATCGTTACCTACTTGCGCCCAAGATGCTCTGAGCTTTAACAAACTTATCTGTTTAGGAAGTTTTACCATTTCATTAATAAGGAAACTACTGCTTACCGAAGGATAAAAGAAAGAACAGTTCTCCTTAGGGAGAGTAGACGACCAGTCGTTACGGCCGGTTACATCAACAAATATTTTATCTTTATAAGCAAAGTTGGCTGCAAAATAAAGACTATTTAGCTGCTTGTTATTGATTGTTGTCTTCACCTGAGGATCGGATACTCCATTAGCCAGTTTATATACACCCGGAGTTATTAATCCGGTAACTGATGCAGAGAGCATGTCATAATATTGTTTCATCATGTTTCCTCCCACAGAGGCATTTACATGCAATCCGTTGCTATAACTATCGTGATAAGTAAGTAATGCATCGTGATTCATTTCATAATCAAATACATTCTGCTTTTTAAAGTATCCGTTAGCATAAACCACATCACTTACCGGACGATGCTGTTCGCGTTGATCGGCAGAGAGCTGAATACCCGAGCGAATCATGAAATCGAGCTTATGGCTAAGTTGAAGTGTGGCCGAAGCAGATGACACAACGCTATGTTTCTCGGATGGATTTTCTGATTCGTAGAGTATAAAGAAAGGATTACCGATGAATGAACTGTAAGGTTGCAACTGTTGTACATTCTCCTTACCTGCTCTCCAAATAGGACGAAGCCAGTCGAGATTAACATTTGGATTCTGGAAAATAAGGAAATAGGAAATGGAGTTGCTGTTGTAACCTAGTGCTGGTGTATTGTCTACCTGACGATTGGTATAACTTGCCTTGAAGTTTACTTTCAGAACTCTGGAAACCTGTTGCTGAGCCGTAGCGCTTACAATGAATCTTTCGAAACCAGTATTGGGCAGAATCCATTCATTCTTTGTATGGGTAAACGAAGCGCGGAGAGATCCTTTATCATTTTTTCCCTGTAATAGCTACAGAGTTGGTCAGTGTATATCCGGTCTGAAACAGAGCTTTTCTGTTATCCTTATAAGGAACCCAGGGTGTGGCAGTGGTTGCACGTGTCTGAGTTTCAGGATCGTATTGGTAATAAAGCTGATTGGCATCAAACCGGGCACCATAGGCACTACTTGTACCACTAGGTGCTGCTATTGCCATTACCTGCTCCGTAAGAATAGTACAACTGTCCGGCATAATCAGTTCCTGCCTTACCTATATTGCTTGGCAAACCCTGTCCAAACTCATATTGATAATCGGGCCATCGCATCACACCATCCATACTAAAATTGGAGTTGAATGTTACGCCAATACCTTTCTTGAGCATTACTTCCCGATTTTGTAGTAACCATAATCACACCATTGGCAGCACGAGTTACCATAAAGTGCTGTTGCAGCTGGCTACCTTTCAGAACCTGAATATTTTCAATATCTTCGGGATTGATATCGGAGAACCCGTTACCGTAATCAACTGATTGTTCGGAAGATGTTCCGGCTCCATAAGCCACACCTGGATTGGTCATCGGACTACTCATGGGAACTCCGTCTACTACTATCAATGCATTATTTCCATCCTGGTTCAAAGAGACATCGCCTCGTAGTGAAATGCGGGTAGAACCAAGCGGACCACCGGGAGAAGCGATACTAAGACCGGCAACTTTACCACTAAGTGCTGATGACCAGTTATTAGGCATAGCACCCGTTATCATGTCTCCATTCACTGTTTGTGTAGAATAACCTAGTCCACGTTCTTCACGTTTAATCCCTAAAGCAGTAACAACTACATTATCAAGTTGAGTTGCTTCATCTTCAAGCTCTACATTAATAACTGTATTTTTAAAAGCAACTTCTTTCTTTTTGTAACCAATAAACTTAAATACAAGAATATTCTTATTTGTAAGATTGTTTTTTGTGGTTAAGCTGTATTCACCATTTACGTCTGTGATTACACCAATAGTTGTGTTCTTAATCGAAACTGTAGCACCAATTAAAGGCGCTCCTGATTTATCGGTCACCTTACCTTTTACTGTGCTTTGTGCAAAAGCTATTTCCGGTAAAACGGCAAACAGCATAATTAACAAAATCCGATTTAGTTTTAAGATTGAGATTTTCGCGTTCATAATTATTTTATATAGTTAATATTCTGAATAAGCAAAGTGCCTTTACTATTCGAGTGCAAAGAGACTTAATTGATATTAACATAATATGAACGAAAGGTTAAAGCTAAGTAACAAGTTTGTGTCAATACTGTTACCTCAAATGTATTATTGTTTATAATAATTCAGTTACAATTCTATAATTATACAAATTAAATAATCTATCTTTGTATAGATTTCACAGCTGCTTACTCTTATATAATTCTTACTATAACTTTACATACATTTTTATAATTAACGGATATCTAAAGATGAAAAAAATTTATGCGTTTCTTTTTGTCACAATGCTGACAATTTGTGCCTGGGGCCAAAACAATCCTCTTTGGCTGAGATATACAGCTATATCGCCAGATGGGAAATCAATCTTATTCACTTATAAAGGTGATATCTACTCTGTACCGTCAGATGGAGGCGTTGCATATCCTCTGACAATTAGCGAATCTTATGAATATTGTCCGGTATGGAGCAAGGACGGAAAAAGTATAGCCTTTGCAGCCGATCGTTATGGCAATTTCGATGTTATGTAATGCCAGCTACGGGTGGTGAAGCTAAACGTCTGACTTTCCATTCTGCAAATGAAACACCAACCAGCTTTACAGCCGACAATAAAAGTGTTATTTTCTCAGCGTGCAGACAAGATCTGGTAACAAATGCTCAGTTTCCTATCTCTACAATGAGCGAACTTTACAGCGTTCCTGTATCGGGAGGAAAGGTTTCTCAAATTCTAACTAGCCCTGCACTTAACGCTACTATCACAAGTACCGGTGATAAATTAATATATGATGACCTGAAAGGATACGAAAACCTTTGGAGAAAACACCATACTTCATCTATTGCACATGATATCTGGGTTTATGATTTTAATTCGAAAAAGTTCACTAAGCTGACTCAGTTCAATGGTGAAGATAGAAATCCAGTATTTGATTCGAATGATAATGATTTTTATTATCTGAGCGAACAAAGTGGTTCTTTTAATGTGTTTAAAAGCTCTTTAAATAATTCTTCCAGCAACAAAGCTTTGACTCATTTTACAAAACATCCTGTAAGATTCCTTACCAAATCCAATAATAACACGCTTTGTTTTAGCTTTGACGGTGAAGTTTATACAATGAAACCGGGTGGCGAACCACAAAAAGTAAATATTACTATTGCCAACGACGGACGTACTCCTATTCAAAAGAATATGCAAGTAAACAGCGGATTTACTGAGGCAAGACTATCTCCTAACGGCAAAGAATTTGTTTATGTTTTCCGTGGAGAAATATTTGTAAGTAGTATTGACGGAGGTATAACCAAACGTATCACTAATACTCCATACCAGGAAAGAAATGTTAGCTTCAGCCCAGACGGACGATCATTGCTATATGCTGCAGAGAAAGATAACAGCTGGAATATATATACTACTAAAATAACAGAAAAGAAGAGCCTTATTTCTACACATCAACCGTATTAAAGGAAGAACCTGTAGTTACAAACCGATGCAGAAGAGTTTCAAGCCTGAATTTTCGCCAGACGGAAGGAAGTTGCTTAGCTTGAAAATCGTGTTGTGCTTAAAGTTATCAACCTTAAGTCTAAACAAATACGTACCATTATGACTGCAGACAAAAACTATTCTTATGCAGATGGTGATCAATATTATAAATGGTCGCCCGATGGAAAATGGTTCCTTGTTCAATATGGTAGTCCCGAACGAGTTATGACTCCTGAAATAGGTTTAGTTGCTTCCGATGGAAAGAGTGAGATTCATAATCTTACACTCAGTGGATATGATGATTTTTCTCCTAAATGGGTGTTAGATGGAAAGGCTATGATTTGGGCTTCGGACAGAAACGGATTGCTTAGACAAAGCGGTAGCCCGGCTAGTGGTGATGTATTTGAGATGTTTTTCTCAAAAGAAGCTTTCGATCGTTCCAACCTCTCAAAGGAAGAATTCGCTCTTCTGAAAGAACAGGAAGACAAAGCAAAGAAAGAAAAAAAAGAAATAATACCAAAGGTAAAATCAGAGAAGGATTCACTGAAAAAGGTAACAGCCAAAGATATTACAATTGACTGGGAAAACCTGACTGACAGAAAAAGAAGCTCACTACTCATACTAATGAAGCCAGTGACTGGATTCTTTCAAAAGATGGAGAAAGCTCTATTATCTAACATCGTTCGAT
>Ga0268356_10797_pt1 | contig 9651 bp, 8 predicted proteins | sample BioMet10_FD_194415 | JGI IMG/M metagenome (GOLD analysis project Ga0268356, IMG submission 194415) | Sewage microbial communities from Oakland, California, United States - Biofuel 10 (PacBio Assembly) | ecosystem: Engineered > Wastewater > Sewage > Unclassified | place: USA: California | collected...
TTCACAGTAATTGGTTAATTCAGAAAGAAGACTCTCATAATGTGAATTGGTTGAATCAATTGACTTCATGAGGATTTGTTCAACTTCCGCAAGTAACTGGTCTGTATATTGTACGGCAGCAGCTTTCATTGAATTCGCTTCGTTTGTAGCTCTGCCCAGAACTTCCTGCGCCTGTCTGGCTGCGGAACTGACGACTTCATTTGCCTGCGCATAAGCCTGCTGCATGATTTCGTGTTCATTAATCAGTTCATTTGTATGTACCGTTGCCTCATCAATCAGTGCCTGTGCTTTCTGACGGGCATCATTCAGAATCGCCTCTTTATTGGTTATAATTTTCTGATATCGTTTAATTTCATCCGGTGTTTTGGATCTTAACTCCCTCAGCAGTTCGTCAATTTCATCCTTATTAACGATAATCTTGGTATTGGAAAGAGGTTGATACTTACAATGATCGATATAAGTCTCAATTTCATCGATTAATTGTTCTATTCTGCTGCTCATCTGTTTTCTCCCCTTACATTTTCCGGATCAATTCCGAATTTCCGATAAAGAAGTTTCTGCACAAACTCGGGAACACATTCCGATACATCTCCACGATAACCTGCAACTTCCTTTACCGTTGAGCTGCTTAAATAGGAATAACGCAGATTGGTAGTCAAAAATACGGTATCAACACTGTCGTGTGAAAGTTCCTTGTTTGTCTGCGCGATCTGCAGCTCATATTCAAAATCCGTTATAGCACGAAGCCCCCGAATCACAATATGTATTTTCTTTTCCCTGCAATAATCGATCATAAGACCGTCATAGAAATCAATCTCAACATTGGGCAGATCCTTCGTTACTTCCTGTAATATCTTAACACGTTCATCTACAGAAAACAATGGACTCTTGGACGAGTTGTTCATCACCGTTACAACAAGATGATCGAACATTACTGCTGCTCTGCGGATAATATCCATATGTCCAAACGTTACCGGGTCAAAACTTCCGGGATAAACTGCAGTCTTCATATATCTGCCTTCCTTATCAGACGCGCTTTAAAAAAACGTGTTTATTCGTTTTATATTCTTTTTCTTTTATAATTCTAAAACCAAACGTTTCTGCAAAATCAAAGTCCATATTCAGGGGTGCTTCAGCAATCAGGAATGTATTTTCGGTGACATAGGGCATTTCCTGTAACTGCGCAAGTGTCCTGTCATAAAGGCCTGCTTCATATGGCGGATCCAGATAAACAATATCAACTTCTTTTTCATGGATTCCGCGCAGTGCCAAAGTTACATCCTGTTTTAAAACAGTTGCCACTTCTTCAAAACGCGTTGTATGTAGATTGGTTTGTATACATTTATATGGTTCTGCAGCATTTTCAACAAAATAAGCCTTTAACGCTCCCCGTGAAAGTGCTTCGATACCGATTCCGCCGCTTCCGGCAAATAAATCTACGAAAACACACCCCGGAACCTCATTTTGAATCATATTAAACAAAGTTTCCTTGATTCTGTCCTGTGTCGGACGTGTATTCTCTCCATCCGGTGTCACAAGTACAAGCCGTCTGGCTGATCCTGCAATTACTCTCATATGACCTCCTGTCAGATCCTGATCTTTGTTCCCTTTGTATCTCTGCCACTGATCTTCAGATGACTGAGCTCCAGCTGCTTACCGTTATATTCAATTGCTTTTTCCTGTTCATTTTCCAGATAATATACATCTCTGATAAAATCTTTTTTACCCAGACGCATTCCACGGACTCCGATAGCAGCTTTTTTCTTTTCCGGAATTTCATCAATCTGAAACCGCAGGAAAAAGCCTTCTTCTGTCTGTAATACAATTGTTTTCTGGTCACGAAGAACAGCAACACTTACAACTTCATCCTGCTCAAGCAGCTTGGTTGCAGCAACCAGTTTCTTGGCAACATCAAATTCACCGCCATCAACAACCTTGATCATTGCTGTCTTTGTTACAAACATCAATCGATACAAATTTAAATCTGACTGACTGACTGCTGTAATAATCTCTTCTCTGGCTGAATCATAATTACTGATATTATCAATCGGAATACCTTTATCCCGCATTTTTTCCTGCGGAAGATCCTGTACACGCAGTGTATGAAGCTGTCCTGCATTTGTAAAAATGCATATCTTACCTGTATTCTTACATAAGAAACTGAATCGAAACTCGCTTCTGATCGTTTCAAGATTTTTGTCATAGGTTCCGGCATCGATTGTTTTTGCGTAACCAAACCTGTCCATGATAAATGCTACATCAATTTCTTCCAGTGCCTTCTCTTCATAAACGGCATCTGCACAGTTGTCAATTACCGTTTTTCTTTTAGCCTGATACTGTTTTCTGATCTCCGTCAGTTCATTCTGAATGACCATGGACATTGCTTCTCTGTCTTCCAGTATATCTTCATACCTGTATATATTGGCAACTGTTTCTTCATGTTCTTTTATTAAAGCATCCAATTCCAGACCGATCAGCTTATACAAACGCATTTCCAGAATTGCATCCGCCTGCGCCTCTGAGAACATCAGCTGTGCAGCCATCACTTCAGATTCACGTGATTTAAAGTGAATGCCAGTCGTTGTTCCATGCACCAGACACTCTTTAGCCACCGCACGATCTTTGGATCCGCGTAGGATTTCGATTACAAGATCAATCACATTGCAGGCTTTGATCAAACCTTCCTGTATTTCTTTCCGGCTCTGTTCTTTATTCAGAAGCGTTGTATATTTTCTTCTGGCTGTCACAAACTGAAAATCAACACATGCCTGCATGATTTGCTGCAAGCTCATGGTTTCCGGTCTTCCATGATCAATGGCAAGCATGTTGACGCCAAACGTATCTTCCAGTTTGGTCTTCTTGTATAAAAGATTCGTGAAATTCTCTACGTTTGTATCCTTTTTCAATTCAATGACAATACGAATGCCTTCCTTGGAAGACTGATTCGATATATCAATAATATCATTTGTAACTTTATTTTCAGCAAGGGCTGCAACATCAGAAAGAAATTTTCCGATTCCCATTCCAATCATGGTATAGGGAATTTCTGTCACAATCAGATTAATATGACCATTCTTACCCTGTTCGGTAGTCACTTTTCCGCGAACACGTATCTTGCCCATTCCTGTTTCGTATATCTGACGTAAGTCATCTTTATTAATGACAATTCCACCGGTCGGAAAATCCGGTCCCTTGATATATTTCATCAGGTCTTTTGTTGTAAGCGTATTGTCTTGCATAAAAGCAATTTCCGCATCCAGTACTTCTGCAAGATTGTGAGGCGGTGTACTCGTTGTCATTCCAACCGCAATACCTTCTGATCCATTGATCAGAAAATTTGGGATCTTAACCGGAAGAACAGATGGTTCTGTTTCTGTCTCATCAAAATTCGGGACAAAATCAACAACATCTTTATCCAGATCCCCCAGAAAATTCTCCTGGGTGACCTTTGCAAGTCTTGCTTCCGTATATCGCATGGCGGCAGCCCCATCGCCTTCAATTGTGCCAAAGTTACCATGTCCGTCAACCATTGGAAGAATTTTTTTGAAATCCTGTGCCATGACCACCAGGCAATCATATATGGAACTGTCCCCATGCGGATGATATTTACCCATCGTATCACCAACGATACGTGCACTCTTTCGATATGGTCTGTCATACCGGATTCCCAGTTCATACATATCGTACAATGTTCTTCGCTGAACAGGTTTGAGTCCATCCCGGATATCAGGAAGCGCACGGGCTACAATAACACTCATCGCATAATCAATGAATGATTTCTGCATGATTTCAGAATATTCACTTCTGATAATTTTATCTTCCACAACTTAACCTCATCATTATTTTCATATCATTTTATATATCAAGTGTTGCATCAGTAGCATGGGAATAGATGAAATCACGTCTGGGAGAAACATCCTGTCCCATCAACAGTTCTGTCATCTGTGACGCCATTTTGGCATCTTCGATCTCAACCGCACGCATCAAACGTTTCTGCGGATCGAGTGTTGTTTCCCATAACTGCTGTGGATCCATTTCTCCAAGTCCCTTATATCTTTGCAGCGTAAAAGAACCTTTGTGTGTCTTTCTGTATTTTTCAAGTGCTTTATCATCATACAGATATTCTTCCTGACCTCTTGCGGGCATAACCTTATATAAAGGCGGCATTGCAATATAAACATGTCCTTCATAGATCAGCTGCGGCATAAACCGATAAAATAAAGTCAGCAGAAGGGTTGCAATATGTTCACCATCTACATCGGCATCTGCCAGGATTATGATCTTATCATAGCGAAGCTTCGTAATATCAAAATCATTCCCATACCCTTCTGAAAAGCCACAGCCAAATGCGTTAATCATTGTTTTGATTTCTGCATTTGCCAGTATTTTATCGATACTTGCCTTTTCTACATTCAAAATTTTTCCACGGATTGGCAGAATAGCCTGAAACATACGGTTTCTGGCCATCTTGGCACTACCTCCTGCAGAATCTCCCTCTACAATGAATATTTCACATTTGTCTGCTTCGCGGCTGACACAATTGGCAAGCTTGCCATTGGAATCAAAGGAATATTTCTGCTTTGTCAACAGGTTTGTTTTGGACTTTTCTTCTGACTTACGTATCTTTGCTGCTTTTTCGGCACAGCCGATAATTGCTTTGAGTGTTTCAAGGTTGCGGTCAAAGAATCTGGTCAGTTCTTCCCCTGTTACCTTGGAAACAATTTTCGCAGCATCCTGATTATCCAGTTTGGTCTTCGTCTGTCCTTCAAATCGGGGATCCGGATGTTTGATTGACACAACAGCTGTCATACCGTTCCGGACATCCGCGCCCGTGAAATTGGCATCCTTTTCCTTTAAGATGTTCAGTTCACGCGCATAATTATTTATGATTGTTGTAAATATGGTCTTGAATCCGGTCAGATGCGTTCCGCCTTCTGCATTATAAATATTATTGCAGAAACCAAGCACGTCTTCATGGAATTCATTTACATACTGAAATGCCACTTCTACAGATATATTCTCACTTTCACCTTTAAAGGAGATTACATCATGGATACTCTCTCTCGACTGATTCATGTCCTTAATAAATCCGGTAATTCCCCTCAGGCTCATGATATTCAACATGCTCCGCACTTTCAGGACGCCTGTCATCATATATGATTGTAAGATTCGGATTCAGATACGCAGTTTCATGTAATCTGCTTTTTATTTCATCTTCCTTAAATCTTGTTTTTTCAAAAATCGTATCATCCGGAAGGAAATTAACGGTGGTTCCTGTTTCTTTTGTTTTCCCGATTTCCGGCAGAAGTCCCTTCTCCAGTTTCGTAACCGGAATACCGCGTTCATAAATATCTTCATATATTGAACCGCCGGTTTTGATCCTGACCTTCATGCGGATGGAAAGTGCATTTACTACCGAAGAGCCAACGCCATGCAGACCACCTGAGGTTTTATACGCATTGTTATCAAACTTACCGCCTGCATGCAATATGGTAAAAACAACTCTTTCAGCAGTAATGCCTTTTGCATGCATACCAACCGGGATTCCTCTTCCGTTATCTTCGACCGTTGCAGAGCCGTCCTGTTCCAGTGTTACATGAATGTGTGAGCAATATCCTGCCAGATGCTCATCTACCGCGTTATCTACAATCTCATATACCAGGTGATTGAGCCCGCGTGTAGACACGCTTCCTATGTACATTCCCGGTCTCTTACGTACTGCTTCAAGGCCTTCCAGTACCGTAATGCTCGATGCATCGTATTCGTGATTCTGTGCCATAATATCTAACTTCCTTTACTTACAGATCTATTTTTTCGGAGCAGGCAATTGCAAGTGCACCCGGTCCAATATGACAGGAAACACTTAATGCAAGCGGATCCATATGAATTTCGTAACCAGGAAAAGCCTCCTGTACTTCTTTTCTAAAACTTTCTGCACTTTCTCTGTCATAGGTATACGCCATTTCCAGCCATACATGCTGACTGTCCATTCCGCCGAATCTCTTTTCAAAATCATCTTTCATTGCATTGATCATGAGCTTTCGTCCCTGCGCTGAAGTTCTGGCTTTTGCAAAAGCATCCAGTTTTTCTCCCTGAATGGTCAATACCGGTTTCAGTCTGAGAATCGTTCCAAGCGCAGCAGCAGCAGGTGTAATTCTCCCGCCCTTTTTGAGATAATGCAACGTATCCAGCATAATGTATATACTGGAATGAAATTTTACTTCTTCCAGTTTTTCTTTAATCTGCCGGGCTGCATAATCATGCTTTGCCATTTCGATGGCATCCAGTACCGATTGTCTTTGTGTTACAGATATTCTCTGATTATCAACCACACAGACTTTTCCATCATATTCCTGTGAAAAAGTAAACGCACTCTGACAGGAACCGCTCAGTCCGCTGCTCATAGGTATATAGACAAGTTCGTCATATTCTTTCAGAACTTTATCCCAGGTTTTCATCAGATCTTCCGGTGACGGTTGACTGGTTGATACCACTTCATCGTCATTTAATTTCTGATAAAACGCCTCCTGAGAAAGATTGATATCTTCAAGGTAGTCCGTCTCCGCTATGCGAAATGGCATCGGAACCACATATATTCCCAGTTCAGCTGCCTGCTTCTGTGTGATCCCGCTGTTACTGTCGGTAATGACTGCTACTTTTGACATATTTTCCCTCATCCCTAAGATTTTTCTTTTTAAAATGAATATTGAAGCAAATACTCTTATCACGCACTTCAATATTCAAAAGGGCATTTAAGCCCTATCTTATTCAATCAGCTTAACATTACCATCTTACTTTCATAAGGTTTTAAAGTCAACTGATTTTAGTCCGCGCGTAATAACCGTCTCTCTCAAAAATACATTTTCTTTACCGGAAAGATCAGGATCATTCAGTAATATCTTATCGGCCTGAACCGCTGCCATTTTCACCAAATCAGAATCGCGGTAAATATCTCCAATCTGAAAGTTCAGATCTCCACTTTGCCTGATGCCAAACAGGTCGCCGGGTCCACGCTGTTTTAAATCTTCTTCTGCAATCTCAAACCCGTCATTGGAATGATTCATAATATCCAGACGTTTGGAAGCTTCTTCTTTGTCCGATGTATTTATGAAAATGCAATAAGATTGATCTTTTCCTCTTCCTACACGGCCTCTGAGCTGATGGAGCTGTGCCAGCCCGAAATGTTCGGCATTTTCAATCAGCATGACCGTAGCATTTGGTACATTGATTCCAACCTCTATTACTGTAGTGGATACCAGAACGTCAATCTGATGCGCCGCATATGCTTCCATGATTCGATCCTTATCAGACGGTTTCATTTTGCCATGCAATATACCAATCTGAATCTGCGCGGGAAGTAATTCCTGCATTTTTGCAGCATAATCTGTAACATTTTCAACCCCATCCATTTCGCCTTCTTCAATCATTGGACAAATCACGTATGCCTGATGTCCTTTTTTTACTTCAGAAACAATGAATTTATAAGCTGTTTCACGATATTGTGTCCCAACAACACAATTTTTTACAGGCATTCTGCCTGCAGGCAGTTCATTCAAAACAGAAATATGAAGATCTCCATACAAAATGATGGCAAGCGTTCGTGGAATAGGCGTGGCACTCATTGCAAGCACATGTGTCTGATTGCCTTTTCCTGCGAACCGCTCTCTTTGCCTTACACCAAACCTGTGCTGTTCATCTGTAATCACAAGTGCCAGATTATGATATTCAACGGAATCCTGAATGAGTGCATTTGTCCCAATCACGCAATTATATGCACCTGATTTGATCAGATCTCTGATTTCCCGCTTATCTTTTGCAGAAACAGCTCCTGTCAGTAAAACAGGTCTTATTGGCAAATGATATTGTTCTGTCATTTCTTTCAGTGATTCAAAATGCTGCCTTGCAAGAACCTCCGTCGGAGCCATCATTGCGCCCTGATAACCATTTGCCGCAGTCATAAGAAGTGCCAGAAAAGCCAGAATCGTCTTTCCGGATCCGACGTCTCCCTGAATCAGACGATTCATTACATGCATCCCGGAAAGATCTTCTCTAATCTCCTGCCAGACCACCCGCTGTGCTTTTGTCAGCTGATACGGAAGTGTTTCAATCAGCCTTTCGGTATCAGCCACCTCCATCATAACAGCCTCATTTACCGTCTCATCCTCCGCCATTTTCAATAATCGCAGTTTTAATATGAACTGGAAAAATTCATCAAAAGAAAGTCGTCTGCGTGCTTCTTCAAATTCAGAAATACTGCCCGGAAAATGAATTTTGCAAACTGCATCACGATAATCGATCAATCCGATTTCATCCCTGATCACTTTCGGAAGCGGATCCTGCAAATATACAGCATCTGTAAGTGCCTGCTTCACAGCTTTGATAAACATATGATTCGTCATACCCTTTATCAACGGATATCTTGGTTGAAGCGTATCGATTAAACGTGCATATTCTTCATCTTTATATATCCTGGCCTGTTCCATGATCAGTGAATTTCCTTTTTTTTCGAGCATCCCTCTGAATATATAGTAATTACCTGATTTAAGAGAATTACGAAGATATGGCATATTGAAATAAGTAAACCGGATCTTACCAGTCACATCAGCAGCATCAAAAGATAAAATAGCAAGATTTCGAACATGACGGCTCATCATGTTTCCTGTGATCACACATCTGACCGCACAGATATGCCCCGGTACGGCATCACCGACAGCGACCGTTTTTTCAAAAGCATCATATGTTCTTGGATAATAGGAAAGCAGATCTTCTATATATGTGATACCGCATTTTTCAAAAAGCTTTCCTGTTTTTTCTCCAATTCCCTTGAGTGATACAACTGTTTGTTTTAAGGCATCCTTATTCATCCGCTTTCACCCAAAAAGAGCCGTGTGGCATTCCTGCATCGATCCACGCGGCTCTTTTTATCCATTCAGTTTATTTTATTCCGCAGAAACAATGTAATAGTAAATCGGCTGACCGCCATACTGCAGTTCTACATCACAGGAACCGAATACTTCTGCAACACGATTCCGGAGCTGCTCCGCGTTTTCTTCCGAAATATCAGCTCCATAATATATACTGATCAGCTCTTTATCCTCTGACATGAATTTCTGCAGCATTTCAAATGTCACATTTTCAATTTCTGATCCTACCGACAGGATTCCCGAATCACCAATGCCCATATAGTCACCCTGCCTGATTGAAATATTATCAATCACAGTATCTCTGACTGCATAGGTGACTTCTCCGGTACTGACTACGCTGATTGCGTCCACTCATACATTCCGCATTTTCTTCCATGGACTGATCGGGAACAAAATTAATAACCGCGGTAACACCCTGCGGAATGGTTTTGGTTGGTACCACAACCACTTTCCTGTCTTCCACAAGTTCTGCTGCCTGCTTTGCCGCCATGATAATGTTCTTATTATTGGGGAGAACAAATACAGTATCTGCATTTACTTTCTCTACTGCATTCAGAATGTCCTCTGTGCTGGGGTTCATTGTCTGTCCCCCTTCAATTACATAATCAACACCAAGACTTCTGAATATATCTGCAAGACCGGGACCTGCACATACTGTGACAAATCCGAATTTCTTTTTTCAACCGGAATATCTTCCTGAATCGGAATTTCCTTTCCATGCGGAACT